>ENA-OQIR01000043-OQIR01000043.1-human-gut-metagenome-genome-assembly--contig:-NODE-43-length-51110-cov-3.159347_pt1 | contig 51110 bp, 64 predicted proteins | sample MGYA00242580_ERZ504745 | MGnify/ENA primary metagenome ERZ504745 (study PRJEB26092, sample SAMD00036214) | human gut metagenome | host: Homo sapiens | study: EMG produced TPA metagenomics assembly of...
TGAGGGAGGCGTGGCCACCGGAAAGAATGAAGCGATCGCGGCCTTCCCAGTTGGGGTCGTTCGGATCATGCTTGATGAAGTGCTGGTACAGGGTGTAGGCGATAGGCGCCAGGGAGACGGGGGAACCGGGTGGCCGTGTCCCGCACGCTCAACCGCGTCGGCCGACAGGACCTTGGCCATCTTGATGGCGCGCTCGTCCAGCTCGGTCTCCTTGAATTCGGTCATGGATTACTTTCCTTCCAATTGGTCGGGCCGCGTATCCGGCTTGTGCCGAGCGCTCGACGCCCTCACATTGCGTTTCCCATAGTAGCGACGTGAGGTGACGTTGTGATGGATTTTTGGCGTGTTTTGGTAGTTTGTGTTCTGTTAGCGCTAACAATTAACATTCTCGTGCGATTGTTCTGTTCGATTGGTGGTATGACGAGCATTTCGGGAGATCGATATCGAAAAAAACGAGAAACACGTACTCTGGAAGCGAACGTATTAGCACTCGCGCGGCACGAGTGCTAATACAATGGGAGAAGCATTTACGGAAGATGGTTTCGCCTAATATCGCAGATATACCGAAAACCGGATTCCGCTGAGTTGTATCGCATATGTGAAAGAGGAGGCACGCATGACGCAGTCAAGACGTATGTTGGTACTGCGTGCCATCGTCGAGGACTATATTCGCTCGCAGGAGCCAGTCGGTTCGACCACCTTGACCAAAGATCATGATCTGGGCGTCAGCTCGGCCACCGTCCGTAATGATATGGCCGCCTTGGAAGATGAGGGATACCTTATTCAACCCCATACGTCAGCAGGCGCATACCAACGGAAAAAGGGTACCGATACTTCGTGGACCGTTTGGCCACAGTGGTGCCGATGTCCGAAGCGCAACGCCGTGGCATCAACAGCTTCTTGTCGGGATCCGTCAACCTGCAGGACACCTTGCAGCGCGCAGCCCGTCTTCTGGCGCAGATCACCGGTCAGGTCGCAGTCGTAGCGGCGCCGTCGTTGGCGAAATCAACGTTACGGCATATCGAAATCGTTCCCGTATCAATCAACACCTTATTGGCCGTCGTCATCACCGACACCGGCCGAGTGGCGCAGCATATACTCAACGTTTCCGAGTTGCCGGATGCCACGGTGCTGTCGCATCTGGTCAACGAAATCAATGCGCAGTGCGCCAGCGTTTCCTTGACTCGAACCGCAGACTATGTCAGGCAGATGTCGTCCCGCAAGGAATACCACTCCATCAGCAAATTGGTGGAAACGCTTGCCCAGGCTTTCGATGGCATGGCCGACGACGAGCGCGCGAGCGAACTCTATATGGCAGGAACCTCACGGCTCGCGCACCAGCGTACCGTGGCCGATCTTGCACCATTGTTCGATGCGTTGGAAGAGCAAGTCGTGCTCATGAAACTCATGAGCTCGTTGAGTGAAGCCACGCAATCCAATGGAGTCGGGTGGCATCGGATCCGAAACGCACACGCCCGGCCTGCTGCACGCATCCGTGGTGACCAGCGGATACGGTCGAACCTCGCAACCGTTGACGACGCCGCAGAAGGCGAAACTGCAGAAGAACAAGGGAGAGAAGCCAGCGATCGCACCACTACAGCGCAAGATTCCAGCGAGCCCATTGCTTTCGTCGGATCCATCGGGCCGACGCATATGGACTACGCGGCGACCATGGCCGCAGTGCGTGCCGTCGCCAGATATCTGACCGCATTCGTGGCACACGACGAAAACCAAACCAACAGCTGACCCCGCCTTATGGCACAATGACACGCAGAAAACAATAGGGAGAAAGAACAACAGTGACGGACTATTACGAAGTGCTGGGCGTAGACCGCTCCGCAAGCGACGAGGAGATCAAAAAGGCCTATCGAAAGATGAGCCGCAAATATCATCCCGATATCGCAGGTCCGGAATTCGAAGATAAATTCAAGGAAGTCAACAACGCTTACGAGGTACTGTCCGACCCGCAGAAGCGTCAGATGTTCGACGCCGGCGTGGACCCGAACGATCCAAATGCCGGAGGTATGGGCGGCAGCGGATTCGGTGGCGGATTCGGCGATATGGGAGACATCTTCAGCATGTTCACTGGAGGTGCCTTCGGAGGTGGTAACGGTGGACCGACCCCGCGTACGCAGCCAGGACGTGACTCACTTGCCACGGTAACCATCGACTTGAAGACGGCGGTGTTCGGCGACACCGCGCATGTTGAGATCAAGACGTTCGGCTATGTCAGGAATGCGCCGGAACAGGGTGCCAGAAAGGCACCCAGCCTGCGCAATGCCCCGACTGCCATGGACAAGGCTACGCCCAGCGCGTAGTACGCACCATGCTCGGCCAAATGATGACCACTGCGCCATGTGAACGCTGCGAAGGACACGGTACCGTTATCGAAAATCCGTGTCCGTCCTGCCTTGGTCATGGTCGCGTGCGCACCACTCGTAATGTCGGTGTGTCCGTGCCTGCCGGAGTGGCGAACAATACCCGTCTGCGTCTCGCCAATCAGGGCGAAGTGGGTGAAAACGGCGGTGTTGCCGGCGACCTGTATATCGATATCCGCATCGCTCAAGACGACACCTTCACTCGTGACGGTGATAATTTGCACTGCTGGATTCAAGTGCCGATGAGCTGGGCCGTGCTGGGGCATGATCTGGAAATCGACACGTTCGACGGCAAGCAGTCGGTGAGCGTGCCTGCAGGAAGTCAGCCTGATGACACTGTGACCTTGAAGAACCTGGGTGTCACCCATCTTAACAACAAGAACGAACGCGGCGATCTGGTGGCGCATATCGCAGTGAAGATTCCGACAAAGCTTACCGATGACGAGCGTAAGCTGATGGAACAGTTCGCCGAAAAGCATGACGCCGACGCCCAGCATGTCGCGGTAAGTGCACGTCCAACTACCGGAACGAAGAAGGGATTCTTCTCCAAGTTGAAAGATGCGTTGCGCTGATTTTCCTTGTTCTAATGCCTTACATCCGATAAGAAAACAGCGTTAGATCGCATTCAAATAGCCGGTTGCTTCAAAAATCAAGGCAACCGGCTATTTTGTCAATGTTTCTGCTGTAGCAAGCGGATTGTCTCATGTCTACAACAGCCAATCATTAGACATATCTACATGTTTATTTGAGCAATGACCGGCACATGGCGCGATATTGGTTCACATAACCGCCGCCGAAGAACACGCAATGGCCGGCGATGGGGTAGAGCTGCCACAAAGTGGTTCGTTCCTGCCATCCTGCCTTCAACGGGTGCACGGACTGGTATCCGTCGAGAATGTCCCGCAAATACGACATACCGAACAGGTCAAGCATGGCGAGATCCTCTTCACGATGTCCGCCATGCGCGGCCGGATCGATCAGCACCGCTTCCACAGATCCGGAATCGGCTGACCACATGACATTGCCGCTCCACAGATCGCCATGCACACGCGCAGGCTTATCGTTAGCTGCTTTGCCCAGTATTTCAGGCAGCGCTTCAATGACAGCTTCAGTCAACTCCATGTCGTAGTCGGTCAGTTCGCGACGTTTCATACCAAGCCGTACCATTGGTCGGAGCCTGCCTTCGGCCAAATATGTGACCACGTCATCCCATTCGCCTGTATCCATAGGAACCGGATCCTGCAGGGGGCCAAAATAGCAGGTTCCCGCATAGCCGGCCGGGGCGGATCCGAAATAATCAGCACCGGCATCGTGCATGCGGGCGAGGGACGCGCCGAAATTATGCGCGGCCTGCAGTGTCGGCCCGCAGGCGTTCACACGTTCGATATCAAGATAATCCTTGTCCCAATCGTATACGTCCACAACACGCGGACCTCCCTTGGAGCTCGCTTCACCAAGCCATTGCAGGCCACGGCCTTCGCATTCGAAGAAACCTTCCGGGCTGAATGCTCTGCTTTTGCGGTATTTGCTCATAATGCCAGGCCTTTCTTTTGCATCATGCGCCACGTTTGCGAGACTATATAGAGTCGCTGGCGAGATTCCGATAGGTTTTGGCACCATTGTGTGCATAGTTTGAGACAACTCAAGGATCCATAGTGAAAAATTAGACCCCTCTCGCTAGTCTTGGATGCGGAAAAGCAGACGAAACCATTGATACATATAAAAGAGGGTTCATGAATTTTTTCCAAGCGATTTTCCTTGGGCTGGTGCAGGCATTGACCGAGTACCTGCCGGTTTCTTCCAGTGCCCATATCCGCATCATCGGCGATTTGATGCTGGCTCTGACCCGGGTGCCGCGTTTACCGCCATTATTCAGATTGGCACCGAGCTTGCCGTCATTTTGTATTTCCGTCACGACATCATCCGTATTCTCGGTGCTTGGTTTGGCTCCCTGTTCGGCAAGGAGGGCAAGGACTTCAAAAGCCGTATGGGCGCACACAATCCGGATACCCAGATGGGCTGGTTCATTATTCTCGGCACCATGCCGATTCTGATTGCGGGCCTGCTGTTCAAGCATGCCATCGAAGGATGCTGCGCAATCTGTGGATCACCGTCACCGTGCTTGTGCTATTCGGCGTGTTGCTGTGGGTGGTCGATGCTCGTTCCAGGCAGGTCAAGACCATGAAGGAAATGACGTGGAAGGACGCGTTGATCTTCGGCATCGGCCAGATGCTCGCCCTGATCCCAGGCGTTTCCCGTTCCGGCGGCACCATCACCTTCGGCCGTGCTATGGGGTACACCCGTGAGGCAGCCGTTCGCGTGAGCTTCCTTATGCCATTCCCGCCGTATTCGGCGCAGGCATTCTGGAAGCCGTATCGGCCGTTAAGGACGTTGCGACGGGGGATGCCGGCATGTTCCAGGCTGGGGCCCGACCATCGCCGCAGCCATCGTAGCGTTCGTAGTCGGCTATGTGGTGATTATCGGCTTCCTGAAGTTCGTATCCACATTCTCGTACAAGGCATTCGCCATCTACCGCATCGGCTTGGCAGTCGTTGTGGCACTGCTGCTGATCACAGGCGTGCTCTCTCCGCTGGAAGCCGTGGCTACAGCGTGAACCTAGTTCGATAAGCGAACAACAAACAAGAAGTTGGGCCGGCATCGCAGGATGGTCGGCCAACTTGTATATTGACAGCCTGTCGTCAGTTGCAACATCAATTGCCACGCAAGAACGATTCGGCCTCGCGAATCAATTCCTCACATGCCGGCATGCCATTCGACGCGATACGTTGTGCCTGGGCGTTCAAATCATAATCCCGCTCCAAACAGGCAAGATAATCGCCAGCGTGTGTCTGCTCGACAATCTCATCGGCATTTTTGCGCCATTCTGCGGCCTTCCTGTTCAAATCACCCTCGATAAGCGGATGCTCCAACAGAAGCGACAATGCGCGAACCAACTCAAGCGTGCCCTGCAAACATTCCGTATTGGCGCAATAATGAGGCACGGAAACCCACATGGACGTGGTTCGGAATCCTGCATCCGACGCAAAAGCGTCAAGAATATTAGGAATGCCCACAGGGCCGTTATATTCCTTGTCAGGCTCGCTTTCGCAGCCATTCTTGGAAATGTCAAGCGGCAAAGGCCTCGTATGGGGGCAGTTGTCGAACATGGATCCTAACGTGACGATATCGCTCACATCGTAATCCTCTGCGATACGCAATGTATGCCTGCAGTATTCCTCCCAACGATAATTCGGCTCGGGGGCAATCTGCGCAAGCAAATGCAGCGTAGGGGAGACGTCAATGTCATAAAACGTGGTCTGCGGCCAAATGATTCGTTTACGTCCCTGTACCGAGCAGATCATCGGGCGAGCCACCTGATAATCATAAAAACCCTCGTTGTCGATATGACGCACCTCCTGTGAATCATATCGCGATACAAGATGCCGTATGACATTCGTCGCGGCCTGGCAGGCATCATTCCAACCCTCGAATGCGGCGATCAATATCGTCGTTCGTCTTGTCGTCTCCTCACACATATTTCAAATGTATAACGAAACCGTAGAGGCTGCGACACGCTTTTGCCGTCGGTGAATGACAAGCATTCGCGATATCGCTGAAAACCACTGCAGACAGTCAACGAAACAGTTAACGGTCTATTTTCACAGCACTTTCAGACGTTTATCATTTTGTCCGATAATGTATGTTATGTCAGAAAAGTATGCCCGCCTTCGACTGACACTCTCTTCTGTACATAACATCGTGGATTACGCCAGCACGTCCCTTTCAGGACTTTGCTCGGACATAATCCAACGGTATGACGGGTGGCGTCTTCGCTGCGCTGGACGCCTTTCATGGTCAGCCTTTGATGGCTCGATTGAGTTTTCTTTCCATTTCGCTTTTCATGCCATTCCTGGCCTGCAGATACATAAACACCAGCTCCGCGGCGATCAGCAAAATCATCAGCGCGGCTGACGGCCATCCTACTTGCTCGTAGAAATGCCGGAATTTTACGGAAAAACCAGATTTGAACATCGTATATACCGGGTATGGCAAGGCGCCAATAACCAATGAGGCGAAGTGTAAACCAACAATCGGCCAACGTACTGGATATACGTCGCGCTTGGTTTTTGAGAAGATATTTCCGCGAATCGCGGTAATCGAACAAATGTTCACTGCAATGACTGCCGCGACAATCCACAGCAATGCCGGCAGGATATCAGGCATGCGACACTCCCCCTATTGTAATCCGTCTCTACATATCTACCGTATATCGATGACCATGTAACCCGACTTGGCCTGTTCAACCTATGCGGTATCGCCAAACCTGTATATTACAGTGAAACAGCGGTGTGTGCCTGCCGCTTCGCATCAAGCTTCTTTTTCATGCGCATCGCAGCGATGTCGTCAACAGGACGGGTCGAGTCCGCGGTGGAAGGCATTGTAGATAAATCGACATACTCCTCGTGTTCAAGAGCATCCCTGATTTGCTTCCACAGGGATCCCATGGATACTCCGAACACTGCCCTACCGCTTTGCAACAGTGCCATCATTTGCTCGCTGTCCGTGCATTCGTGCACATGCTGCCCATCACACATAATAGTGATGTTTTCCAGCTGCTCAGTAGTGCGTTGCGTTAGAAAGCCAATGGCAGCTGTCACATTCTGCAGATTGATACCCGCATCAAGCAGTTTTTTCGACACGGCAAGAATCACCACGTCCTTGAACGAATACAATCTACGTGACCCAGACCCATGCGATGGAGTGATGGAAGCTCCACAATCTGCCTGCGCGCCCAATAATCAAGCTGACGATAAGTGATGCCGGACACCCTCGATGCCACTGAACTTATAGCCACGCGTCACCAGCTGTGCATCGCTTGCGGGAAACAACTCCCCCTGTACCGCAGTCGGCACATGCAGATGCAACCGCATTGTTGGCCCTGCCTCATTCATCGCATTCTCCTACGACACATAAACAACGCCCATGAGCCTCTGTATGAAGCCCATGGGCGCGAAGCTGTTGTACACAGTTTATCCCGCATCACGCGGATCAACCGGCAATGACGGCCTTATTGTCGAAATAAACCAAACGGAACTTGCCAAGAATGATTTCATCGCCATTCTTAAGTTCCTGCTGATCAACACGCTGACGGTTCACATACGTGCCATTCAAGCTTCCCGCATCGATGACGCAATATCGGCCATTCGACCTGCGGAACACCGCGTGGGCGCGAGAAACCGTGGAATCATCCAAAAGGATATCGGCACTCGGATCACGGCCGACGGTAATCTCATCCTCATCGAGAAGATACCGCGACCCCGATACCGCTCCCCTAGTCGAGATCAGCAGCGCCGTGCCGTCGGCAAGACGCATAATGGTTTCAAGGTCCTCCTTCGTCAGAGGACGGTCTCCGGTGGAAGTAACCGGTACAGTTATTGCAGGAAGGCCAATGATGGTCGTTTCACCTGCGCTTGGAATCGGATCAGTCATAGTCGCCATTCTAGTCATTACCCTTACAAATAGCCGGCATTGAGGCCGGCATGGTCACGAATCATACACCGCAAAGCGGGTTTCACCCCTCAGTTTTGTCAATAATCGACACGAACTGGTCGTGCGGCAGCATGTCGTCATAGCTACGCCAACGGCGTTCCAGCTCACGATTTGCCTCGTCATGCTGTTGTTGACCAAGTTTGGCATAAGCTTTCAGCTCGTTCGGCCCCATGTCTTTGACCGGCTGATTGAGATTCAATGCTTCGTCACTCACAGACAGCCATTGTAGCCACACACCCTGAAAGAGTACGAAAAAGCCCGGATACAGCGTGTGCCCGGGCTTAAATCACATTCAAAGATCAATATTACAAAGAATAATTTCAGCGCTGCTCGTCGATCATTTCCTGCAGTGCCTTGTTGACGGACGGAGAACCGGCCGCCATGGACAGGGCGTTGATGCCGCTGATTTCGAAACCACGCTTGATTGCGGAGAAAATCTGATTCTTGTTCATGTTATTTCCTTAGTGCTCGTTTTCTTTGACGCACCTTGCGTCTTACCATCTTCTGTTGTTGACAAGTACCAATATAGAGATTTATCAGACTGAAATCATTGCCCGACCATTCGTTTTATAGCAAAATCATCGGTTACTCTTGAATTAAGAGCATTGACCGGAGAGTATGGCTTCGGCCAGCGAGTTCACCCTGCCGGCCGCTACATACGACACGCCTGAAACGACGCCCAAACCGACGAAAACTAGCCAGTCGAAACCACTGCAGACTCTACTGCAGACCGAAACGCCCATGACCATGAGAACCACCGTCCAAACCCGACGGCCGCCACCCATTTCCGACACGCCGAACGAAACGGCGGAATCCCAACGAAACCAACAAAAAAAGCGGCACGTCATGCCGCCCGATGGTGGGTGATATAGGAATCGAACCTATGACCCTTCCGTGTGAAGGAAGTGCGCTAGCCGCTGCGCCAATCACCCAATAATGGTTGTACAGGAACTCATGTCCCAGTGGGCGATACAAGATTCGAACTTGTGACCCCTTCCGTGTCAGGGAAGTGCGCTACCTCTGCGCCAACCGCCCAGGTTATCCATCATGCCAACTTACGTCGAGCATAATGAGAGGTGGGTACGAGAGTCGAACTCGTCTATACGGCTTTGCAGGCCGCTGCCTAACCGCTTGGCTAACCCACCCTAAAGGTCGATAATCAATCGGAACCTTAGAGCGGACAACGGGACTCGAACCCGCGGTCTCAACCTTGGCAAGGTTGCGCTTTACCAACTAAGCTATGTCCGCATGTGCTCCGCAGTATCACTGCCTGAGCACGAGTATCTACTATACTCACATTTCCGTAATTTGCAAATCAGCGTGTCGCGCCTTTTCCGGACGCACCGTCAGCCGAAATATTCCTCAACGACCTGCGCAAGTTCGTCTACAGTATCAATGACTTGGTATGCGCCATGCTCCTTAAGCTCGCCTGGCTCGGCATAGCCCCATCCGCAACCTAGGCAGTCAAGGCCGCACGCCTTGGCCCCATCGGCATCGGTCCAGCGATCACCAACCATCAACGCACGATCACCGGCAGCCTCATCAAAACCGATATGTTCAAACGCCCAACGGATCACCTGATCCTTGTCAAGGCGGGAATTATCGGTGCTTGCACCATAAATGCCGTCTACCATGGCATCCAAGTGGAAATGTTCACAGATCGGAATGCACTGATACTGCGGCTTGCAGCTGGCAATCGCCAGATAGTATCCATCGGCACGCAACTTAGCCAGCTGCTCCGGAATACCATCGTAGATGGTGTTGTTCAGACGACCCGGAACTTTCTGCCCCGGATTGTTGGGATCGTCAAACACAGCCTCATCCGCATAATACCTGCGATAAATAGCGATACCCTCATCAAGACGATCTTCAGGAATATCGTTGCGCCGCAGAGATTCAATAATCGCAGGACCGATGAATCGCTGCAATTCCTCATCATCCGGAACCGGATACCCCAATTCCTCGAACACTTTGACCACACAGCCGATGATTCCCGGATCAGATTTGGTCAGAGTGCCGTCGAGGTCAAGCAGAACGACTTTCTTGGATTGCCTGGTCTGTTCGGACATGAATTGGTTCTCCCTTTATTCCTATCGATTCGTTTTCATCGATGTGATACCTGTGGACGCTAACAATTATGCCCAGCCATACTGACTGGGCATAGTGTTCAAGTGTCGTTCAGCTGTAGGTCACTCGTAGTCTGGGAACCAACCGTCACGATGCATTTGCAGTCGCTTGTCAAGCAGCGTCTTCAGCTCGTCTTCGGTACGACGCTCCAGCAGCATGTCCCAGTGCGTACGAGTCGGCTTGGATATTTCGTCATCCTCACGATCCCCTCGCCCTCACGACGCGCGGTCATGCCGCAACGGCATTCCCATTCCTCCGGAATCTCCGCGCCCTCAGCGAACGGCAGAATCGTACGGTGCCCTTTCGGGCACACGTATGCGACGTCGTTTCGGGCCGCGAAATCCACATTATCATCGGATTCCAACGACTTTGCGCCGATGCTCATGCCTCGCAGGCTACGTTCTGCCATATTGCCTTTGCCTCCTTGGGATTGTCCGCTCTTTCTAAGCTACAGAACAGTTCGGACGTGTCTTTTATTCCTTGCTCGTTTGCTGATTGCCGATTTTTACTGTCAATTTTAGTCGACGCCAGAATATGCGACGATGCCGCGATTAATACGCTCGTATGCCTGCCTTGCGATTGGCGACAACGTTTCGGCGCGTTCGGCAAGATACGGTCCGGCCACAGCTATCTGTTGCAGCACGTCGGCAAGTCGTTTACAGTTGCGCACGAAATCTCCGCCAGTCAGCTCAGTGCCATATAACACCTGCGAGAGGCTTTCACCCTGCGCCCACTCGTAGACGATGTCGGTGATGCCGAAATCAAGCTGGCGCGGCTCTTCGAGCATATGATCCTCACACAGCATGGCGATCGACGCATGTATACCTTTGAGCTGCGCGGCGCACACGGCCACATTGCCCTGAATGCCTCCAGGATAACGACGCGGCTCTCCCCCGCTTCCCCTGCGGCTTCGAATACCAGCGATGCGACAACGCTGGCCAACTCACAGGCATTCAAGCCGTCGAATGCACCAGCCTCGATCGCTTGGGCCAATACCAAATCAAGCTCACTGTACAGATGCCGCAGCAACTGGCCCCGTTCCGTAAGCTGATAATCGCCATGGCCCGCGGATCCCCGCACCGACTGAAGATAGCCGAGGTCGGCAAGCACAGTGCAGATATGATCAAACTGACGTGCCACGGAACCGGTACGCGAATCGTATCGATGCTGAACACGTTCTAATTCACGCGTCTCACGCGCCCAGCGATGCCCCCATTTCAAGTGCTTCTGCACGTCTGGACACTTGCGGCACGGGTGGTCACGGTCTTCTTCACGAAGTTTTTAATGCGTCGGTCAAGCTCCATGAACGCCTGGCTACGGTCTTTCTGCGTGCTGAACACCTCATGTTTAAGCCTGCGACGTTCATTCTTCTCCAAATCACTCAAGCGCATCCTCAGACGCATGAATTCCTTGAAATCACCAAACTCACATTGGAAGGCCTGTTCGTACCCCTCCAAAGCCTTGCGCAGGGTTTCCATCTGCGCTTCAAGCTGCCAAGCCGACTCGTTGGCCTCCCACTGCGCGAAGGAATGGTCGAGCGTAACGCGGGCGGTCTCGTAATCGCTGGTATTCAACAGGTTCACAGCCATGTTGAAAGTCGGTCTGAAGCTTGAGTGCAATGGATATACTCGCTTGCTGGACAACGAGGCCGCAGTGCTGGCATAAAACCACGGTGATCCACTACAACGGCATGTCCAATGGTGTCGATGCCGCGACGTCCTGCGCGACCGGTCAGCTGGGTGAACTCGCCGGGGGTCAAGCCAACATGCCCAGTGCCATCGAATTTCTCGAGTTTTTCGACCACCACGCAACGCGCCGGCATATTGATGCCCAGTGCCAGCGTTTCCGTTGCGAAAACCATCTTGACCAAGCCATCTTCAAACAAACGTTCGACAATCTGTCGGAACAATGCGACCATTCCCGCATGGTGTGGGGCAAACCCTTCTTCCAAAGCAAAACGGAATTGCGAGAAATGTAGCGCTTTCAAATCCTCTTGGCTTAGCTGGCCTTCGACCATTTCATCAACGATCCGTCTGATCCTACGTACTTCATCGCCGGTGGTGAGTTCCAAACCAGCATTGATGCATTGGTCGACCGCCTGATCGCAACCATTCCTTGAGAAAATGAAATAGATTCCCGGCAGCATGTCAAGAAAATTCAGTTCATCCACAACGGCCCAACGTCGAGGCGTATGACGTTCAGCTTTGTGGGGACGTTCATCCAGCGTCCGCCCTTGCCTTTGGAACTACGCCTGTCGGGACGCTCCTCTCCTCTGCGACGTGCCGCCTGACGGTCCAGCTGATCGAGTCTGTTCACCAGTTGCGCATTGAGTTTGACCGTCTGTTCACCGTTGGCGTCACGGCGGTACAGATCGATAAGCTCCGGTTCGGTATGGTCGTCTGCCTGCACGAGCACATGCTGTTCCAGTGGTACCGGACGCTGTTCCGATACGACCAGCGTGGTTTTGCCACGGACGGATTCAATCCACTCGGAAAAATCCTCGACATTGGAGACCGTTGCGGAAAGACCGATTATCTTCACATTCTCCGGCAAGTGGATGATGACTTCTTCCCATACCGGACCTCGGAAACGGTCGGAGAGATAATGCACTTCATCGAGAATCACATAACGAAGCGCTTCAAGCGTTACGGAATGCTCATACAGCATATTGCGCAGCACTTCGGTGGTCATGACCACAATGTTCGCTTCGGAATTGATAGATGTGTCTCCGGTCAGCAATCCAACCTTATCCGCGCCGTACTGGGCAACCAGATCATGATACTTCTGATTGCTCAACGCCTTGATCGGCGTGGTATAGAAAGCTTTGACGTTCCGTGTCTGTGCCAGATAGATGGCGAAATCCGCTGCAACCGTCTTGCCCGCGCCGGTCGGCGCCGCTACGAGCACATTATCCCCGGCCTCCAATGCCTCGTTGGCCTGTAACTGGAATTCGTCAAGTTCAAATGGCAGGGATCTGGCAAACTCGGCGGCAACAGTACGCTGTTTGGCCTGCGTCTGTTTGAATGCGGCGTACCGCTGTGCGGGGACAGTTTGACGGTCTCATTGGTATCCGACATGCCAGTGCCGTTATTACGGCGACGATGATGGGTCATAATTCCTTACAATTTAGTCAGGTCAATCATTAAAATGACGCCATTGCGCCCACTGTTGGGCATGGCGATTGCGCTTCGCCTCACGCCTTTCGATGACTTCAGTATGGGCATTCGTGTAGCGCTCGGTAACATCCTGCAGAGGTCTGGTGAAGAAGGTGCATCGTTCTCGTCTTGCTGGGTCAATGGCTTACCCATCGCGTCGATCCGCTTCGCCGCGCGTTCGCCCAGTTTCGCCACATCCTTGAACGCATGGTAACCATGAAGGCACGCATAGACGATCCCGGAAACGACCATCACCAGCATGAATAGAGCGAGTGCCAGCCAAACCCACCAAGGCATAGAACCACTCCCGTCAGTTCTCGTTCTCACGGTCACCGATGCTCAATTCATGCTGAGCACGGGCAACGATCATGGTACGCAGCGTCTCAGGAGCCACAGCGGTGATATGTCGCGCATGTGAAATGCAGAACGCGACATACCAGGAATCGGACGAGACGATCAGATGCACTTTCTCGCCTTCTCCGCACTTTTCGACCGTTGCCCCCGACAATCCGTCAATAAACGACAGATTGTCCTGATTGGTGACGAACACAGCCGAAGTTCCATTGTCAAAGCTCCACTTGCGCAATTCGGATGCGGGTACATCAGGAATGTCGATCTTTGCAATCGGCTCGACTAATTCAGCCTTTTCAATGCGGGAGATACGTAGCACCTGCCAGATGCGAGGCTTGCCCGTAGCCTTGTTGATCGTGGTGTCTTTCTTCACATACTTGGCTTTATCCGCAGGTGCAGCAGCAGCGACATCAGTCCATACGGCAACGTAGAAAACACCCTCGTCAACGAAGATCTTGTCTGGAGCGACAAGCTTGCGCTGGGCTCGTCCTGCGCCATCCGTGTATTCCATGTCAAGCAGCGAACTCTTGGAAATCGCGCTCTTCACGATGGAGAAGTTGCGCGGCTCCATTTCATAGCCAGTCAGGCTCAGCCATGGCATATCCCCCGGCTCAACATGACGGCGAAGACGGCTGTACAACGATTCGGCCTGCTCGCGAAGCTTGTCCGGCAGCAATGACGAATGCGCGAGATAGCTTACGGATGCGGTAAGCATACTCAGATACTGCTGTGAAATACCTGCCAAGCGTTCCAAACCAAGCGAATTCGTGGCGGAAACGATGCCTTCCGCATCAAGCAGCGACCAATCGATATCAAAGAATTGGCTTCCCGCCATCTCCCCATCATCGGAAACCGTGGTCAGCGTGTTGATGTCTTTATGAATGACATTGACGAACTTCTTCAGCTCATCATCGGACTTCGGTTTGCCAATGAAACGTTCCGCAAGCTCCTCAAGCGAATATTCCTCGCCAAGGTGAGCCGAAAGGAACAGCATCAAACGCAGGCGACGGTCGACTTCACTACCGGTCTGGAATGCGGAATTCTTCTTCGGGCGTCCTTTGCTTTCCTCGACATCGTCATCGTCTGCGCTATTGCGACTGATCTCCATGCAGTGACGGTGGAACTGTCGTCTCCCGTGGACTCGTCGGCAGGTACGAACTGCGTTGCTGCATTCAAACGACGGTTAAACGCATCAACGGCTTCCTGCGGGCTGACGATGGACGCGCCTGGATGGGATAGTACGAACATGGCCAGATCATCGGAATCAGTATAAGCGACATTCAAATGCTCGCCATCAACATCCACCGTGGCCGCGAAACGCCGCTGATCGACGACTTTGACCAATTCGTCGGGAATGGACTGGGTTCCCAGTCCAGGAGCAATGGAGTCAAGACCAAGTCCCGGAATAGGTGTCTGAGGAACACGCGGCGCGGTACGAGACGTATGTTGCGTCTCATGCGCAGGAGCCGAGGAAATCGACATAGAACGGGCCAAGTAGTTGGCGGCAGCCAAAATCGGCAGATCCTCATCCCCGAACAGCAGACGAACACGAGGCTCGTCACCAAGCTGCAGACGGTAGGACGCGAAGTCCTGTCCCTCCGACTTGGATGAATACTCCGGCTGCTTGATTCGATGGCAATGCCCATGGCCGCAAGCTTGGCGCGGTCACGCTGGAATTGCTTGGCAAAAGCCGCCTTCGCCGCCTGATCGGCCAGTTCCCCATAGGAATCGGCATACGCCTTCACGCGCTGAGCAATCTGACGGGAAGTGAGCCATTGCGGAAAAGCTGAGGAAAGCACAGCCAACACATCAAGTTCGTGCTTGCCCCATTTGTCGGAGAAACGACGCCTTCCGTTACTGCCCTCTGCCATTAGTCCTCACGTCTCGTTAACGTTTCATTCTAAGTGCGTAACCAGTATAGGCTTCCGCACACACCTCTCTATGATAGAGGGTTTTCGCTCAGATTGTGCCTATTTTACGAAAAAATACAGTTTTTCGTGTTGAGAACACCCCTCGAATCAGACCCAATCGTCAGGTTCCACGCCTTGCGGGCCAACGTATTCGCCATTCGGAACATAACTCGCTCGCCGGTGTCAGGCAACCGCGCGTCACCAAACAGTATTACATCCCTGCCAAAGGTCCAGTCGCCCTCGATATCGACGGAATTCGCCGCGGCGAGCGATGGGACTCCATACGGGAATCTCGTATCGAAATCATGAATGTTCTTGTAGTACCGTGCGTCCAAATGAACGTCCGGGAAAATGTAGTTACCGTCCTCCATCTCATACTGATCCGTCAGATGGAATCGATCAGACCGCATGATGAACAAATCGTCGGTGGTTTTCACCGGCAGGAAACGCATACGGTCCACGCACACGCAAGTGGCACCATCAAACAACGTCACCGCGGCTCCCATGGCCGTTTCCAGCTGAATGACCGGCTCGCTCGTCGGATCGGTGGGATCAACGGTCTTTTTATTACGGATGACCGGCAACGGCAGCACGCCGTCATATGCTGACAGCTTGGCCTTCAAAGCGTCAATTCGCACCCAGATACTGTTCGTGTTGAAGTACGGGTGTTTTTCAATGTTCTGAGCATCGTCTTTGTCATTTGGATGCACCTGACTCATTTCGCGCAGCATCAAACGACCCGTCGCCTTGTCACGCACGATATGGCCGCCCTTGCGGTCGGCGGGAGTGCGCTTGGCGACTTCGATCATGAACGGAGCGCCGGTATTTTCGAAATGCTGAGCCAGCGTACGCGAAGGTCGCGCACCGAGATTGTCGGAATTCGAGATGAACAAATACTTGAATCCATGTTCCTCGAGCACGTCGAGCAACCCGGATTCCCAGATGGTTGAGAACAGGTCACCGTGACCTGGCGGGCACCATTCAAGTTCGGGATTCGCCGGGAAGCTGACAGGAAGGCCCGTTTCCGCGCTGATCTTTGGTTCCTGATGCTGCACAATCTCCAGAGGAATATCCTCCTGATGGAATTTCTTGTTGGCTCTCAGCACCTTCATGGTGTCGTTCGAAGTGCGGAATGAATTCATCAGTGTCAACGGCAGCTCCACACCCAGACGAGTGCGTGCGGTCAACACCTGTCCGATGATGATGTCGATGAAACGCATCTGACGGGCCTTGTGGCGACGCATGGGCAAGAGAGACTTGGCGCAATCCAGTCCCATGGAGGTGCCAAGCCCACCATTGAGTTTAAGGAATGCGGTTTTTGCGAACGCATCAACGGCTTTGTCGTGGTTGATGGTCTCGTAAACGTCATGGAAACTTGGCACCCCCACTAACGGTTCCACCTCATCCTCGCGAATCCAGCTGCTTGCCTCCTCGTTACGCCAAACCTCATATAGACGCTTGAACTGCGCAATGGCCATATCGGTCATCCCATTTTCCCGCATCTTTGCGGCGGAGTGTTCGAATACGTCCTCGGTCAATGTCTTTCCCTTTCGTGCGGGCGTTATGTTCTCGTCGTACCTAGGTAATACTACGACATATTTCCCGTAACGGGGGCTTTTGGAAGTTAAAAAAGATATTTTTTAACACAAAAGACATCTTTACGCGCCCTTCATCACGTTTCATTGACTGCGCGACACGATGTATTTGAAAAAACCACAGACTATGCTATGTTTTTTCTCGGTGCTTTTGCATCGTTCGGACCATAGCGCAGTTTGGTAGCGCACTTGACTGGGGGTCAAGGGGTCGCGGGTTCAAATCCCCGCTGGTCCGACCAGAAAAACCCGGATTCGCATGATTTCGGGTTTTCTTTTTAAGGTTGTCAGTCTTACACATGCAGGTAAGGGGTGATTGTCTTGAAGTCGAGGGACGCCCAGCCACAGTTTGACGATGTTGATGACCTTGCCCACGTGTTCGACTCTTCCGTGCCTGAAGATGAATGGAAGATCCGTCTGCCCCGAGAACTTGGCGTGGAAGCCAGAGAACGCGCGAAACATGATGGGATCACTCTCACCGAGTTGACCCGAAGAGCACTTAAAAGCGATAACCTGAGCAACACAGCCGACACCATTCGTCCAGGACGAAGGCCAAAGAACACCGACGGACGCGAACAGCTTGGCGACGAATGGAAAATCAAACTCCCCTATGCCATCGGCAAGACGGCACGGGAACGCGCAACGGAAGAGGGCATATCCTTGAGCTCTCTCGCCCGACGTGCGATCAGCGGATATCTACGCCAAAGAGACGCCGAGGAACAGCCACTCTTCTAAGACGACCAGTCAATAGCGTGCCGCACATTAGCTACAAGCTACACAGATTGGCAGATATAGTATTCCTTACAACCGTTTTTTTGGGGTGCACACCATCATTCGTGGCGTGCACCCAAAAACGGACTACTTGCGCTTTTTCTTTTCTCGGATATTCACCGAAATCTGAATCGGGGAACCCTCGAAACCAAACTCTTCACGCAGGCAACGTTCGATGTAACGACGATAACCGTGCTCAAGGAAGCCAGTAGCGAAAATCACGAAGCGCGGTGGGCGCGTCGAAGCTTGGGTCGCGAAAAGAATGCGTGGCTGCTTGCCACCACGAAGCGGATGCGGATGCGCAGCCTGAATCTTGCCCAGGAAAGCGTTGAGCTTACCGGTTGGAATACGCTTGTCCCACGACTCCAAGGCGCCACGCATAGCTCTGGCCAGACGATTCGTATGCCATCCGGTCTTGGCCGACAGATTCACGCGCTGGGCCCACGTCACGCGGTCGAACTCGGTCTTCCACAAGCGTTCCATGCGCTGGCGATCGAAATCATCCATCAAATCCCACTTGTTGAATACCAGAACAACGCATCGGCCGGCATCCACGGCCTGACTCATCACCTTCAGATCCTGATCAGAGATCGGCTGAGAAGCGTCGAACAGCACCAGTGCAAGCTCCGAACGCTCAATCGCGGCCTGCGTGCGCAACGACGAGAAATACTCGGCGCCGGACAACTTGTGCAGGCGACGCTTGATGCCGGCGGTATCGATGAACAGCCAATCCTCACCATCAACCGTCACCACCTCATCGACAGGGTCGCGGGTGGTTCCAGCCAGATCGTTGACCACGGTGCGCTCTTCATGCGCCAGCTGGTTCAGCAAGGACGACTTGCCGACGTTCGGGCGTCCGACCAGTGCCACACGACGAAGATGCGACGGAGTGAGGAACCCGGAAGTCTTCTCAGCCTTCTTCAACGAATCCAAAGCCGCGTCAAGCAGTTCGCCGATGCCACGGCCGTGCATGGCGGAAATGCCGTATGGCTCCCCCAAACCCATCTTCCAGAATTCGGCGGTCAGATACTCGCTCTCACGATCGTCGACCTTGTTCACCGCAAGCGTGACCGGCTTACCAGAGGCTCGCAGCATCCTTACGATACGCTCGTCAGTATTGGTAAGTCCAACCTGACCATCCACCACAAGCACCACGGCGTCAGCAAGCTGAACGGCAATCTGCGACTGCGACGCGATGGCGGATTCAATGCCTTCGACATCGGCTTCCCAACCACCGGTATCGACCAGCTTGAAATCAGTGCCGGCCCATTCAGCATCGTAGCTCACACGGTCTCGGGTCACGCCTGGAGTATCTTCCACAACGGCCGCACGACGTCCGAGAATACGATTCACCAGCGTGGACTTGCCAACGTTCGGACGTCCAACAACGGCAAGCACGCCGACCGGCTTCGGGCCGGACTGGCGTTCGCTCCCAACGAAAGACGATCCATCAATCAGTCCTTCATCGCCCTCATCCAACTCATAATCATCAAGATTGGACGCATATTGGCGGTATTGCTGCTCTTCAATGGCGTCATCGACAATGCGTACAAGCACATCAAGGGTTTCGCCGAAATCCAAATCGGAATTGTCGACAGTCAATACACCTTCCGCTGCGGACGTGAAATGCGTGACCTTGGAATCAGCCTTGTCTCGTGCCGCAACATTTTCCGCGCCAACTCCGGAAGCCGACTGCCCTGCTCGACGGGCTTGGCGGACTTCCTCACGAGCGGTAAGCAATACACGCACTTCAGCATCCGGCGCGACGACCGTAGTGATGTCACGGCCTTCGGCGACCACACCAGCACCTTCGGAGAAGGAATCGGAAGCCGCTTCACGGGCAATATACGCGCGTTGTGCGGCAATAAGCACATGCCGGACCGGAATGATGTTCGACACCTTGGACACATGGGATGACACTTCAGAGGAACGGATCGCCTCACTGATGTCTTCGCCATCGGCATATACCTTCGGATCGTCCGGATCGACACTGATGTCAAAATGACCCTCGGTGAAGAACTCGCCCACGGTTTCGGTGACTAGCTGTTCGTCGACAGTCTCCGTATCGAGGTCGATACCCTTGTTCATGCACCACCATGCGCAGGCACGATACATGGCTCCGGTATCGAGATAGGCGAAACCGTAATACTTGGCCAGCGCCTTGGACGTGGAAGACTTGCCGACGCCCGCAGGTCCATCAATAGCTACGCGGATCACAGGCCCACCGCCTTGGACAGGGAACGCACCTCAGTCTGCGAAAGCACACGGTACGATCCGGACTTCAGATCGCCAAGTTTGATCGGACCGATCTGAGTGCGCACCAAACGCCTGACCGGGAAACCGATCGCGCCGAAGATACGACGGACGATACGGTTCTTGCCGGAGTGCAGCACCACCTTGACCAGGGTGCCATCGCGGCTGGCATCAAGAATCGCGCAACGGTCAAGCTTGATCCAACCGTCGTCGAGCTGCACGCCGGTGGTGACCAGTCGGCGGCACACCTGACCGCTGATACGACCTTCCAATGTGGCGATATAGGTCTTCTCGACCTCATACTTGGGGTGCATGACATGCTGGCTCAACTCGCCGTCGTTCGTCATGAGAATCAGGCTTCGGAATCGTAATCCAGACGACCCATGTGGAAAATACGGTCATACTTGTCGCCGACGATGTCGCTCAGGGTGTAACGTCCCTTCGGATCCTCCATGGCGCTGAGTACGCGCTTCGGCTTGTTCAAGGCAAGCGTGACATGATTGGGGTTCACACGAACACGGGAGCCGTCCACGCGAACTTCCTGGTGTTTCGGGTCGACGCGCGTTCCCAACTCGGTGACAAGTTCACCGTCGATTTCGACGCGTCCTTCAGTAATGATCTCTTCACATTTGCGACGGGACCCAAAACCTGCCTGAGCAAGAAGCTTCTGCAGACGGATACCTTCATTGTCATGCGTATGCGCCTTCGCGGCGCGGGAATATGCGTTTGGCATCGTTCTCCCAACGTGGCCGGATAATACTTATAGGGACTGCTGGTACTATGGCAGTCGTTTGGCGATTTCCAAAAATCGCAACTTGTCCACTATATGACAGAGGAAAGACTATGACTGCTGTTGAAGCAACGTCCATAACTAAGGAAGAGCAAAGCAAGCCGCTGGCACTTCGTGTCGGAGCGGAACTTGTGGGAAGCTTCATCATCTGCTTCGCGATTTACGCGATCTGCTCGCTTGGCTCCGCAGTGTACGGCATCAATATGGCGTTCATCGCCCTGCTGACGGGCATCGTGTATGCCGCGGCCACCGTAATCTTTGGATCCATCTCCGGAGCGCAATTCAATCCGGCCGTATCCGTCGCCGCCATGCTCACCGGCAAGACCCATGTGCTTGATGGCATTCTGTACATCATTGCCCAAGTGCTCGGCGGCATTGGCGCCGGTGCTGCCATCCGATTCCTTCTGCCAAGTTCCGAGCAGGTGACATTCAAGATCTGGATGACGCCGACGATCAACGGCTTCGATAAGAACTCCGTCTCCTACTCCACGCTTGGCAACTATGGCGTGACGTTCAGCATCACCTTGGCCATCGCTGTCGAAGTCATCGCAGGCATCGTCATTGTTGCCGCCGCGCTTCGCACCACGGGCGAACATGGCGAGTCCAGTACGAACCATGCCGTCGCCATGGGGCTTACCTACGGTATCGGCACCGCCATCGCCTACCCGGTGACCGGAGCTGCATTGAACCCGGCACGCGCTACTGGTATCGCTATTTCGCGCAAAACCAGGGCCTGAATGAGGAACCACTGCAGCAGCTGTGGGTCTTCTGGATCTGCCCTGTTCTCGCCGCTGCCGTCGTTGCACTTATCGTCATTGTCTCCGGTATGGTCAGCACGAAGAAGAACACGCCGGATGCCGAAGTCGCCGATGAAATCGAAAACGACACTGCTCTCGACGAAGCGTCAGTTTCCGACGGGAACGATGGTGAGGAGAATGAGCAGTCCAGCGCCCAAACCTATACCCATGAAGGCGTCGAAAGCAACTGACCGGACCTTCCATGGACTGCGTTCACGCAATACCAGCCTGACCAGCCCAGTAACTATGGCCGTCACCGCGATCGCAGCGGTGGCGGCTTTTGTATATCCTGCAACCGCAAGCACCGTCGCAATAATCACTACGACTGCGACGATCCATTCGAACCACGGTTTGCCCTCATGATCTTCGGAAACGTAAGGATGGCTCATTCCGAGGCCTTTCATATCTCGCTTGCCTGCAACAATCGTAATCATAATAAACGTGGCGTCCGAAACCAATACAGAATCGGACGCCACGCTAATCACAATACCCTCGTATGAGGGCTGGAACGATCAGTGGAAGAAGTGGCGGGTACCGGTCACATACATGGTGACGCCGGCCTTGCGGGCCGCTTCGAACACTTCCTCGTCGCGGATGGAACCACCCGGCTGGACGATGGCCTTGACACCTGCGTTGATAAGAATCTCCGCACCATCGGCGAACGGGAAGAACGCGTCGGATGCCGCAACAGCGCCCTGAGTTCGATTTGCACCATCAGCCAGCGTATTCGCACGTTCAACGGACAGGTTGGCAGAATCGACACGATTCACCTGACCCATGCCGATGCCGACCGTGGCCTGATCATGGGCGATCAGAATGGCGTTGGACTTGACGCAACGGATGCTCGCCAAGCGAAAACCAGATCCTTGACGGTCTGCTCGTCCGCCGGCTCGCCGGAAACCAGCTTCCACGCATCCGGATCATCGCCCGGAGCGTCGATGAGATCAGTGGACTGCACCAACAGACCACCGTCAATCTGACGGAACTGCGTCTTGGACTTCGGCGGTTCGGCAACCTTCAGAATACGAAGATTCTTCTTCTTGGTCTGCAACAGCTCAAGGGCATCGGCATCATAGTCGGGAGCGACGATCACTTCGGTGAAGATAGGACGGACGCTTTCTGCCATTTCCATGGTGACCTTGCTGTTCGCAGCGATCACACCACCATAGGCACTCATCGGGTCGCAAGCATGCGCCTTCTTGTGCGCCTCAGCGACGGTGGCTCCAATGGCAAGGCCGCACGGATTGTTGTGCTTGACCACGGCGACCGCAATCTGCGGAGCGAAATCCCACACGGCACGCCAAGCGGCATCGGCATCAACATAGTTGTTGTAGCTCATCGGCTTTCCACCGAGCTGTTCGGCATGTGCGAAGCCGTTCTGGTTCAGCGGATCGAGATACAACGCGGCCTGCTGGTGAGGATTCTCACCATAGCGCAGAACGTGGGCGCGATCCCAAGTACGGGTGAATGCGGCCGGGAACTTGGCCTCATTCACTTCCGTCTCACCTTCGGCAGTCGGCTGATCGACGGTAGCTGGCTTCGGCCAATGCTTCGCGGTCCACTCGTTGATAGTGGCATCATAAGACGCCGTGTGAGCAAATGCTTTACCGGCCAGCCAGCGACGTTCCTCAAGGGAGAAACCTTCACCGTTCTCGATACGGGCCGCGACCAACGCATAATCGTTCGGATCCGTGACGATGGCCACAGTGGCGTTGTTCTTCGCCGCTCCGCGAACCATGGACGGGCCTCCGATATCGATCTTTTCAATAGTGGCAGCTTCGTCCGCACCGGAACGAACCGTATCAGCGAACGGATACAGGTTGACGACCACCAAATCGAACGGCTTGATGCCAAACTTTTCCAGTTGAGCCGCGTGGTTCTCATTGGTCATATCAGCGAGGATACCTGCGTGGATATGTGGGTCGAGAGTTTTGACACGGCCATCGAGACACTCGGGAAAACCAGTGACTTCCGAGACTTCCGTCACCTTGACGCCGAGTTCCGCAAGACGCTTTGCAGTGGAACCCGTGGAAACCACTTCAGTGCCGGCTTTGATGAACGCCTCGGCAAGAACTTCGATACCTTCCTTATGGAAGACCGATACCAGAGCTCGACGTATCGGTCGATTCGTTGTTGTCACCTTGCTCCTCCTTATTGTTGATGGTTGAGGTCACTGTGCGGGCCGCATCGGTGATCCCACGATTATTTGGTTCGAGAACCGCAGCGGATGTACCACTCCTGCCCTCGCGGACACGCTTTATGACCCAGCGTATTCCGAAAAACATGAATACGGCCACCAAAGTCAGCAGCCACGATGAGAACAGCCCGACTGCAGTGGGCTGCCCGACCTTACGAGTCGACGCAATTACATCGACACCGACATGCGCAAGATGCTTTGATCCCAGTGCCCCGTTAGAGATGGAGAACAGCAAACTCGAGCCTACCGATACGATCACGCAGGACATGCAGAATGTTCCCGCAGGATAGGCGAATCCAGACACCACCCGCTTGACGTCAATCTGGTGATCAGCATCATCAACTCTGATGTGGAATCCCTTGTTGAACAACATGACGATCATGCCTGCGATACAGGCAACGCCAAAGGAATGCACATCAATGCGATTCGGACCCAGTCCGTTTCAATTGCCGAAGGAAGCAGACCGAATATCGGCAGCGACGGCAATGCCGTTCCCTGACCGCTCCACATAGTGAATTCAGCAAGGTCGCCAATTGAAAAACCTGCTCCGAACACCCAGGAAACCGCCCAAATCGCAATGTTCGGAATCCACGCGAGCATAGCGATCGTCGTAAGTATACGAGAGCCACTCTGCATTCCCGACAATTCATACAGCTTCACCATGGCCGACTGATTGCAAAACGCCCAATACACGACCACGATCAGGCCAATGACCAAATAGACCGCAATCAACAACAGACCAAGAGCTAAGCCTATAATGATTGTCTTACGGACCGGCAACGAGACATGCTTGCCAGTCCATTCCAAACCTCGCTCGGTCAGCGGAGCCCCGGGAATCAAGGCAATGGCATATCCCAGTATGAAGACGAACGCCGTTTTCACGATAATCATGCCAGTCGTGTCAACAAGCTCGGTATCGACGCTGTTGGCGAAGAATATGTTAATCAGCACCCAGCCAATAGTCCCCGTCACACATCCGGAGAAACTGGTCCCAATACGCTTGGCAAGCGATGAAATAAGTGCGATCAGCATAACCGTCAGCAGCAACGGCATAATCGTCAGTGTGATGGATCCGGTCTTGAAACCGGATCCTTGGCTGAGAAGCACAACCGCTTCAGTCAGGGGAACGGAGAAGGCGGACAGATTGTCGCCGCCTTCCTCCATGGAGATGATCAGAAGCATCAGAGCTATATAGCAGCCGAGGGCGACAGCATAGATAATCATGGACGCTGCCGCTACGGCAAGCCCTTTCAACCAATACTTCAGGTTCTTTGCCATCATATCGACTTGGAAGCGAGCACCTCGCGCATGATTTCAGCAGTCTGCCCCGGAGTTCGTCCAACACGGATGCCCACGGCTTCGAGTGCTTCCTTCTTGTCTTGCGCGGTTCCCTTGCCGCCTGAAACGATGGCTCCAGCATGGCCCATCTGCTTGCCTTCCGGCGCCGTGAAGCCTGCGATATAGGCGAGACAGGCTTGGTCATATGCTCGGATGCCCACTTGGCAGCATCCTGTTCGGCGCTACCGCCAATTTCACCAATCATCACGACGGCTTGGTGGCATCATCGTTTTCGAATACTTCAAGGGCCTCCTGCAACGTGGTGCCAACGATGGGATCGCCGCCAGCGCCTAAGCATGCAGTGAAGCCGATGTCGGACAGCTCCCCCATCAGCTGATAGGTAAGGGTGCCGGACTTGGACACCAAGCCCAAAGGTCCACGGGAGACGATGCCGTCCGGAATGATGCCGAGATTGCAGCCCTGCGCATTTTCCGTCGAAGGAAGCGTAAGCAGACCAGGGCAGTTCGGCCCGACGATGCGTACGCCCTTGCGCAATGCGAGCTCAACGAAATACGCACTGTCGGCAACCGGAATACCTTCGGTGATAACCACAATCAACTTGATACCGGCTTCAATGGCCTCAACCACGGCGTCTTTAGCAAAACGTGGCGGTACGAACACAACACTCGCCTGCGCACCGGTAATTTCAACGGCTTCGGAACAGCTGCCAAAAACATGCAGGGTAACATCTTCGCCGTTTTTTGCTTCAGGGAAATTGACTTCCTGACCGGCCTTGCGAGCATTGACGCCGCCGACGATATTGGTGCCGGCCTTCAGCATGCGCGCGGTATGGGTCATACCCTGGTGCCCAGTCATGCCCTGCACAATGACAGGTGTGCCATCCTCAACGAAAAGCGTCATTTTCAGCGAACCTCCTTGCCGTTGGCCGCAAGGCGTGCAGCCTGCTGTGCGGCCTCTTCCATAGTCTGTGCGACATGCAGATTGACTCGATTGGCTTGGGCAAGAATGCGCAGACCCTCAGCAGCGGCATTGCCGTCGAAACGGACCACCAGAGGCTTAGAGCTGCCAAGCTTGTCAAGAGCTTCCAGAATGCCCTTCGCCACCTGTTCGCAGGATGTGATGCCACCATACACGTTGACCAGCACCGATTCTACCTGCGGATCAGAAAGCACGATCTCCAGACTGCTGCACATCACTTCGGCAGACGCGCCGCCACCGATATCAAGGAAGTTTGCGGGCTTGACATTGGTTCCCTGATCCTCACCGGCACCGGAAACGGCGTCGAGCGAGCTCATCACCAAACCGGCACCGTTGCCGATTACGCCAACGGAACCTTGGAGATGCACATAATGCAAGCCATGCTCACGTGCCTTCTGCTCGAACGGATCGACATGCACCGGGTCTGCGAACCGACTCCAACCATCGTGGCGGAACGCCGCATTGTCGTCTAAAGAGATCTTGGCGTCCAACGCACACAGTGTCTTGGACGATTCATCATCCGGATCACCGATCTTGGCAAGCGGGTTGATCTCAACAAGCGTAGCGTCATTGTCTTTGAAGCACTGCCACATCTTCAGCAGGATCTGTGCGGCCTGATTAACATCGGCATGATAGAAGCCAATGCTTTCAGCCATCTTGGTAGCCGCTTCGAGGTCGAAATCCTCAAGCGCGTCAATATGCAGACGCTTGACGGATTCCGGATGTTCCTTGGCGATCTCCTCAACCTCGGTGCCGCCATTCGCTGTAGCAAGCACATCGAAATCACGGGAGGAACGATCCACAGAAATGGAGACATAGTACTCGTGAAGAATGTTCTTTGCCTCGGCCACCAACACACCGCTAACCTTGTGCTTGTGAATGGTCATCGGCAGGATGCCTTCGGATGCAAGAATGGCCTCATCGCGATTCTTCGCCAGCCTGACACCACCAGCCTGGCCGCGATGACCAATCTTCACCTGAGCCTTGATCACATTGGGGTAACCAATCTGCTCGGCAGCCTCAGCCACTTCATGAGAGTTCTGCGCGAACACTGCCTTAGGCGTTGGAATACCTTGCTCTTCAAGCAGTTCCCTAGCCTGGTACTCATAGAGATCCATGGATTCTTTTCCCTTGATGCTATTGGTTGTTTACAAAGAATATACTTAAATCACGCAGGCATGGTGATCAACGAACTAGCTGGATACCCCTGCAGGGACTTCATGCCGTCAATGCCGGTAAGTTCCATAACGAAACTGAAACCAGACACCTTGCCACCGCACTTTTCGATCAGCGCACTGGCTGCATTAGCAGTTCCACCGGTGGCGATCAAATCATCAACGATGAGCACACGTTCACCCTCATGCACGGCGCTGGTTTCGATTTCCACGGCAGCCTGGCCATATTCAAGATCATAATGCTGCGACACAGTCTCAGGCGGAAGCTTACCCGCCTTGCGCACGGCGATAAATCCTTTGCCAAGACGCGCGGCCAATGCAGGACCAAATAAGAAACCTCGCGCTTCAAGACCCGCAACGGCGTCGAAGTCATTGGGATCCACTGGCAGCGCGGCCTCAAGAGCGTCCAGAAGAACGCCAAAGGCACGAGCATCAGCCAATACCGGCATGAAATCACGGAAAAGAATGCCTTCTTTTGGGAAACCGGGAATCGTGCGAATTTTAGAAATGAGGTACTCGGCGTTTTCAGCTCCGACCCTGCTTAAACCGGAAACGGTGATATCCGTTGATGCCATGGCGGTAGTTTCCTTCTCCTTCAATATGCGGCACTTTGCATTATAGGATTTCGACGCGAAAAAGAACGGCGAAAATCCCAAAAATGAGATTCTCGCCGATATCTTTTTATATGCTGTCAGCTGTTCTTCTGTTCGGTCTCAGTCTGTACCGCTTCGATCTCACCCTCAATCGGCTCCTGAGCAACCTGATCTTCATCTGCAGAATCGACGGGAAGCGGGTTGCCGTTCTCATCGACCTCGTCATCATGCACATATGCGGGACGCACGTATTCACGGCTGATGGCGTTGAAGCCGAAACGAATCTGGGAACCTTCGGAATCGATGACGATCTCCTCGTATTCGGTATCAACGGAAACAACCTTGCCGATCACGCCGCCGATGGTGATGACCTCGGTGCCGGGCTGAAGATTGGCACGAAAATCCTGTCGCTCGGCCTGCTGCTGCTTAGCCTTCTTGGACTGCCAGAACATCATGCCAAACATGGCGACAACGATGACGATGAGAAAAATGTAATCCAAAGCACAACTCCTTGAGGTGGACGCTCAAACGGGACCCTATGTCCAAGACAACGAGTCTAGGCTAGATTGCTGACATCAACCTGAGATTCGTCAGGCACCAAACCGAGATGTTCCCATGCCTTACGTGTCGCCACACGTCCCTTCGGCGTGCGCACAAGGAACCCCTCACGAACCAAATACGGCTCGCAAACCGTTTCCACGGTTTCCGATTCCTCGCCGACCATGGCCGACAGATTGTTCAGTCCGACCGGCCCTCCGTTGAAATTGGTGACAATGGCTTTTAGCACCGCGATATCCAAGCGGTCCAGACCTTCAGTGTCGATCTGGTACAACGCCAAAGCCTCCTTGACATCATCTGGATGCACGGTTTCCAGATCATGCACGATTGCCCAATCCCTTACGCGGCGAAGCAGTCGGTTGGCGATACGCGGTGTACCCCTCGAACGCATGGCAAGCTGATGCGCAGCGCCGTCCTCGAGATGGATGCCGAGCATAGCGAAGATCGTTCGATAAGCTTTTCAAGCTCCTCATGCGGATAAAAGTCGAGATGCGCGGTGAAACCGAAACGAGCCTCAACGGCGATGGCAGCATGCCTTCACGAGTGGTGGCACCGATCACCGTAAACCGCGGCAGAGTAAGAGGAATGGAGGAAGCGCCCGGTCCTTTGCCGACCATTACGTCAACACGAAAATCCTCCATGGCTATATACAACAATTCCTCGGCCGCACGTGGAAGGCGATGGATCTCGTCGATGAAGAGCACTTCCCCGGCATCCAAAGAACTCAGAATGGAAGCCAGATCGCCGGCATGTTGAATGGCCGGACCGGAAGTGACTCTGATCGGCACTCCAAGCTCGTTGGCAACAATCATAGCCAACGTGGTCTTGCCCAAGCCCGGAGCCCCGCCAAAAGAATATGATCTGGAGGAACGTCGCGCTTGCGGGCAGCATCCAAAAATAGCTGCAGCTGCGCCTTGAGCCTTGGCTGTCCGATGAAACCGTCAAGAACATGGGGTCGCAGTTCCTCATCGCTCACCGTCTCGTTGCCGACGGGCGATGAGGAAACCATGCGGAGTGATTCCTCGTTGGCACCAGTATTCGGCTGGTCGAATGCAGAGTCGTTCGTCATGATGGTGCGATTCACCTACCTCGATCAAGGGACGCCAACGCGAGTTTGAGCACACGAGGCACGTCATCGTCTCCCAGTGGAATATCGATATGGTTGCTCTCGCAGACGTCTTGCACGGCATGAACGGCATCCTGTTGACGCCATCCAAGAGACATCAGGCCTTCCACCACCTGTTCCGAACCAGTATCTTCCGTGGAACGTGTTTCAGGAGAAGCGCCTTCAATCTGGCTAAGGTCAATGGACCCTTTAAGCTCAAGGATGATTTTTTGCGCACCTTTTTTACCTAATCCTGGCGCTTTCGCCAGCGCAGTGGCATCGCCGTCCGCCACGGCTCTCGCCAAACGTTCCGGAGGCAACGTCGAAAGCAAGGAAAGGGCAACCTTCGGGCCAATGCCACTGACCTTCTGCAATTGCAGGAACATACGTTTCGATGCGAGCGAGGAAAAGCCATACAGCGTGATCGCATCCTGCGAAACGTTCAACGACGTGTACACCTTCACCGTTTGACCGGCGTGCATGGAAGCCAGATCTGCCGAAGGCATCCTGGTCTCATAGCCAACTCCCCCGACCTCAATGATCGACGAAGCCGCGTCAATGGAATCGACTTGGCCATGCAGCATGCCTATCATGCCGTCACCTCCCATAAACAACTATAGAACATTTGTTCGATAGTCTACATTCCTCTGCGGACGCCACGCTGCCGTGCCGCATTCTGCGAGGCAAGCGCCCATTGACGTTGCGCATCAGTGAGATGCTGTTCACGTTCGCCTCCTTGCAGCGCACCCGCAGGACGAAGGGCATGGCAAATCGCAATGGCCAAGGCGTCGGCCGCGTCAGCAGGTTTGGGCAGGGTATTCAGCCCCAGAATACGGGCGACCATACGTTCCATCTGAATCTTTTCGGCCTTGCCGTTGCCAGTGATCGCCATTTTCGATTCAGTCGGCGTATGCAGGGCAACGGGAATGCCACGCTGGGCTGCAGCCAACATGGCCAGCCCGGCCGCCTGCGCGGTCCCCAACACGGTGTTGCGGTTCTCTTGTGCGAACACACGTTCAATGGACACGGCATCCGGCGCAAACCGTTCTATTTTTTCAACCAAACCATTGTATATGCCAACAGGCGCAAATCCTGTGACATTTTCGGATCGGACCGCACCACATCCACATGAATAAAAGAAAGCCGGCGGTATGCGCCGGCTTCGATCACGCCGACCCCGCAGCGAGTCAGCCCGGGGTCGACGCCAAGAATAATCACGCTCGATTACTCCTCGTCAAGCTGAGCCATGACCTCATCGGAAGCGGTCCAGTTGGAGTAGATGTTCTGCACATCGTCCAAATCGTCGAGGTTGTCGATGAGCTTGGACACCTTCTGAGCATCCTCAAGAGTCAATTCAACCTCGTTCTTCGGCATCATGACAGATCAGCGGAATCGTAATCGAAACCAGCATCCTGCAGAGCCTTACGAACATCGATCATTTCGGAAGGATCGGTGACAACGGTGAACACATCGCCATCTTCGGTCACATCCTCGGCACCAGCTTCAGCGGCCTTTTCGAACAGATCGTCGAAATCAACGCCTTCGGCAGGAACGATGATCTGGCCCTTGCGCTCGAAGTTGAAGCTCACGGAACCGGAGGTAGCCAAGGAACCATTGCCCTTGGTCAGGGTGGAACGCACTTCAGCGGCCGCACGATTGCGGTTGTCGGTAAGGCACTCGATGATCAGACCGACGCCTGCGGGAGCATAGCCTCATAGACGATATCTTCGTAGTTGGCACCGCCGGCCTCTTCACCAGAACCACGCTTGACAGCGCGCTTGATGTTATCGGCAGGCATGGAAGCTTCTTGGCCTTGTAGATGGCGTCGTACAGGGACGGGTTGCCGTCAGGATCACCACCACCCATACGTGCTGCAATCTCGATGTTCTTGATCAGCTTGGCGAACAGCTTGCCACGCTTCGCGTCGATGGCGGCCTTCTTGTGCTTGGTGGTCGCCCACTTGGAATGACCTGACATAATGCTCCTAGGCAGGTTGCGGATGTTTCAAACGAAACGATTCTAAAGCGGTTCTAAGACAAAGCGCCTGACATACGGTTGTCAGGCGCGTCAACATTCGCCGTTTGCAGGCAGTTATGGCTGATATGTCCTATGGCCGGCAGTCATCTGTCGACGCGCTTCGAGAATACGCTGGAACACTGTGGCCACACCCAAAACCGCAAGCAATACCATGCCAATGGCCAACCATAAGCCGTGATGCGTCAGCCCAGTGATCGCCATGCCCACCAAAATGATGACCAGTCTGTCGGCGCGTGTTGCGATGCCGTTCTTCACCTCGAAACCAACAGATTCCGCACGGGCACGCGCATACGACGTCACAAACGACGTCATCATCGACACCATGGCCGCGCCAACACCAACCCAACTGATGTAATCCGGGCTTGACTGGCTGATGTCATACCACCAATCGGCGTGCAAGATGAAGAAGACTATTACTCCGGCAAGCAACGCCCAATCGGCGATACGATCCAACGTGGAATCCAAAAAAGCGCCGAACTGAGTGCCTCCCGTGGTCAGCTTCGCGATCGAACCGTCCAAGGAATCGGCCAGCACCAGCAATGTAAGTACTACGGCTCCCGCGAAAAGCCATCCTGTGATGCCGGCGACGAAGGCAACCACAATGGTTCCGATGGTGCCTATGACCGTCACCGCATTTGCGGTCAAACCAATGGATATCAACGCTTTGGCAAGCGGTTCTATGAGTTTTTTGAATGGTGCACGAAGATGTTCTAACATGCGGATTCCTGTTTCTCGGAAAACAAAAAGGGCGCGCAAGCTCAATATGATGCTCGTGCGCCCTTATATGATCCATGATCTTATAAGACTGAATGCAAGCGAATCGGCTCAGTCTGCGATGGCGGCCTTGAAGTCGTCGACGTCGTTGACCTGCACGCGCTTCTTGAGCACGGTCATGATCTGCGTCTTGGCTTCATCGACCGGCACGCCGTTCAGCTGGCTGCCATCACGGAAGCGGAAACTCACCGCATTGTTGTTCATGTCTTCCTCGCCAACGATGAGGATGAACGGAACCTTGGACTTGGACGCGTTGCGGATCTTCTTGCCGAAACGATCGTCGGACATGTCGATTTCGCAACGAACCGTTTCTTCTTCGAGGCTGGCGATGAACTTCTGCAGGTGCGGAGCGAATTCATCGGCAACCGGCACACCAAGCACCTGAACCGGAGCGAGCCATGCCGGGAAAGCGCCGGCGTAATGCTCAAGAAGCACGGCGAAGAAGCGTTCAATGGAGCCGAACAGCGCACGGTGGATCATCACCGGACGCTGGTGGGTGCCGTCCGCAGCGATGTATTCCAAGCCGAAACGTTCCGGAAGGTTGAAATCAAGCTGGATGGTGGACACCTGCCAGGTACGGCCGATGGCATCACGGGCCTGCACGGAAATCTTCGGACCGTAGAAGGCTGCGCCGCACGGATCGTCAACCAGCTCAAGGCCGGATTCCTTGGCGACTTCGGCCAGCGTATTGGTGGCTTCCTCCCAGATCTCGTCAGAACCGACGTACTTGTGCGGATCCTTGGTGGACAGCTCCAGATAGAAGTCATCCAGACCGAAGTCCTTCAATAGGCCAAGCACGAAGGTCAGCAAGCTCTTCAACTCGTCCTTCATCTGCTCGCGGGTGCAGTAGATGTGGGAATCATCCTGAGTCAAGCCACGCACGCGGGTCAGACCATGAACCTCGCCGGACTTCTCATAGCGATACACCGTGCCGAATTCGAACAGGCGCAATGGCAGCTCGCGGTAGGAACGCTGGCGGGACTTGAAAATCAGGTTGTGCATCGGGCAGTTCATTGGCTTCAGGTAGTAGTCGAAGCCCTGCTTGACGACGTTGCCGTTCTCGTCTTTTTCCTCATCCAGACGCATTGCGGGATACATGCTATCCTTATACCAATGCAGGTGGCCGGAAGTCTCGTACAGACCGCCCTTGGTGATGTGCGGAGTCTGCACGAAGCTATAGTGGTGCTTGCGATGCATTTCGCGGGAGTAATCCTCCATCGCGTTGATCACGGCAGCGCCCTTCGGATGGAACACAGCCAGGCCCGGACCGATCTCATCCGGGAAGGAGAACAGATCCATTTCCGCACCAAGCTTGCGGTGGTCGCGCTTGGCGGCCTCCTCAAGACGAGTCTGATAGGTCTTGAGATCTTCTTTGGTGGCGAAAGCCGCACCATAAATGCGCTGCAGCATCGGATTGGCTTCGCTGCCACGCCAATATGCGGCTGCGGAACGCTCGATCTTGAACGCCTTGATATAGCGGGTGTTCGGTAGGTGCGGGCCGCGGCACAGGTCCTTCCAAACCACATTGCCGTCACGGTCGACATTATCGTAGAAGCTCAGTTCCTTGCCGCTGATTTCAGTGGCGGCCTCCGGATCGAGGTGGGCTTCCTTATCTTTGATCAGCTCTAGCTTGTACGGCTGATCAGCTTCTTCCGCCAAAGCCTCCTCTTCGGTCACCACGCGGCGACGGAAGGACTGGGACGACTTGATGATGCGCTGCATGCGCTTTTCGATCTCTTTGAGATCGTCAGGAGTGAACGGAGTCTCAACATCGAAATCGTAGTAGAAACCATCTTTGATGACCGGGCCGACACCAAGCTTGGCGTCCGGGCGGATCTCCTGCACGGCCTGTGCCATGACGTGGGTCGCGGAGTGGCGCATAATGGCCAAACCGTCTTCGCTATCAAGCGCAATTGGTTCCACAACATCGCCGTCATGCAGTTCGGTATACAGATCGCGAGGTTCGCCGTTAATGCGCACCGCGATGATGTTCTTGTCTTCTGCAAAGAGCTGGACGCCAGTCTGGTCTGCTGCCACCTCCTTCGCTTCGCCGTTGAGTGTGATGGAGATGGTCTGTTCAGCCATGGGTTGTCCTTTGCTATCGGGGTCCGCGTTACTAATGTGCAGGCCTGGACTGTATGTCAACGATGAACAAGATAGGGTTGAGGGCAGACATCGGCACGCTGAAAAGGTGAACGGCACGCTACAACGCAACTATTTTTAGGATCGGCCAAAAGAAAACGCTACTTAAGGCGTTATTCGACGACATGCGCATAAGTGTACTGCGGCGCGCTTCGCGTCGACGTGATTTCCACCTTGTCGGAAGGCACAATCGACACGGTGGAGCCATACTTCACCTTCAAACGTGAACCGACACCGCCCGCAAGATTGACGGCGTTCTGCAGATTGTTGCTATCCCCTATCGCCTTGATGATGAATGGCGCCTCAATATTCGTATCATGCAGTTGAGACCGTCTGCGGAATCGCTGATATACGTACTGGTAATCACACGAATATCGTTGATTTCAATGACCTCCGCACCGCTATTTCGCAATTCTTCAAGTAACGTGAACAGAATCGACGCATCAATATCCTGCTTTGATCCTTTGGAAATACGGATGACCACGCCTTCTCCAGATACCGGCAGACGTCCGGAAAGAATTCCATTCGATTCGGCATTCTGTTTGGCGATTTCCGCCGCCTTTTCGTTCTTGTCGGCTGTGTCTTTCAGCGAGTCAAGCTGACTGGACAGCTCACTTTTGCGTTGCTCAAGCTTTTGGACCTGCGCGCTGGTTTCACTGATGAGTTTGGTTAGTTCGTCCTCGCTCATCGTCTCATATGTGGACGTTGTGTTGTTCAACTGAATGGCATAGCTAAAGCCGAGCAACGCGCAAAGTATGGTTACAAGCACGCTGGAGTACAGACGGGCACGAGTGGCCTTCGCGTTCAGCGAAATCCGCTTCGGCTTGCGCCTGACCACTGGGAATGATCCGGTCTGGGTGCTGTCGTTGTTCTGGTCCTTAACGATCTGCTCGTGAATTTTGGAGAGCACGTCCTTGTTGTCATCGTCACGTCTGCTCATATCACGTCATCCTTTGAAGATGAAACGTCGGATGGTCGACACATTGGTGAAGATTCGAATGCCGAGCACGACAATGACGGCGGTCTGCAACTGGGAACCAACGCCAAGCTGGTTTCCCAAGAAAACCAGCAATGTTGCGGTGATGACGTTCGAAAAGAAGGAGATCACAAAGACCTTATCGGAAAAGCTGCGCTGGAAATAGGCTCGTGCGGCACCAAGCAGCGCATCGAGCGCGGCCAGAACCATAATCGGCAGATACGGCTGAAGGGCAATGGGAATGTCCGGTCGGACGAACACGCCAATGACCACGCCAATGATAAGTCCCAAGACCGCTGCCATTACTTGACCTTCCTTGCATATGTCACTTCGCCAGTCACCGCCGCTTCCAGTGTAATCGATTTGTTTTTGCTCACTTGCGGATAGATGCCCGCTTCTTTGAAATCATCGTACAAACGTTGTTGTGTTTTCTTGCTCACCGTATCGGCAAGAACGTTGGAATTGCCGATTGCCTCGATGCGATACGGACTTTGCACGGAATTGACTCCGATGAGAATCGTCGTTCCAGCCGTTCGTATGGAAGTCTGCACGCCGAGACGGTATCCGTTGATGGCGATCGCTTCCGCTCCGGCCTGCCAGAGTAGCGAGACGAGCACCTGCAGATCCGAATCTGTGACGACGCGAACCTGACTGCCGTTTTCTCTTGGCAGCGACGAATCCGCGTTGTCACCGCTCACGGACAGCGGATTGGCGATGGTGAGCGTGATGCCTTCGCCTTGCACGGGAAGTATGCCATTGACCATTTCGTCATCCTGTATGGTCTGGTTCAATGACCAGTTCGACACGGATTTCGATTCTTCTTCAACTTGGGCACGCAGCGCATTGACGTCTTTGGTGAGAGTTTCGACGTTTTTTGTTTGCTCAGCCAACTGGCTTGACAGTTGCTTACGCACCTCCTTACGGGGGTCGGTGCTCAACTGACGAACGAATACGCTGCCTGCCGTGCCCACGGCAATGCAGATGAGAAACACCAACACACGGGTAAACCAGACCGAAAACATCGACGGTGTTTTGGTGGCCAGTCTCGAATCCGTATACATCACATCCATCGGACGGTTGGTCAGGTCGTCGATGAGCCGCAGCGAATCATCGTCCAGATTCCGCCCTCTTCGTGAAGTGGATGCAACAGTGTCGGGCTGCACATGATGTGAGGTCAGCCCAGCGAAAGACGCCGAAAAAACGGCGCGCCGCTTCGTGGGCGTATTCTCCGGAGACACCGGAAACGACGCACGTTCCGGAGCATCATGCATCATGTGCGCTAATCCTTATCGTTTTCCAGCAGCTGGATTCCCTGGCGTATGTAAATATAGCCGGCAAGCCAGTACAATCCTACGCCCCATATGCCGGTGGCAAGACCGCATAAATGCAATGTATCCGTAGCGGAATTAGACCAGATATCCGCAAAGATCAAAGCGACAATAGCAATCATCAGCATGGCAGTGCCTGCTTTGCCCACAAAATGCACGGGCAACGGACCATAATCATGCTGAGCTAATACCAACACGAGAATCGCCATAATCAAATCGCGCAATCCAACGATGATCAGCATCCACCATGGAATGATGTCGGCGACGCCCAACGCGAGGATGCTACAGAAAATCAGCAGACGATCGGCAATGGGGTCGAGAATCTGCCCGATCTTGCTCACTTGATTGAACGACCTTGCAATAAGACCATCCAAACCGTCAGATACCGCCGAAAGCGCAAGCACGACCAACGCAAGCACCATCTCATGGCGAGAGACCAATACCGAGATGAAAGGAATCGAAATGATTCGCAACAGGCTAATAAGGTTCGGAACCGTGAAATAAATATCCCGCGGTTCCGGACTGTATTGCTTTTTGATAATCAGTTTGCTCATACTTCGAGCAACATTACATTCTCGAGGCCTGCAAGGCGGTGACAATTATGCCACGGGCACCAACTTCATACAATTGGTCCATCAGTTGGTTGACCTTGGCCTTTGGCACGACAACGCGCACGGCCGCCACTGTTTGTCATGCAGTGGGGAAACGGTCGGGCTCTCAAAGCCCGGCGTGATGGCCACAGCGGCGGAAACCTTCTCGACTGGAATGTCGTAATCCATGAGCACGTAGCGTTGGGCGGTAATCACACCCTGCAGTCGGCGGCTGAGAATCGTCAGGCGGTCGTCGTTCTCAGCGAGACGCGGAGAGCGAATGAGCACGGCTTCGGAATGCAGCAACGGCTCCGCGAAAATACGCAAGCCGGCATTGCGGAGCGTGGTGCCCGTGGACACAACGTCGGCGATCAAATCCGCCACTCCAAGCTGCACCGACGATTCGACGGCACCGTCAAGATGCACGGTTTCGGCGTTGATGCCATGCTCGACCAGATAATCATGCACAAGCTTGTCAAAACTGGTGGCGACACGCTTGCCTTCGATGTCTTCAAGCGTGCTGATAGGGGAATCATTCGGGGCCGCGAAACGGAATGTCGATGCGCCGAAGCCAAGTTCCATGTGCTCTTTGGCGTCCGTTCCGGAGTTGAGCAACAGATCATGGCCGGTGACGCCGACGTCGATGGTACCGCGTCCAACGTAGACGGCGATATCGAGTGGACGCAGATAGAACAACTCCACGTCATTGTCGGAATCCTCTACGACCAGCTGACGTGGATTGCTCCTCAGACGATAGCCAGCTTCGGCCAGCATGTTCCATGCAGGTTCAGACAACATGCCCTTGTTAGGCACGGCGATTCTCAGCATTTTCCTCCCAAAAAAGGCCATGCCTTCTGCGGCATGGCCAAAAACTCACAGATTCTTGTAGATGTCTTCGAGTGTGATGCCACGGTCGATCATCATGACCTGCAGGTGGTAGATGAGCTGGCTCATCTCCTCCGCGGTACGATCGGCGCCTTCGTATTCAGCTGCGATCCAGGTCTCGCCCGCTTCTTCGACGATCTTCTTGCCGATGAAATGCGTGCCCTTGCCCAGTTCGTCAACGGTTAGCGAGCCGGCCTGCTTGGAAGCGGCCTTCTCGCTTAATTCGGCAAAAAGGGATTCAAAAGTCTTCATTGTTCTTGTCTATCCTCAAAAAATTGATGGAAGGTCAGGCCTTGAATGCGGCTTCAGCCTTCTCGCGAATGGAATCAATGGCTTCCGCAGGATTCTCAGCGCCGTACACAGCGGAACCCGCGACCAACACATCAGCACCCGCTTCAGCTACGATATGGGCAGTCTTCGGACTGACACCGCCATCGACCTGAATCTTGGTGGCAAGACCACGGCGGGTAATTTCGTCACGCAAGCGACGCACCTTGGACATCTGGTTGTCGAGGAACTTCTGGCCACCGAAGCCGGGTTCGACGGTCATGATCAAAATCATGTCGAATTCGTCGAGAATATCGAAAATCGGCTCGACAGGTTCAGCCGGACGTACCGCGAAGCAGGCTTTGCAACCCATTTCGCGCAACTGGCGTGCCAGACGCACCGGAGCATGGGTGGCACCCATATGGAAGCTCACGGATGCGGCGCCCAGCTTGGCGTACTCAGGTGCCCAACGATCCGGATCCTCAATCATCAGATGCACGTCAACCGGAAGATCGGTGACTTCGCAGATACGAGCCACGATCGGCTCGCCCAAAGTCAGATTCGGGACGAATGATGATCCATCACGTCGACGTGAACGAGATCCGCATTGGAAATGGCCTTGAGGTCACGCTCAAGGTTGCAGAAATCGGCGGACAGGATGCTTGGTGCGATTTGAATAGTCATGGCTCTCATTCTATGAAAGGTAATCGACTTGCTGTTACTTGATGTCGGACTGTTTGTCGGTATTCGAGACGGTTTCGGTATCGTTGGTTTCGATTTCATCCGCAGTTTGCTCTGAAAGAGTCGCTGCATGATCGGCGGATTCTTCCGCCCCACTGTTTTCGAGACGTTGCTCGATTTCAGTGACGGTACGAAGCTTCTCCGCCAACAGGTCAGTGTCCTTGCCCATCTGCTGCACGACGATGAACGCCACCACGCCAAGCACGAACACCGCCATGGAAACCCACACGTTGATGCGCACGCCCAAGAACTCATGCGCATAATCGATGCGCAGGGATTCGATCCAAGTACGTCCCAACGTGTACCACATGATGTACACGGTAAATAGGGATCCGGCTTTAAGCTTTTTCATGGCCTTGGATCCGATGTACACGATGATTGCGGCTCCGATGAGATTCCAAATCATCTCATACAGGAAGGTTGGATGGAACAGTGTTCCGCTTGGGCATGTAGACCCGTCGTAGCATTGCTCGCTGTGCCCGATAGCAGTGCCTTCCATATTGAGCTTCAGGCCCCATGGGAAAGTCGTCGGCGCGCCATACAGCTCCTGATTGAACCAGTTGCCCAAACGCCCAACAGCCTGTGCTACCAACAATCCCGGGGCGATGGCGTCGGCCAGCAAGGCCATTGGATAATGCTTGTGTCTGCACCAAGCCCATGCGGCCAACGCTCCAAGCAGCACTCCGCCCCAGATGCCAAGTCCGCCATTCCAGATGCGGAACATCTCCGCCCAATCGCCATTCGGCCCGAAGAAACGTTCGGGCGTGGTGATGATGTGATAGATTCGGGCACCCACGATACCGGCGGGGACACTGACCAAAGTGATGTCAAGAACCTGATCGAAATTACCGCCCAACTTCTTCCATCGTGTGGCGGTTATCCATACCGCCAGCACAATTCCCAACAGAATGCATAACGCATAGATGTGAATCGTTACAGGGCCGATGGAAAACTGTGAAATCGTTGGCGATGGAATGTATGCAAGTGTCATGGTTTCCTGATGGTAGTCCACGCATCCGATATGGCGTTGCGTGGACTACCGAAATCGTTGGAATGGTTTACTTCGCGGAGCGTGCGTTGTGAATGCCGTCCGCAAGTTCTTCGGCCTTGGCCGCCAATGCCTTGAGTCCGGTGGCCTCGTCGACGGCGTTCTTTCCGGATTCGTCGAGCATGGTATGCACCAACGCGGATCCGACGATGACACCGTCGGCATAGGAGCCGACTCGCGCACCTTGTTCGGCGGTGGAGACGCCAATGCCGACGCAGACGTTCTTCGCACCGGCATTGCGCGTGCGTGCCACCAACTCCTCAGGCGAAGCGTCAATGGTGGAACGTTCACCGGTGACGCCCATACGGGCGGCTGCATAGACGAAACCGCGAGCATTGTCGGAAACGACCTTCAAACGACTGTCTGTGGAATCCGGCGACACGAGGAAGATTCGGTCAAGTCCGTGACGGTCTGAAGCTTCGATCCATTCGCCAGCCTCATCCGGAATGAGTCGGGGGTAATCAGGCCAGCGCCACCGGCGTTCTCGAAATCACGCGCGAAACGTTCGACGCCATAATGGTAGATGAGATTCCAGTAGCTCATCACCAACGGAACTCCCCCGGCATTGGCCACGGTCTCAACGGCCCTGAACACGTCCGCGATTTTCTCTCCATTGTCGATGGCGATTTGTGAAGCAGCCTGGATGACAGGACCATCCATGACCGGATCGGAATACGGCAGGCCGATTTCAACGGCATCGACGCATGCTCGACCATGGTGCGGAATGCCTTCAGCGAATAGTCCGGATTCGGGAATCCATATGGCAGATAGCCGATGAATGCGGGCTTGTTCGCAGCTTCGAACTCATCGAACATGACTTCCGACGGACTCGGCTTGTGGCTGATGCCGAGCGGCTGTCCGGACAGCGTGGTTGCTGTTGCGTGCGTCATAATGGGATGCTCCTTCTTTCACTCGCTGTCCGCGTTGTTGCCTTGGGCGCCGTTGGCTTCGAGCGCCTTGGCCTGTTCATCGGTCAAATAACCGAACCATTTGCCAGCGGTGTTCATGTCCTTATCTCCACGACCGGAAATGTTGATGATCATGACTGGGTGCTCGTATCCCTTGGCCTTGAGATCCTCAGCTGCCTTGTATGCGCCAGCAACTGCATGAGAGCTTTCAATCGCCGGAATGATGCCTTCGGTTTCGCACAGATCCTTGAAAGCGCTCATCGCTTCCTCATCGGTTGCCCAGGAATAGTTGACGCGTCCGATTTCTTTGAGCCATGCGTGTTCCGGGCCGACGGATGCGTAATCCAAACCGGCGGAGATGGAATACGTGTCGAGGGTCTGGCCTTCGGAATTCTCGAGAAGATAGCTCTTGGCACCTTGGAACATGCCCAGTTCGCCGGTTCCCGGAGCGAAACGAATGGCATGACGCCCGGATTCGGGGCCATTTCCGCCCGCCTCGTAGCCGTACAGATTCACGCGTTCGTCATCAAGGAAAGCGTTCATGATGCCGATGGCGTTGGAACCGCCGCGACGCATGCGCAAACCGCATCCGGATGGTCGATGCCGTACCAATCCTGAAGCTGCTGCTTGGCTTCCTCGCCGATGATCTTCTGGAAGTCGCGCACCATTGCCGGGAACGGATGTGGACCTGCGACCGTGCCAAGCAGGTAGTGCGTGTCTTTGACGTTGGTGACCCAGTCTCGCAAAGCCTCATTGATGGCGTCCTTGAGAATGCGATCTCCCAAAGTGACTTCCACCACCTCGGCACCGAGCATGCGCATGCGAGCGACATTAAGCGCCTGACGACGCGCATCGATCTGACCCATGTAGATGCGGCACTTCAAGCCGAGCATGGCGCACACCGTAGCGGTGGCCACACCATGCTGTCCCGCGCCGGTTTCAGCGATGACACGGGTCTTCCCCATGCGCTTGACCAGCAGAGCCTGCCCAAGCGCATTGTTGATCTTGTGCGCGCCGGTATGGTTGAGATCCTCACGCTTGAGGAACACACGCGCGTCGAGACCGGTTTTTTCTTTGAGACGCTCAGCGAAACGCGGAGCGTCAGTCAACGGTGATGGACGTCCAACATACTGCTGGTTCAGTCGTGCCAGCTCCTTATGGAACTCCGGATCGGCCTTGGCTTCCTCATAGACGCGTTCAAGCTCGTCAAGCGCCGTGATCAGCGCTTCCGGCACGTAACGTCCGCCGAATTGGCCGAAATATGGTCCTTCGTGACTTGCCAATGGGGTTTGTTCGGATGCTTTCACTCTTGCTCCTGCCTTTACCAGTCGCTCCACAGCCTGCTCATGGTTGCTGCGGTTGCGACACCTTCGCCAACCAGCACCGCGTCGGCTCCGGCGCGGGCATAATCCTCCAGCTCAACCGAACCGAACACTCCGGATTCCGCTACACGGATCACATCTTCGGCAAATCAGCGGCCAGCTCGTTGTATTTGTTCACATCGACCTTGAGGTCCTTGAGATTCCGCGCGTTGATGCCGATGACTCGCGCTCCCACATCAATGGCACGCTGGATTTCCTCACGGGTATGCGTTTCGACCAGCACCGTCATATTGAGACTATGTGCAAGCTCAAGCAAGGACTTGAGCTTGTCGTCGTCCAACGCGGCGACGATCAATAGCACCAGATCGGCACCGTGCGCACGCGCTTCCCAAATCTGATATTCCGTGACGATGAAATCCTTACGCAATACCGGGATTTTCACAGCTGCACGAACTTTATCGAAATCATCTAGCGATCCCAAAAAGCGACGTCCCTCGGTAAGCACGGAAATCGCGCTGGCTCCGCCCTTCTCGTATTCTCTGGCCAAAGCGGCTGGATCGGGAATATCGCTCAGGAGGCCTTTCGATGGCGAGGCTCTTTTGATTTCCGCGATGACCGGAATGCCGTCGGTCTTTTTCAGCCATTGCCGCGCATCAATAGGCGCTGGCGCGGCAAACGCCTGACGCTTTACTTCATCAAGAGGGATTTTCTGTTCGCGTGCTTGTTGATCTTCAACTGCTCCTGTAACCAGCTCATCGAGTACAGACATAGTGTTCCTTTCAGCAATTGACTCGATTAGTTAGCTTGTTTGGTTTGACTCACAATTGGCGAAGCTGCGAGGCGATCTGAACAGCCTCAACGCTGGCTTCGGCCTTATTGCGAGTCTCCTGCCACTCACTGGCCGGCACGGAATCAAGTACAATTCCAGCTCCGGCCTGCACGCTCGCTTCATGGTCGCGGATGAATGCAGTTCGAATGGCAATTGCCATATCGAGGTTGCCCGAAAAATCGAAATAACCGACAGTACCGCCGTAAATGCCACGATCTGCGGGCTCAAGCTCGTCGATGATCTCGATGGCACGCGGTTTCGGCGCTCCAGAAAGCGTTCCCGCAGGAAATGCAGAAGTGAACACGTCGAATGATGTCATGTCGGGGTTGACCCTGCCGGTGACGGTCGAGCAGATATGCATGATGTGGCTGAATCGCTTGATGTCCATCAAGGAAACAACCTCCACGCTTTCCGGAAGGCATACGCGACTCAGATCGTTACGCGACAAATCGACGAGCATGATGTGTTCGCTGCGTTCCTTCGGATCAGACAGCAGATCCTTGGCGAGCTGCTCGTCTTCCTCAACGGTGGCGCCACGTGGTCTGGAACCCGCGATCGGGAAGGTCATGGCATGACCGTTATCCACTTTGATCAGTGTTTCCGGGCTGGAACCGATGACATTGAAATCACGTCCCTGCGCGTCAGTCAGCGACATGAAATACATGTAAGGACTGGGGTTCAACGTACGCAACACACGGTAGACGTCGAACGGATCGGCAGGCGAATCAATGTCGAGACGCTGGGAAATAACCACCTGGAACACGTCACCGTCGATAATATGCTGCTTGGCGATTTCGATAGAGCGCTCGTAATCGCTTTTCTCCGTGCGGAAGCGAAGTTCCGGCTGGCTAACGGTCTCATCCAGCACGTTGACGCGAGCTTCACCTTCGACAGGCGTGGCAACCTTTCGCTGCATATCGTCCAATCGCGACACAGCCTCATCATATGCGGCGTCGGCACGGGTCGGGCGGTCGTCCACATTCACCGCGTTGGCGATCAACCACACCGATCCGGACACATGGTCGACCACGGCAATATCTGTGGCTAGGGCCAACACCATTTCAGGCTGCCCGGTCTCGTTCGGAGCCTCGGCACGCAGGGTCGGCTCCCAGTGGCGAATCGCATCCCAGCCAACGGTACCAACCAGACCGCTGGTCAGATTCGGAAGTCCTTCAACATGCGGCGCCTTCAAGGTTTTCAGCGCGGCATGCGCGACTTCCATTGCATCGCCTTCAGCAGGCACGCCAGCAGGAACCCGCCCCAACCAATCGGCCTTACCGTTGTTGGAACGCAACTGAGCCATGGAATTCACGCCAATGAAACTGTATCTGCTCCACGTACCGCCGAATTCCGCGGATTCGAGAATAAACGTGCCAGAACGTCCAGCAGCAAGTCGCTCATAGAAGCCGACTGGCGTCAAGGAGTCAGCAAGAAGGCGACGTACAATCGGAATGACGCGATATCCCTGGTCCGCCAACTCGTGGAACTGTTCACGTCTCGGCCAGGTGGCGCCCCACTTGAGTGCTTGTACGCTGCATTCGCTCATCGCTGGCCCTCCTGTTCCTTGGTGCGATATCCCACGACCACGGGCAACTGCCCGCCTTCCTCGAAGCAGGATCGTTTGCCGGTATGGCAAGCCGCTCCTACTTGGTCAACTTCAATAAGAATGGCATCACCATCGCAATCCAGCGCGAAAGACTTCACATATTGGGCATGTCCGGAAGTATCTCCCTTACGCCAGTACTCCTGCCTGGACCTCGACCAGAAAGTAACGCGGCCGGTTGTCAAGGTGCGGCGTACGGCTTCATCGTTCATATATCCGACCATCAGCACCTCTTTGGTGTCGAACTGCTGGATGACAGCTGCCACCAGTCCTTTGTCGTCACGCTTGAGACGTTCTGCAATTCGTGGATCGAGAGTAGTGCTGTTGTCGTATGCTTCGTTGGTCATGGTGATGGTATGGTTCGTTTCTTCGATTATTGATTAATGTTCGCTTGTTTTTGCTATTTTCGGCCTTCAACGCACGATGTAGCCGGCGGCTTTGATCGCGTTCTTGACTTCACCGATCGTAACTTTGCCGTAATGGAAGATCGACGCGGCAAGAACGGCATCCGCACCAGCTTCGATTGCCGGAGGAAAATCAGAAGCCTTTCCAGCACCGCCGGAAGCAATGATCGGAATCTTCACTTCCTTGCGCACAGCTTTAATCATTTCAAGGTCGAAACCCTGCTGAGTGCCGTCTGCGTCCATGGAATTCAGCAGAATCTCTCCCGCTCCCAGCTCCTGGGCACGCTTGACCCACCAAATGGCGTCAATGCCCGTGGACTTACGTCCTCCCATGGTGGTGACTTCGAAACCAGACTGAGTATGGCGCTCCCCCTGCTCACGACGCGCGTCAACGGACAATACGAGCACCTGGTTGCCGAAACGTTCCGCGACACGGCTGATCAGTGTCGGATCGTTGATGGCAGCGGTATTGACGCCTACCTTGTCGGCTCCACAACGCAGCAGTGAATCAACATCTTCAGGAGCACGCACGCCTCCGCCGACAGTCAGAGGAATGAAAATCTGTTCGGCGGTTCGACTTACCACATCGACCATGGTCTGTCGATGCGAACTTGACGCGGTCACATCGAGGAAGGTCAGCTCGTCGGCTCCTTGGCGGTAGTATTCCGCGGCAAGCTCGACCGGGTCGCCGGCATCGCGAAGATTTTCGAAATGCACGCCTTTGACTACTCTTCCCGCATCAACATCAAGACATGGAATGACTCGGACTGCCAGTGACATGCTGTTTTACTCCTTCGCGCATGGTATCGTGCAACGAATGTAAGAGTAACCGTTTTACGTTACGCATGTCTGTCGGAAGTCCGGGTAGCGGACAAAACAGCTTCTTTCCTTGACAGCTAATCGCGTTCTTTAGCCGCAAGCTGCCCGCATGCGCCATCGATGTCCTGCCCGCGCGTATCTCTCAACGTAGCGGTGATGCCAGCCTTGTGAAGAATGTCAAGAAACTGTTGTTCATCCTCAGGCTTCGAAGCGGTCCATTTCGACCCTTCGATAGGATTAAGCGGAATCGGGTTGACGTGAACCCAATTATCACCGTAATGGTTCAGGCGTTTAGCGAGCAACTTGGCATGTTCGGCCTGATCGTTGATGCCACGCATCAGAGCATATTCGATGCTCACGCGGCGCTTCGAAGCCAGATAGTAGTCGTGTGCGGCGTCAAGCACCTGCGTGGTGTTGAAACGTTTGTTCATTGGAACAAGCTCATCTCGCAGTTCATCGCTCGGAGCGTGCAAAGACACGGCCAGACGCACCGGAATACCCTCAGCCGTAAGTTTTTTAATACCAGGTACCACGCCGACCGTGGAGACGGTAATGTTACGTGCCGAAATACCGAAACCCTCGGGCGGCATGGAACTGATCTGACGAACAGCGCTCAATACCGACTTATAGTTGCCCATGGGCTCTCCCATGCCCATGAATACAATGTTGCTCAGGCGTCCGGGCCCACCCGCAACTTCTCCGTCACGCATGGCTTTCGCGGCCACACGGACCTGTTCCACAATCTCGCCTGCCGACATGTTTCGAGTCAGACCCAATTGGCCCGTAGCGCAGAAGGGGCATCCCATGCCGCAACCGACCTGACTGGAGATGCACAACGTGGTGCGTGTGGGATAGCGCATGAGCACGGACTCAATAAGCGAACCGTCGAACAGGCGCCACAACGTTTTGATAGTGGTGCCCTCATCAGCCACTTGACGAGTCACTTCGGTAATGAGCGTCGGGAAAAACACCTTCGCGGCCTCGACTCGTTTCGTTGCTGGGAAGTCGGAGAATTCCTCCGCGTTGACATCGAAATGCCCGTAATAATGATTGGCAAGCTGCTTGACCCTGAATTTCGGAAGTCCAAGATCCTTGGCTTTAGCGATACGCTCTTCCTCGGTCATATCCGCAAAATGCATCGGCGGCTTGCCTCGACGCGCATGATCTTTGGATAACACGTCTCGGAAAGCACCAGTGGTGCCTCCTGGGGTGATGCCGGTCTCTGGCAGATCTTCATGGAGTTCGCAGAGTCGCTCATTACTTTTCTTTGACCCTTCCTACATTCCAGTCGCCCACAGCAGCACGCACACGAATGGTGCGCACAACAGAATGGAATCCACTCGATCCATCACGCCGCCATGCCCCTTGAGCAGATGGCCCATATCCTTGATACCGATATCTCGCTTCAGCATGGATGCACACAAGTCACCAAACGTTCCGGCAATGCCGATCATGAAACCTGCCACGACGGGAACCCACCAACGAGAAGCCCACACGTCTGGCTCGTATGTGCAGAACATCACTACGAAGGAGCCAACCATGGAGAACAGGATGGACCGGCAAGTCCTTCCCACGATTTCTTCGGCGAAATACGCGGCTCAGCTTGTGCTTGCCCAGCCATGCTCCAGCAAACAGGCCGCCAGTATCGCTCAATGCGGGCATGAACACCATCATGATGGCGTGAGCAACGGGATGCCCATTGAATGTCAGTGGCATGATGACGCAAGACGCCAGAAGAGGAATATACAACACGGTGAACATGGAAACCGCAACATGGCTCAAACGGCTATGGGTTACCTCTCCCTGCTCATGGTTGAACGACGATTCGAGTCTTGCGCCGGCATCGGTATGGGAAAGTTTGTCGCAACCGCCAGTGAGATGCGGCTGCCGAACGTCACCTTGGCGCTGGCTGCGATCGCGACAATCACTAGAGACGCCAGTACACATACCGTCATGGCGACGATATGACGTTCGCTGTAATAGGTGGACAGCAGCGTCGCCGCCGAACACACCCACAGCACCGCCACAGGAATGTGCAATCCCACAGTGGCGAAATCGACGCGCAGCTCCCACAGGGCAAGCATCATGAAAAGCACGACCAGATAGACGAACAAGTCGATGCTGATCAGCAGGCATGCCAAAATGAGGATGACGAGGACCGCTCCCGTGGCGATGGCCTGAGGCATGTTACGGCCCGTCTTCTTGTTGATGGCGTTGATGGCCTCTTCGGCTTCCTTTTCGTGCTGTTCCTGATGTTCCATCATGCTCCCCTGTCTAGCTGTGCGTCGATTCTTTTTCAGGAGTGAAGGTCTCAGACCTCCATGATCTCCTTCTGCTTGGCTTCAAGCAGGGTGTCGAGCTCGTCAGTGGTCTGCTTGGTGACCTTGTCGAGTTCCTTGAGCAGACGATCGCCCTCGTCCTCGCCCATTTCGCCATCCTTGATGGCCTTGTCGAGGGATTCCTTGGCCTTGCGACGAATATTACGCACAGCGACCTTGCCGTCTTCTGCCTTGCCCTTGGCGAGCTTGACGTATTCCTTGCGACGCTCTTCGGTCAGCTCCGGCATGGTCAGGCGAATGACGTTGCCGTCACGACGCGGGCTTGCGCCCAGATCGGAATCGCGCAGTGCCTTCTCGACGGCGTTGGCCTGGGGATGCGTCAAACGGGGGTGACGGACAGGGTTCGCGGTTCCGGCACGCCGATGGTGGCGACGGCTTCAGTGGGGTCGGGGCGCCGTAGTAGTCGACGGTGATGCCGTTGAGCAACGCCGGATTGGCACGACCGGTGCGAATGCCGGAGAAGTTCTCCTTGGTGGATTCCACGGACTTGGCCATCTGCGCCTTGGCCTGTTCGACGATAGTTGCCATTTGTTTACTCCTTGTTGTTGGTTTGTTCGATCGATATTCGACGTTGAATGTCGTTATTCAGCGAGCGTGGATTCCGCAGTGGAAACCATGGTTCCGATTTCCTTACCGAGAAGAGCGCGAGTCACATTACCGGCGCTTCAAGTCCAAAAACGCGGATGCGCTGCTTGTTATCGCGAGCCATGGAAAGCGCGGCAGCATCCATGACGGCGAGATTGTCGACAAGCGCACGGTTATAGCTCAACGTGGCGAAACGCTTGGCGTTCTCGTCTTTGCGAGGATCAGCGGTATAGACGCCATCCACGCCATTCTTGCCCATCAGTACCTCATCGCAATGAATTTCCAAGGAACGTTGGATGGACACCGTGTCGGTGGAGAAATACGGCATGCCGGCGCCGGCACCAAAAATCACGACGCGGCCCTTCTCCAGATGACGAATGGCCTTGAGTGGAATGTACGGTTCGGCGACCTGCCCCATAGTGATGGCAGTCTGCACACGCGTGGCCTGCCCTTCCTGTTCCAGGAAATCCTGCAATGCGAGACAGTTCATCACAGTTCCCAGCATGCCCATATAGTCGCCGCGGGAGCGATCGATACCAGCCTGCTGAAGTTCCGCGCCACGGAAGAAGTTGCCTCCACCGACAACGATGGCAACCTGAACGCCCTGCTGCACCGCAGGAACGATTTCTTCCGCGATACGGCGGATAACAGATGTGTCGATGCCGACCTTGCCGCCACCAAACGCCTCTCCGGATAGTTTGAGCAGCACCCTGCGTGGATTATCACCAGTGTTTTCGCCAGTCATGAAAAGCCTTTCTTGCCCGAGAACTCACGAAATTTACCGCTCTCAAGAGTATCGGCAAACACAGACACATCAGCGTAGCGACACAGTCTAAAAACAAAGGTGGCCGTCACCCTATGGATGATGGCCACCTTTATGGAATCGCCGTGCGTCTAACGCATGGATTCACTTACAAAGCCAATTCACTCGGCTTCGCCCTTGCCGACCTCGACACGAGCGAAGGCACGGCCGCGCCACCGACTTCCTTGAACAGGTCGCCGACGGTCTTGGACGGATCCTTGACGTAGGACTGCTCGAGCAGGACGTTCTCCTTGTAGAAGGCGTTGAGACGTCCTTCAACGATCTTCGGAACGATCTTCTCCGGCTTGCCTTCAGCCAGGGACTTCTCAGTAGCCACGCGACGCTCGGACTCGACCACATCGGCCGGAACATCCTCACGGGTCAGCCACTGGGCACCCATTGCGGAAATCTGCAGAGCGGCTTCGTGAGCCACGGCGGCACCAGCCTCATCAGTGGCGATCATGGCCACGATGCTCGGCGGCATTTCAGCGGACTTCTTGTGGGCGTAGATCTCGACGTGCGGACCTTCGACCTTGGCGAACTGGCCGACCTTGACATGCTCACCGAACAGAGCGGCCGCCTCTTCGACGGCTTCTTTCACGGTGGCTTCGCCGGAAGCGGCTGCCAGCACTTCGTCCACGGAAGCGGCTTCGGCCTTGACGGCATCCTCGAGAACGCTGTCAGCGAATTCCACGAACTTCGGGGTCTTGGCCACGAAGTCGGTCTCGGAATTCAGTTCGACGGCGTAACCGGTCTGGCCATTGGCGGACTCCACGACCTTGGAGGCGATGGTGCCTTCCTGAGCCTTGCGTCCTTCGCGCTTACCAGCGGCCTGAATGCCCTTGGCGCGGATGATCTCCTTGGCGCGAGCACGTCACCCTCAGCCTCGGTCAGAGCCTTCTTAACGTCCATCATGCCGGCACCGGTTTCCTCGCGCACCTGCTTGATCAGAGCTGCAGTGATTGCTGCCATTGATTTGTCTCCTCTGGAAAATAGTGATGTCCCATATGAGTGGGAGGCACAACACCTCCCATCATAGTGGATATTTTCACTCAGCCTTGGCTTCGCCTCAGCTTCGGCCTCAGCCGGTGCGTCGGCGGCCGGAGCGCCCTCAGTGAGAAGCTCCTTCTCC
>ENA-OQIR01000044-OQIR01000044.1-human-gut-metagenome-genome-assembly--contig:-NODE-44-length-50519-cov-5.259307_pt1 | contig 50519 bp, 63 predicted proteins | sample MGYA00242580_ERZ504745 | MGnify/ENA primary metagenome ERZ504745 (study PRJEB26092, sample SAMD00036214) | human gut metagenome | host: Homo sapiens | study: EMG produced TPA metagenomics assembly of...
TTTAATTTATTAAAAAATCTTTGGCTCAAGTCTTAATTGGATTTCCTTTGTTACTTTTTCCAAATCCTGTTTCTGCATTTTTCCATATGGGTCATCAGAGAATTCTGGAAACGTTTTTTCGTTCCTCTATCATTTGCCTCACTGCATCATCTGCTTTTTGAGACATATAATTACCAATTTTCTTTTCAATAAACCCTGCTATAAATTTTTTTAGTTGTTTATATACTTTTTTGTCATCCTCATCTGTAAACAGACTTATCTGGTTACTCTCCATTTCTGTATCAAGACATTCTTGACCGTCAAAAAAATCTGATTTTACAAAAACACTATGATTGAATTCCACAGTATTTCTATTAAATGATGTTGTCTCAATATTTTTAACTTCATCTTTGCTATCAAAAAAATAGCAACAGAATTTTTCTTTGATTGCCTCTTCCCATACTATAAGTGTTACTTCAAATCTATTTCCATCTATCGTCGTTAAAGTCTTTTCACTATATTCTGTATTAATGTATTTTTCATATTCAATTGGTTTTCCATTTATATTTATTTTTAGGTTTCTGCCCTTGCACAAATATAAAAACCATGCAAATTCCTTTAACAATGCCGGCTCAAGAACCTCAAATGCCATATTTTCAGACGTCAAAGAAAAAATGTTATTAAATACAACCTTTGTTCCTGTCTTTTTTATTGCAGACATCTGAGGTTCTGTATAATTAAGAACCTCTTTTTTATCATTTTCCAATACTATTTCATATGTTTTATAATCATCAAAATCAGGCTCCTTATAAGTTGTAATCCACTTTGCACCAGTGGCAAAAGCAGAAAAAGAAAACCTTCCTTTTCCTTTATTAGCCTTGGATTTCATTTTCAATGACAAAAGATTTTTTGAGATGTCAAAAAAGCACCAAATGTATCTGATATACTATTATAAACAATGCCCTCTCCATTATCAGAAATAGACAGTGTCCCAATTCCAGATGCAACATTTAAGGAGTAATCGATATTTACTTCTGTTGCATGCGCCTCAAATCCATTCCAAACATACTCACAAATAGCTTCCTTATAATCATTTGTAATTCCTGAAGATTCAATACTTTGTTCTTAACGCTAAGCTGTAATATCATCTCTTAACACCTCCATGAAAAATCTACATTTGATTAATCGTCAAACAAACTCATTTGAGTTCTGATTAATGACTTTACTTTCCTCTCTTTGATAATATCAGATTCGTCAATATTTCCAAATAATAATGGCGATTTGGGATTATGCAAACCAAAATTCTTTCCAACTGTATTTTCACTATAATTTGCATAACAATACAGACAACCATTTTTACACGTGTTATAAGCTCCAATGTCGATACTTTCTATACATCCACATTCTGCTCTTTGATTTTTGTCTTTATCTACATCAATCTTAAATCCACCAATTCGCTCAATTCTTTCTCGGTCAATACAATGTGCATGTTCAACTCCTAACTCATGAAAATTTCCAATTTCTGCACATGTATCGATATATAAATCGTATTGTTTGGCAATCTCTACAAATCGTTGCAGTAATTCTTCTTGCATCTCACGAGTATCTCTCACAATATTGAGGGGTTTAATATTTCTCTCCGTATTACGATATAAATCCATAAAACTAACAGTACACTTTTCCGTATATCCTGATAATTTTGAAGCTAAGACCTCAAAGTATTTACAATGATACTGCATTGAATATTGTTCATTGAAAAAAATAGGATCGTATCTCCATACTACCTTCTCTTTACCAATCTCTCGTGATAACTTTTGAAATGTAGGTATAATAACCTTATTTTTTGAAGGTAAATTTTTCTCAACATCTGGACCATATGCACTTAATGTAAATTGAAAATAATATGTATAATCGTCTAACGCATTTAGATATTTCAACATCGGAGTTGGATTTTTTGTCCAAAAAACTATAGCATCAACAATACTAGGTGATAAATCTATTTTACTTACTTGATGAGTATTCATCGGATTTCTGACCAACACATATTTTTCTTTTAATCTATTTATCATCCATTCTGAGTAATAAGAAGGGATATCTGTACGCCTGCTCGCACTTATTATCATCAAATCACCTCTTTTTTATTAACATTTGGGCACTGGCACAAGTATCAAATGGTGAATACTCACTACAATTACTTATATCAAAAAAAGTTTGTATTATCCGGAAATTCTCCATCTGAACCTTCTCCATAGATATATCCTCTAGGATAATATTCACTTTTTGAATTATCATTGCAAAAACGCCCTTTTCTTGCAATTGCTCCTTCAAGTTTCATAAAAAGTTGATCAAAATACTCTCTTCCACCTCCATACCCTATCCCCAAATTTATATCATTAAGAATAATATATGTGTTTGAACCTATTTTCTGGTTATAGTATTTAGCAAATGTATCCATAAAATAGTTTATACTCTGTAAACTAGTATGTTTTTGCATATCTGAAAATACATATTGAAACACAATGAGATTCGGAACCCAATTACCTTTTTCAATTTCTGTAATAAGTTCACATGCATCTCTATAGTAAAAGTGTATTTTACGACTTTGATTTTCAAATTGCTTTATATCCCTATGTATATATCTCCATACAGCTTCACTGTAATCCACCCCACGGTACTCAATATTTTGATATTTTAATTTTCCGCTTTCATGTAAATAATCAATGGCAAACAAATCTGTACATGGTCCACAACCAAATGATAATACCTTTAAATTATTAACATTCCATAAATCCTTACATCTTTTGAGAGCATATATTATTTCAGATGTATAACGATAAGAATACTTACAAGCATACACATCTGCCATATGAACACAATCATATTTTCTTTCAGGTGCTCCATTTGGTGCATGTGATTGATTATGTATATAATCCAAACATATTTCGCAATCTCCGGGACAATTCTCCTCATACGTACAACCCAAACACTCCCCCACACTCCGGTTTTTCATATCGTTCATTACATTTTGCAAGAATTGTTTCAATCATATTAATATCCCCTTTCATTTGTATATACCTTAATCGTATTACATCATCTTAAAATGCTTCATCGCATCCCTAATCGCTTTTTCCTTATCCTTTGGACACTGTGGTTGCTTAGCATTCTCAGATTTAGGCAAATTAAAATTCTGCCCTAGCTCAATTCCGCATTTCTTCTTAACCTGCGCAATATAAAGGTTGGATACCTTCATCCCTCATTATGCTCTGCAACATATTTCTTAATTTCTTCATATGTAGCCTTAGTCTCTGCGCTAGTAGCATCAAGCTCATCCAAGTCGATTTCTACTTCAAGATAATCATCCGCTTTTTGTTGGGACAAAAGAACAACCGTTTCCACATGCGTCGGTTGTCGAAGAAGAATACAATTCTTCAGCAGAGTCTGATGAAGAAGAACACAATTCTTCGTCGCTCTCCATTCCTACACAATTCTGTCTTTCATCGTCTGCTTTCATCTCATCACTAACATTCAATGGTAAAGTCTGATCAGCCATAATCAAGCCCTCCTTATGAATGTTTTTATATCATTGCACCTGCTACTGATAAAATAGCAGGTGCCTTGCTACCTTAAATAGTATACCACAATCTATGCGGTCTTTGTTGTGCTTTTTTCAGATTTGAACCATGCCTTTGCATTCGGGACAACACTGTTGCCATTTCCTTTCATAACAAAGGTCAGCTTAAACGGATCTACCGTGCCATCATCATTGGTTTCTCCAACGATAACCTTCTCCACAATACTTTCAAATACAACTCTGTCGAACTCATCTAGAATATCTCCATCCGAAAGTGCTTTCTTATGGCTTGCCATTCTCTTGCTGACATCCTTCTGATTAGAGACATTATCCTGAAGAATTCTAATAGACTCTTTTGTCTTCTGGATTTTCATGGTCAGCTCCTCATACTTTTCATCATATGCTTCCTTAGAAATTCCTTCATCTAAATATAAGTCCGTAAGCCTCTTTCTGCGCTGCTCCAAATTATCCAAAGCTTTCTGCTCCTTTTTTAATCTGCCGATATCCTCATTATTCGTACTGATACCCTTAATCGTATCAATAACGGAGTCTATCACATCATCAAAGCTTCCGGCTAACAGCTTATATGCCTCAAGAAATGCATTCTCCAATATGGATTCACGCATCGACTTACTGTTCGGGCAGTTATGCTTTCCTTTATTAGCGGCATTTCTGCAATACCAGACCGGTGTTTCATATTTTGAACCGCTGTGAAGGGTGCGCCTTGTAAGTTTCGTACCGCAGAAGCCACACTCACACATGCTGGAAAATGCATATTTCTTAGTGTACTTTTCCCTCTTGCCATCAGCCTTCGTATCTGATGGATGATTACGGGGCAGACGAATTTCTTTCGCCTGCTCCCATACTTCCCTGCTTACAATTGGCTCATGGTGATCATGGACATAATACTGTTCTTCCTCACCGAAATTTTCAATACGTCTCTTGGAAATCGGATCTGTGGTAATGGTTTTCTGCAACAGCAGGTCACCTTTATACTTCTCATTCTTGATAATGCCTCGGACACCGCTGTCCATCCATTTTACCACACCTTTTTTATTTACTTTTCCAAGTGCCTCCAGTCGTTTTGCAATGGTATAAGTACATATCCCTGTAAATACAATTCAAAAATCAGTCGCACAGTTTCCGCCTCTGCTTCATTAACTGTAATTGTCTTATCCTCCGGATGATAATCATAACCAAGACAACCGTTAAATCCCATCAGTCTCCACGCTTCATCTTCATCTTAATGCCCAGCTTCACATTTTTTGATGTGGATTCCACTTCGTTCTGAGCCAGCGTTCCCATAAGTGTAAGCATCATTTCCCCCTGTTCCGTCAAGGTATTGATATTCTCTTTTTCAAAAATCACTGCAATACCTTTTCCCTTTAAAAGGCGCACATACTGCAGGATATCAACCGTATTTCTGGAAAATCGTGATACCGACTTTGTCATAATCACATCAATTTTCCATCCATACAATCCTGAATCATACGTTGGAACTGCTCACGCTTATCGACCTTTGTTCCTGTAATCGCTTCATCCGCATAAATGCCAACCATAACCCAGTCCCGGTTTTCCGATATCTTGTCCTGATAATACTGCTTCTGAGACTGGAAACTCTCAAGCTGCTCGTCACCATCGGTACTGACACGCACATATGCCGCAACTCTCTGTCTTGTGATAACAACCGGATTGCCCTCATAATCCCTCTTACGAAGAATTGGCCCATCCACTGCTTAATTACTTCTACTTCTGCCATAATAAAATCCTCCTTAAATTGAAATCTTTGCTTCGTGTTCCTCTTAGCACCAAGCTTACTTAAAAATGAAAATATGAACGAACGTATACAAGCGGTTGTCTAAGCAACCCTTTTTCCTGTACCGGTCTTGAAATATTCCGACTCCAGAATGTGATATGAACTCATAATCCTATTCTTTGCCCGAATATATTCATTTTTCGAAATCAGCCCAAGCGAACCAGTTTTCTAATCACCGCCATTTTCTTGCTGAATTCCAGACACTTTCCTGCATCCATCTGATACCACTCCATAGCAAAACCTCCTCTCAAAATACTGTTTTTCTCAAATTACAAACAACCAATCTCACATACACTAGCAATTGCTATTAACAGCTACTCCGCCAGTATCAGCAAACAAATATTCGATTTTCATTAAATAGTTGTAGAACATACGTTTGTTTTGTGTTATACTGATTGTATGAATCATTTCACTTTTAATGTTTGAAGTAATATTTTTATATTTAAAAAGATTACTCTCTCACTTATAGGAGATTTAGAAGTGGTTTTGCGGAAGTGTTTTTGAAAAAAGAAAACTTTGCAGAAGCGATTTTGTGAACAATGAACTTTAATTATTTTGAATAAGGCAGGTATTACAGATAAATGAACCCTACAAAACATCAGGAATTACTAGACTTCTGGGAGTACGAGCATGGCTTCGATAACGAAGATGGTGCAACCTCAATAGAGGAGGATATTTCCTATGAAGCATCCCGGCAAGAATTACAAATTGAATTAGAGCATTTTAATGAAATGGATTTGGACCAGGAACTGCATCCCATAAAGGATGATGACTTTCAGCCGGAAGACGAGCACTCAAATAAAACCATGTTAAAAAGGGAGCTTCGTGCCATTGCTTTAAATCGTCTAGAGGACAGTGCCCGTACTGTTTCAGATTTTGAGGAAGTGATAAAGGAATGGGATCATCTGGATGACAACCGGGAACGAAAAGAACGCTGCCACGAAATAGGCAGGGAAAACATACACAGCAAGAAGGATGTGGCACCTCTTGCCATTATTGTCCCGGCTACTATCAATCATGCTTACTGGCGACAGCTTATGAAGGGAGACTTTATAGACATCATTTCTAACTGCCCTTATGAAATGCACAATTCTCTTTCCGATGAGGACTATTCCAAGATTATTTACGACTTAAAGGACAACCACAAGGAGCTGATATACTTCCTATATCTTAGGGATTTTACAACTAATCAGCTTGCTGCCATGCGAAACCAGAGCGACCGAAACATTCGTGGAGTCCGCTCCACTGTCCTTGGACAGATTGAAAAGAAAGTACTTCTTGTGCTGGCTGACAGGCAGGGACAGGATTTCCCTTTTACTGGTGAAGAACGGGATTTTCTGTCCAGACATACAAAAGATTTACCGGCAGCCCTTGAAAAAATCGACAAAGAATAACTTGCACTCCTAAAAAAGATGGGGGTTATGGTGAGAAAGATTGCAAGAGAACAGTCAAAGTTGGAAACAAAACAAGATAAAAATAATGCAAATGATAAAAAAGCTGTTTGAAAATGCACACGGACATGATATTATAGTAATAGTTTTTTTGAAGAAAGGAATTACAATGAAGGATATCTTTCAGAACTCCAGTTCAAACTGGGTACGATATAATAAATATGAATGGCGCACTTCTGCAGATGGGAAATGTTATATCACCCCTGCAGCCGATGCCAAGCCATCCATCTATAATCCTATCAAGGATTATGAGAAGCTGGTGCTGACCGCAATCAATATCGGTACTACTGCCATGAATAAGGCAAGTGAATCAGAATTAAAAGAAGCCATTATGGGCTTTGTGTCCGAGTACGGTATGCTAGGACTTATGACAGCACTTCCCACCACACCGGACTTTATTACATATGAAGCAGTCTATCTGCCGAAAAATCATTTCATCAAAGAAGAAAATATTTCGACGGAAAGATATCTGTCCTACTTCTTCCCTTTCGATAAGATTGATTTTCGTAAGAAATGTAGTGAATCCAGTTGGAGTACAGACAGCCCGGAAATGATGGCACTTATTATGACAATGAAAAACAAGCCACAGGCAAGTGATGATGAGCTTCCAAAGAGAATATGCCGAATCCTATGACTGCTGATTGAAGTATTCCGTGACTGGGCATTTACCTTTTTCTCAAGCTTTTTGTATTATCAAGACTATGACAAGCTGGATGAAAACGAACGAAGCCTCTATCGTCAGGGAATGGCTGCATTTGGCGGTGTGGCTCCCACCTATCACATTGAGCTGCGTGATCGTCCTACCTTAATTTGGGATTTCAATTCCTTACTGTTATGCATACAGATGATGTTTTCCTTTATGCTGACCGATGACGATTCCAGCCTGAAGGTATGTAAACACTGTGGCAAGGCATTTGCTGCCACAAGAGCAAACATGGAATTCTGCTCTCCACAATGCAAGAATCAGTATAATGTATATAAGAGCAGGGCGAAGAAAAATAATACACTAGCACAGGAGGACTGATTGTATGAGAAATTCAAGCATAATTATGTACACAACCGAAGATGGCTTAACCAAGATAGAAACTACCTTTGATGAAGATACTGTATGGCTGTCACTAGACCAAATGGCAGAGCTTTTTCAAAGAGATAAATCTACTATCTCAAGGCATATCAAAAACATATTTGAAGAAGGTGAATTACAACGAAATTCAGTTGTTGCAAAATTTGCAACAACTGCCTCTGACGGAAAAACATATCAGGTAGATCACTATAACCTTGACGTCATTATCTCCGTCGGCTACCGTGTAAAATCCCATCGTGGTACACAGTTCCGTATCTGGGCTATGGAAATATTAAAGGAATACATGAAAAAGGGATTTGCCTTAGATGATGACCGACTGAAAAGACTTGGCGGTGGCAATTACTTTGATGAATTGCTTGCCGTATCAGAGACATCCGCTCATCAGAAAAAGTATTTTGGAGAAAGGTTCTGGAAATCTATGCAACCAGCATTGATTATGATCCCCATGCTGAAAGCTCTGTTCTGTTCTTCAAACAGGTTCAAAACAAAATGCACTGGGCTGCCCACAAGCATACCGCCGCCGAAGTAATCTATGAGCGTGCCGATGCAGAAAAAGAAAATATGGGGCTTACCTCGTGGGAGCATGACGAAATCCGTCGTTCTGATGTAGAAGTAGCAAAGAACTATCTTACTGAACAGGAGCTTGATGCTCTCAATAAAATTGTCACCGCCTACCTTGATATTGCTGAGGTACACGCCCTTAACAAAGAACCAATGTATATGAAAGACTGGCTGGAAACCATTGACGATTATCTGAAAATGACACGACGTGATATTCTTACCAGTAGCGGTCGCATTAGCCATAAACAGGCTATCGAAAAAGCTTATGCGGAATATGATAAATATAAGAATCGACTGGATGATACACTCTCTCTAGTCGAAAAGGATTTTATTGAAAGTATCGGTATGTTAGAACAAATTACAGACAGTTCAAAAAAGTAGCGATTATGAAGTGGTTGCCCTTGCTGAATTTTTTCATATATCTTGTGAATATCTCTTGGGTGTTAAAAAGGAAAAATAAGCAGTGATCTGAATTATAACTCACAGACCACTGCTTAAATTTTTATTAAAGCGATACCCTACTCCCCATACAGTCTGTATGTAAATCGGTTTACTCGGATTATCTTCTATTTTCTCACGCAGGTTGCGGATATGGCTCATGACAATATTATAATCACCAAAATATGGCTCTTTCCAAACAATATTATATATTTTCTCCTGCTAAATACCATTCCAGCATTTTGCGCTAACAGTAAAAGAATTTCAAATTCTGTAAAAGTAAATTCTATTTCTTTGTTTCCTTTTACCGCCAACCGTTTTTCAGCATTTATTGTTAATCCCTGAAATTCTAAGCATTTTTTATGTTCCTATTTTCACATATTTTCATTTGCTTATTTTCTAATATGCGTAATATCTCGCTAATAACATCATCTTCACTATTTTCAAATGACAACAGCAACATTTTCCCCATAACTTTCCACCTCCTTAAATCTTACTTATGTAATAAATTAATTATTACATAAGTATGATTTACAGTCAACTATTTTTCCAAAATTGACATTTCAACAAATACAGAATATACTATTCTTATTACAGGCGTAAGATTTAAGGAGAGATTTACATGAAGAATTTACCACAAATTTCGGAAGCTGAATATGAAGTTATGAAAATCGTATGGAAACATGCTCCAATTAACACCAATGAAATAACAGAAAAATTACTGCAGTCCACAAGCTGGAGTCCTAAAACGATACAAACACTTATTAAACGTCTTGTTACTAAAGGTGTACTCACTTATGAAAAACAAAGTCGTGTTTTCGTTTATACTCCATTAGTAAAAGAAAGTGAATATATTTGCCAAGAAAGTAATTCCTTTCTTAATCGTTATTATGACGGGGATATTACAGCTATGTTATCTGCATACATAGAAAATGACAAACTGACAGAACCAGAAATAGAAACGCTTCGCTCTCTTCTATCCAAGAGAGGAAAAAAAGGAGGCGATTAACATGGCTAATTTCATGATACGCTTTTTATTATGCAATGTATTTATCAGCGGTATCATCGGAATTCTTTTGATAGCCAAATGGGTATTCAGAAACAACTTGTCCAGCCGGATGCAGTATAATATGTGGTTGCTGTTACTCGGACTTTTAGCAGTACCTTTTATGCCCTTCCGTCTAGTTAGTTTCCCGCAAATTTTCTCATGGCTCAGTAGCGTAAGAAACTCTTCCGCTTCTCATACCGATGTTGGTGCAAATAATGTTATGGATACCGGTTTATCCGGTACTACAAATTGGATGAATGACTTTGCCATTTCTGTAAACCATGACACATCATCGTTACCGGGTACATTTTATTGAGTATATGGATTGTGGGAATGCTTGTGATGATGATATTGGTAATCAAATCTTCTCTTCGTTTACGCACAATAAAGAGATCTGCGCTCCCCCTTCAGAACCCAAAGGTTCGCAGACTGTATAACAAATGCTTGAATGAGATGAAAATAACAAGGAATATTCCTGTGTACAGTACCGCTTTTTTGAAATCACCTATTATCGTAGGATTTTTGAAGCCATGTATTTATCTTCCAATTCATTTAATCTCAGATTATCACGAATCTGATATGAGATATATGCTATTACATGAACTGCAACACTACAGACATAAGGATGCTATTGCCAATTATCTTATGAACTTTGCCGGAGTGCTTTATTGGTTTAACCCCTTTGTCTGGTTTGCACTAAGAGAAATGCGTAATGACAGAGAAGTTGCCTGTGACACTTCTGTTCTAAAAATGCTTGAAGAGGACGATTATGAGGATTACGGAAATACGCTGATCAACTTTATAGAAAAGGTCTCCTTTTCTCCTTTTCCTTTTGCCGCCAACCTTAGCGGAAACATGAAACAAATGAAGCGGCGCATTATCAACATTGCCTCTTATGAGAAACCAACGTTTTGCAAGAAATTAAAAGGCATGACTGCTTTTATACTGACCACAGTTCTAATAATGGGACTTACACCTTTTATTTCTACATATGCAGCGGACGAAAGTCGCTACCAATGGAAATCTTCCTCAGAAAATATTTCATATGTAGATTTTTCTAAATACTTTGGAAAATACGAAGGAAGCTTTGTTTTATACGATCTTAGAAATGATGTCTGGAGCATACATGATATAGAACATGCTACGCTACGAGTTGCGCCGGATTCCACTTACAAGATATATGATGCTTTATTTGGATTGGAAGAAGGTGTCATTACACCACAGGATTCTTTTATTGCATGGAATGGAGAAAACTATCCGTTTGAAGCATGGAACGCTGATCAGACCTTGCAGTCTGCTATGGCTTCATCTGTGAACTGGTACTTCCAATCAGTGGACGAACAACTTGGTACTACTTCCGTTTACGATTATATCAAGGAAATCGGATATGGAAATAAGAACATGAGCGGTGATTTCTCCACCTATTGGATGGAGTCTTCCTTGAAAATTTCTCCAATAGAGCAAGTCGAACTTTTAACCCAGCTGCAGAATAACAACTTTGGATTTGCTCCTGAAAACATCAATGCAGTAAAAGATTCCATCTGCCTTTCTTCTTCCGATGCCGGAACATTCTACGGAAAGACCGGAACCGGACGTGTGGATGGCCAGGATGTGAACGGATGGTTTATCGGTTATATCGAAACTGCAGATAATACATACTTTTTTGCTACCAACATTGGTGCAGACAGCGATGCTACCGGAGGCAACGCAACTGAAATAACCATGTCTATCTTGTCTGACATGAATATCTGGAAATAAAGAATCGGGTAAAGGTCAATCTCTGACTTTTACCCGATTTTTCTTAATTCGCTATCTGAACAAGCCCTTTGTATTCCCATGTCGCTCCATAATCAGTTGACTGAAATACAATCCCATCTTTCTCCGCTGCATCTGTGGTAACCGTTATCGTCAATGTGTCGTCCTCTTTTTCAGGCATATTCAGGTAATCAAAATCCTCCACCGTAAATCGCAATCGATAGCGATTTGTGGTAATTCTGAAACAAGATCCATTGGAAGTTTCATTTCTTCAAAGGCCCTTCCGCCATCGCGAGTGACATATAAGCGGGAATAGGACTGGGATGCGCCTGTAATTCCTGCAACCCCAAAGTTCTCATCATAAAATATTAAACCTTCTGCAACTCCCAATTGTCCACTGAACGGATCATCATTTATGCATTCCCAAGTAGAACCACCATCCATTGTCTTTTCCATTACATAAAATCTGCTTCCGGCAGCTGCATCCGTTATCACCAAACGCCATCCATTATTTTCATCTAAAAGAAATACATAGTTCCATCACTTTGATCCACAGTCCAACTTTCTGTATCTTTAGCATCCTCCACCTGCTGCATCGTATTCTCCTGCTTCAATTCTTGTTGACTGACGTACTCAGGCTCCATAATATATCGAACAGGTGTGACACTATTTAAATCAGGAATATGCAAAGATACCTCAAACCCAACGATTTCTCCACCGCTTCTAAGCTGAGTAAAATTGCCGGTTCCTGTTTCAGTTCCATCACCATCTGCATCTCCCGAAATATATTGTAAGCCTTCCTCTGAACTAAAAGATCTTCGCCCCATATAGAGTATTTCATAAATCTGCTGCTCTTCAAATGTTTCAGCCACGCCTCTACCTGACTCGTCCAGTCTGAATTGTTCAAAATTTCAATCATTGGAGACAAACGCATATCGTCACTATATTCTCCATTCACATTACCATCTATCCAAACAGTCATATCATTACTGCTGTCTGCGTCATAATCAATAAGATACGTTTTTTTCTCTCCAGCCTCATTTTTTCCATATATGAATGCATAAATCCTTTGAATCGTTCCGTTTTCATCAAATGACACCTGATATTTATTTGCAATATAGAGTTCTTCCGGCAGTTGCAATGCTTCATCCAAATCCATCAGAATCCCTTCTACACCATCCTCAAAAAGATTATTATGCTCCAGTTCTACTTCTTTTTTACGCATCCACTCATCAAGTTTCCAAGACAGTGCCCCGTGATACGGAACTGCAGAATAAACGATACGTCCACCAAAGAATAAAGTTGCTGCTATAAGGAGTATCATTTCCGTATAGAAAAGTTTCTTATTTCCATTATCTCCTGAATTAACTTCTTGATTATGCCTTTTCGAAATCAGCCAGAGAACCACTGTGCCAACCAATCCTATTATATCTAACGCCAACATCGGTATATGCCTTCTCAAGCCACCATATTGACATAGATGCCAGAATTGATACAACATAAATATATATAGTATTAAACTTACTTTTCCCGTGATTTTATAAATATATTTCATGTAAGTCTCCTTTCTTCATATCTGTAAAAATACCATAAAACACCAGTATTATCAAATCATTCTTTAATACGGTATTGGTAATCTGGTATATGCATAATTCCATCATCAAGGATTTCATTCCCCAAATATTGAAAGCTACCATCATCAGCAAACTTTACTGTAAGTTCATGGGTTATGACCGCATCATCACAAATGACCATATCACACACCGCATCCACCGTTAATGTCACTGTTCCATCCTCATTTTCTTTGATATCAATAACCTCCGGCAGCGAAGTTCCAAAAAAAGTTGGTGCATAGTTAAGGCAGCCTTGTCGTACCCATACGTAAGTCTGATTTTTTTCATCAAATACCGCATATTCCTGAATTTGCTCTGCTGTTACCGGAAGATATTCCATGATCAAACTCTCAAATTCTTCTTTTGGTATTCCATTTGAATAATCCTCTGCATCAAACGCTTTCTGATGTTTCATGGCATACAGATATTCATACATTCCATTATAGTCCAGTTTTTCCATATGGTCAGTATCCCAATTCGAGCATAAAAGATTATTTCCCTGATACCCCAGACCTTGTACGCATCTTTCTGACATTTCCCGTTGTTCCTTAGATAATGGCTTTATTCTTACCAGACAGCTTCCGTCAACAATCTCTGTAACCTCCGGTGGTTCCGGAACACATAATTCATAACAAAACCATCCTTTATCCGTATATTTCCACTCCTTTATCCTTGCATAAGAAATATAGGACAATCCATATGTATCATTGGTGTTCCATGTAGCACACGCACTTATTAAATACATGTCCTTTCCATCAAAAATAAATTTATCTCTGCCAATGCCACCATCTGACTGCAACTCGTAAAGCACTATAAAACCAGCTTTCTCTTCCTGACAGTTTTTAAGAAAATCTTCGACTTTTTTATAATTTTCCATTGCTGCATATGCTTTCATCGTTATAACCGGATACCCTTTTTCTTTTATCCGATCCTGCATTTTATAGATTGTCTTATCATCCAGAACCGTATTAACTGCCTCCCCTTTATCTGCCTGAGTATAAATATCAGAAATAAGCTCCAGAATCATTTTACACTCATCCTCTGCTTCTTTTCTTTCCGGCTCATCTATTGGAAGGTCATAACCTTTTTCCCACTGTTCTGCAACATCTTCTTTTGCATTCTCGTTTTCTTCCGTAGAATCAACATCTCTACTATCCATCAACTGACTATCTGATGTCATATCTTTCCTTATGCATCCACATAACAGGCAACTGATCAGTACAATGAACCAAATACGCTTTTTCATAAATATTGTCCTTTCCATTCAGTCACATTTCCCATATCTCCTCTGCTGATGATGTTCTCGCATTCTTTTCATAAAAAATTCCTGTACTTACAATCATCACCAATAGAATCACAAAAATGATTCCAAACCTTTTTACAAACCATTTCATATCTTCCATCACTGTCCTCCGTATATATCATTCCATTCATCTTCAGTTAAACGCGGCGTATGCCATGTAATGTTGTTATTTTCTTCCTCTGAAACAATGTAATTTGATACATACTGGAATCCCCCGTCAGATAATGGTCTGACAGTAACATCATGCATATATACATTTGAATCGCCTGCATACGGATATATCACATGAACGTTGAGCGTTATCGTCCCATCCGAATGTTCTTTATACCCAACCACCTCGGAATACGGATATTCTGGATACTCTATCTCATAAAATCCTCTTGGTTTATATTCGTATGTTTGAGTTTGATAATCGTAAATAGTTTTTTTCTGCAATTTATCACTGTCGATATTAAAATATTCCATAATTACATTTTCAAACTCTGTTTTAGGAATATGATAAACTGCACCTATGCCTAAGTTATCATCTGCTACATATGGAAATTTTTCATTATGCAACTTTGGATACAACAAATCAAACATATCATAGAAATTCAGTTCTCCAAAATCATCCTCATTCCAATCCACTAAAAACATATTATTTAACTCATATCCTATTGGCAAAAGATATTTTTCATTTAATTCCCGACACTTTGCATCCAATGGCAGTATACGAAATGCTACATGCTCTTCTGCAGAACTTAATGTTAATACATACAATTCTTCTGAAAAATAAGTTCCAGAAAACATCAGATATCCATCATCGGTATATCTCCAATAATCGGTTTGATATTCACCTTCATCCTCACTTTTCATAATCCCATCTTTGTATCCGTAATAGCATCTTTTCACATGAACCACTCCTTTTTCTGTCTGTAAATGGTAGACCGAAAATCCTCCCAGACTGCTCACTTGGAGTATTGTCACTTCTGCTTTTTCTTGTTTTTCCACCGAATCACAAAAATCTATCACATTTTGTATTTGTGTCATATCAACTCGATTTTCACAATCAACTGCCGCATATCCACATTCCCCAAATCTTTCTACAACTTTACGTACTGTTTCCATATCCTTCAGCTTATTTTTTGTTGTGGCTTCCGCATAAATATCTATCGGAATATTTATAAAATTGTCATCCATTCCTTTCTCACTGACAATTTCAATAGGTTCAGAAGATACTGGTTCTTCTGTATTCCCTTTACATCCCGAAATCCCCATCGAAAAACCTATACTAATTACCAGAAAACCACTTTTCAAGAACCTGACTATCTTTTTTGACAACATAACCGCTTCCACCTCTTCCTTTTACGTCTTCTACCATGCTGACGATCATAATAGGACGCTCCATATTCTCGTCCGTTGTAAAAACAGAAAACCATCCCAATTCAGTCCCCGTTGTATCATCTTTTGATGCTTTGATTTCTGCAGTTCCCGTTTTTCCGGCTAATATAATATCCGTTCTATGTGCTGCATAGCCAGTTCCATGAGGATTGTTTATGACTTCTTTCGTATCCTCCAAAACAGTTTGCGCCACATCCTTTGTAAATGCTTCTTTAATCCAGACATCAGGCATTGCATCTTCCTTATATGTAAGATATGGTTTTATCATATTTCCTTCATTGCAAAATGCAGAATACATACAAGCCATATGCAAAGGATTCACAAGAATCTGACCTTGTCCATAGCCACTATCAGCCAACTGTACCTCTTTTTCAATTTTTTCTGTATTGGAAAACTGCGATTTTGCCATCTTAATATCAAATGGAAGTACATCATTGAATCCCAGTTTTGTTAATGAACTTTCCATATCGTTTTCCCCAATTTTTAATGCCGCCTTTGCAAAATAAATATTATCCGAATAAATTAAAGCATTTTTTAGAATAACCGGCTCATAAGCATGAAGCGTCGTTACATAATAAGATCCCCATGAGGAATCTTTCTGCCAGCTCAATCCTTCATTCCCATAATCCTCATCTGGATCAATTGCCCCTGTTGTTAATCCAATAGCAGCTATGATAGGCTTAAACGTAGAGCCCGGACACCAGACCTGTCGAAAACGGTTATACATAGGTTTGTTCTCATCTTCATTCAGCGCATTCCACTTTTCACTTGACATGCCCCTAATAAATCGTTGTTATCATATGAAGGTGTACTGACTAAAGCCAATACTTCTCCCGTATACTGATTGATAGCAACTGAACAGCTCTTATCATCTTTAAATTGTTCATATAATCTTTTTGCAAATTCGAATCTATCGTTAGTTTTATATCTTTTCCATTTTCTACAATCGTGCTTACTATGATTTTTTTCTTATTGCCATTTGAATCAACAATAGTAATAGAACACCCATTCTGTCCCTTTAATTCTTTTTCAAATAATCCTTCCATTCCACTTTTTCCAATCACACTGTTCGATGTATATCCCTCCCCTGCGTGTTCTTCTAAATCTTCTGCTGTAACGTTTTGAACATATCCCACTAAATGTGCAGCAGCCTCCCCCAGTGGATATTCCCTTACAGTGGTATCTAAAATTTTCACACCTGGAATCTCTAATAATTTCTCCTGTCTGTCTTTCTCTGCCAATGTTTCCTGATCTGGCTCAATCGACATCAGTTTTAATTCATTCACCTTTGGAACTGTTTTTAATGGTACAAATGAATCATCTTTTACCCATTTTGCTGCTAATTTTTTTTCTATATCTTCTGTTTTCATTTCCAATAATTCTGCCAACTGGCTGATAGCATCATTCTTATTCTCTAAATTTCCGGGAACTACGCCTATAGAAGAAGCCACTCCCTCGCCTGCAAGCAACTGACCATTTCGGTCTATAATCTGCCCTCTCTTAGCACTTGTTGTAGACACTTTTACTTTATCTGTGGAATCCAGTTCTGGAAATATCAAAGAATCATTCCATATCAGCTTATATTTGCCTTTTTCCAGTATAAATGATGCCTTATTTTCAAAAGTTACGTTTCCTGCAACAGTATCCATAGATGTTTCATAACAGATCTCTTTTTGTTCTTTATCATAAGATGTGATATGAACTTCATATTATCTACATCAATTCCCTCATAAATAGCAGAATTACGTTTTACAAAATCTTCCTGACTGATATTCCCAGATATTCCTGCATCAATCATTTCATACATTTGTTCATATTCTCGATTTGAAATATGAGTCATATACGTTTTAAGAACCTTCTCCGGTGATACATCAGGTACACTTTCATACCATACAAAAAAGGCAACCACAGCTGTAATCAAACATAAATTCATGAGCCATATAATGTATATCCTGCTTTTTTCTTTTTTTCGTCATAGCATCTCCTTTTCTTACATTTGTAAGATTTCATTTTAAAAAAAATTGTTCTTTCCATTTAAAAAGTTATGTCAAAGCAATCATGATTTCTTTTTCGGTATATAATATCCCTACTCATATCTTACATCTGTAAGATATAAACGTCAAGTATTTATTTTACTTTCATTCTAAATAACAAAGCATCTGGCACATCCTAAGGAAGTGGCAGAAATGGCAAATCGAAACCGCACCAATCCAGTGCAATTTTATCTCAGCGATGATGAGCAGTACATCCTCAACACCAAATTCAAAGCATCCGGCATGAAGAGGATGTCTGCTTTCCTGCGCAAGCTGATCTTATATGGATATGTGTATGATGTCGATTACAGTTACCTGCGAAATTATAATACGGAGTTGGGACGTATCAGCTCCAATTTAAACCAGATTGCAAAGAGGGTAAACAGCACCGGAAACATTTATCAAGAGGCCTAAAATGAATAATCCTATCTTGTAGCTTGTTAATAATGACACCATGTATTATACTTAATTTATTACCACAAACACTTAGGAGATACTATGGCGAAAACAGACTATAAATCAACTGATGCCTTAATGCAGCATCTTAGAAATAACGGAATTTCCATCTCAGGGACTTCTCAAAAGCAGCAACTGATCAATACAGGATATTTTCATGGTTATAAGGGATACCGCTTTTTTGTATCATCCTCAAACCGCCTTCCATTTACCTCATACAATGAGATCAACGCAACCATACAATATGACACAAAACTAAAGTCTCTTTTATATGGAAAAATGATGTTTATTGAAACTGCCCTTAAAAATATTGCATTAAACACAATTATGACAGAAATAGATTCAAGCAGTGTCTATGATATGTATGATAAAGCAATCAGCAGTTACAAAAATACTCCAGCTGGAACTCGCGAAGATATAAAAAAGAAATACCAAAATAACAAACTGAATCTCCAAGGTTCCATACAAAATGCCATAGCCGCTGCATACCGCAAAGAGAATCCTAAAATCACCCATTTTTATAATAATGTCAACTATAATGAGGTTCCAATTTGGGCAATTTTCGAAATTCTTACTATGGGCGATTTTGGTTATCTACTTTCCTGTCTGACTATTGATATGCGTGAAAAAGTATCCCGTTCAATCGGCATAAATCTATCCAGTGATACCTATCGGGAATTGCTTTATAAATATGTATATGCCTTAAAGGATCTGAGAAATGCTATTGCCCATAATGATGTAGTATACGATACTCGTTTCAAAAAAATGGATCCATCCAGACCAATGAAGCAGTGTCTGATTTTAGAAATGGGAATGCCTTACATAAATTTCAAAACTATTGGTGACTATATTATTCTCATTTGTTATTACTTGAAATTACTGAAAGTTTCTAAAACTGAGATTAAATCATTTATTCGAGAATTTGAAAAGATCACACGAGAATACAAAGCATCCGTAAACCCGAATGTTTCAGCTATTACCATTCATCCCGATTTGTTTTCTCGGCTGGGCATCTTGAAAAATGCCATATAATGCTTGCATATTTCACTTGTATATAGTATATTATAGATAGCAATTGGGGTATGTGTTTGCGGACACATACTTGGAGGAGTCGGAGTAATCCGGCTCCTCTTTAATTTTCAACAAAAAGACACCTGCCTGGCAAGATTTTTTCACTGTCCTTTATGTGTGATCCATAATATCGCCTTTCTCGAACACATCGAATCAGCCCTTCAAAACGTCTTAATAAAATCCGTTTTAAAGGTATAAAAAAAAGACCGCTCACTTTCAATTTTTCTTGAAAATGAACGGGTCTTTCACGTTTCTTTTATTCTGTTGAATGATGAAAATATTACTTTTCCTTTGATGTGTTTCCGAAGTCGCAGTCCAATTTACAAATCTGTCCGATGTAGTGCAACTATTGTCTATATATGCGGTGAAAGTTTCTTCTTATACTAAATAGCGAAACTGAAACCTTTTGCAAAAAAGTATATACTCCACTTAGGGTGGATAGCCTTTACCCCACATGATAATCTATCTGTTTTCTAAAATGTCAGCAGCATCTGCATCCCAGTCTTCCTACGCCCGTCTTTCTTCGCTATATCCCATTGTTTCGCAATCATCCATTATCCTTAGCACAAACTCATTAACAGCCTCTTTGACAGCTTCCTTATTGCCATCGTCCGAAATTGAATGTATACTCACCATTGCTGTAATTCCGTACTGGCTTATCCCTCGCCTGACCAAAACCAAATATATTCATTAATCTCATGCAACACCTCCCAAAAATGGACATGAAAAAAGCACCTCCAAAGAAGTGCTTTCATTTAATGTTCCTTTTCAAATTCAATCATATCTTTAATAATCTGTGACATCTCATCCATACAAGTATCTACGTTCCAGTTTGGATAATCCTTCAACAAGTTAATCATTGCAATTTCTGTTCTTGCTAAAAAAGGAATATAGTCTGATACAATTTCATCCTCGGTGTATTTGTCATAATCAAAGTTTGTTATTTTTTGAAAATGTATACCAGCAATACAATGGACATATAGATACAATATTCTATACACCCTCTCAACAATTGCATTTCTACTTTTCTCTTTTGAAAAATTTTCAATACACTCCTTTAATTGTTCTTCCTTATTATCTGCTACTAAGTCTATTGCACCTAATACACGATATGGAAAGGACTCAGCGAAATATTCACCCCACAAACTATATGAATTTTTTTCAATATACTCATCTAATTCCAAGTCTAAGTTAAATAATAGTTTGTTATCTATACACCCTGATAGACTATATACATTCGCATTATCCACGGCATGACCAATTTCATGTACAACTGTCCTTTCATCTGGTGTCTATAATTGCAGAAAGCTTCTGCAATCTATGCTTTGATATGTTTCCGAAGCCGCAGTCCAATACCACAGACACGTTTACCCCATCAGAAATTGCCTTTTTATACGTTTTTCGTTCACTCTGGTCAAACCTGAAAAACCTCTCAAAGTGCCTAAAATCAAGGATTCTTACAAATCTGTCCGATGTAGTGCAACTATTGTCTCTATATGATAAGTATTCGGAAACATATCCACGCAGCATATCTTCTCTACTCTATACCCTCTGGCCATAAATATCTGCAAATCCCTTGCCAGGCTTGTCGGTTTACATGAAATATAAACCATATTCTCAACATCATAATCAATAATCCGCCCAATAGCCTTCGGATGAATACCGTCTCGTGGTGGATCAAGAATTATATAATCCGGTTTTTCCTCTATCTCATCAAGCACCTTGAGGACATCACCTGCGATAAATTTACAGTTATCAAGACCATTAAGAGCTGCATTTTCCTTTGCTGCGCAAACTGCCTCCTCAACTATTTCGACACCTACTACTTCCTTACACACCGGTGCCATAAGCTGCGCGATGGTGCCGGTTCCACTGTAGAGGTCGTAGACTGTTTTACCGTTTAGCGAATCCTTGTCATCTCCCAGGATAAACTCTCTCGCTGTCTCATAGAGCACCTCCGCTCCGAGTGAGTTGGTCTGGAAAAATGAGAATGGTGTGATTTTAAATTTCAGACCTAAGAGTTCCTCGTAGAAATATGAATCTCCGTAGAGCACCTCTGTGCCCTCGTTTTTGACCACATCTGCCACGCTGTCATTTTTGTGTGTAAAACGCCCTTGAATATGCCGTCATAGTGCCTGGTCAAAAGCGCATATCTAAAGCCTGCGAGCAGCTCCTCCTCATTGAAGCCCTCTGTCTGTGTGCTAGTAACAAGGTCGACTATGATTTCACCGGTTTTTGTTGCCTTTCTGACAAGCAGATGCCTCAGATAGCCCTTGTGTGTTGCTCTGTGGAAATATGAGATATCGTTTTTTGAAAAATAATCAAGTGTTGCCTTTAATATTGTCCTGAAATCCTCATCCACTATCTGACAGTCCGATACTGTCACAAGGTCATAAAAGCTTCCTCTTTTGTGCATGCCAAGCGCAAGAGGGCCATCCTTGTACTCATCACCGAAGGAAAATTCCATCTTGTTTCTGTATTCAGTCTTTTTCGGACTTCCATGTATCCCTATAAACTCATATCCTGCCTCTTCCTCAGTGCCGATGGCATCCGAAATGAGCTTTTTCACCTGGGTAAGCTTCATATCAAGCTGCTTTTCGTAAGGCACTGTCTGGTATGTACAGCCCCCGCACATTCCAAAGTGAGGGCATGGCTCTTCTGTCTCCAGAGGCGATTTCTCAATTACCTCCATGAGTCTGCCCTCTGCTCTTTGATGCTTTACTTTATTTACAACAAATTCCACCTTCTGTCCCGGAATTGTATTTTTCACAATTACTCTGTCGCCATCATCTGTAACGGCTATTCCCTTGTTTGGGAAGTCTACTCTTTCTACGGTTCCTGTTCCTCTAAATCCTTTTTTCATGTAATTCTTATCTCTCTTTATACTTTATTATTCCTTTGTATGCCTGACTGCAAATGCCTTGCTTCACACATAAAGAAAAATGAGGACTACATATGTAGCCCCCATTATCTAAAAACGATTATTTCTCTTCTTTAGTCTTTGGTGCCTCTTTTTCCTCTTCAGCATCATCATCGTCTTCATCCTCGAAGAAATCATCATCGAATTCATCATCATACTCATCATCGAAATCATCTAAATAATCCGGTGTGAAAATCTGTAGATACCATATGCCGCTGCTGCCACTGCAACTAATACACCAATGATGGCAAATATGATAACAGCCTTGGAAGGCTTCTTGTCTTCCTCTTCTTTTTTGAGAAGGTCATTAAGCTTTGCCATGCTGAGCTTCTCTGCAAGCTTGTTGTCCTTTAATAATTCTTCAACTTTACTCATAATTCAATCCGCTCCTTTTCCAAAAGTAATTGTCAAATGCTATTTGTTAAATCCATTATAGCATATTATATCCAATTTTCCTATAAAAATTACAATAATTTTAGTCAATTTTTTTCAATTTGGCAAATGAGGCAAACATCTTTTTGGTACCGGCCTTGTCAAAGTCCACAGTGACCTCATAATCCTGCCGCCTTCTACGATTGCCATGACCTCTCCCGCGCCAAACTTGATGTGCGATACCCTGTCTCCTACCTTATATGAAAGACCTCCGGTGGTATTAGCACTGGCAAAAGACTTCTGGTTGCTCACAGGTGTATAGACAGGTGTCCTTGTACGCTGTGTATTAAAGGTGGTCGCATACTCTGTGCCGTATGTAGGTGTCTTTTTGAAGGCCTCCTTAGCCTTTCTGTACGTGCTCTGCGAATTTCTTTCAAGGTCATCATCACGGCGCTTTGGTTCATAGACCTCACCTGACATAAGCTCACGCGGAATCTCCTTCACAAATCGCGATACCTTGTTGAACTGTGTCTCTCCACGCACCATGCGCATACGCGCCGATGTGATGGTCAGATGCTCCTTGGCTCTCGTGATACCAACATAAGCAAGACGCCTTTCCTCCTCTATCTCGCTTGTCGCATCATCACTCGTGATTGACATATAGCTTGGGAAAAGACCATCCTCCATGCCCGCCAGATACACATTCGGAAACTCAAGTCCCTTAGCACTGTGCAGAGTCATAAGAACCACATAGTCGCTGTTTTCGTCAAGACCGTCTATATCGGCTACAAGCGCCACTTCCTCCAAAAAGCCACTGAGAGTAGGATTCTCCTCCCCCTGCTCGTAATCAACAGCCTTGTTTATAAGCTCATCAATATTCTCAATACGCTGCTCTGCCTCATCCGTGCCCTCTGCCTTCAGCTCATCGACATAGCCGGTCTCATCGATTATTGCCTGTATGAGCTGCGAAACCGAATCCATCTCAGCTCTCGCACGAAGTGACTGTATAAACATCACAAACGGCTTTATCTTGCCTGCTGACCTCGCCATGCCCGGCACCTCATCGACATATCGCAGTGCCGTATAGAAATCTATCCCCTTCTCAAGAGCATAGTCTGTCACCTTATTGATGCTTGTAGCTCCGATGCCGCGCTTTGGCACATTTATTATTCGCTTTACCGCAAGGTCATCATGGCCATTGTCAATAGTCTTTAAATATGCAAGGATATCCTTTATCTCTTTTCTGGCATAGAAATTCACGCCGCCGACAATCTTGTATGGTATGTTTGCAGCAATAAATTTCTCCTCGAAGAGACGCGACTGTGCGTTGGTTCGGTAAAGCACAGCACAGTCCTTATAGCGCGCCTCACCCTTTCTCACGAGTCTCGCTATCGAACGTGCCACATAATCCGCTTCCTCAAAGCCACTCTCAAGCTGTTCAAAGGTAATCCTGTCTCCGGCTCCGTTGTCAGTCCAAAGGCGCTTGTCCTTTCTACCCACGTTGTTGGAAATGACGCTGTTGGCGGCATCTAGGATATTCTGGGTAGACCTGTAATTCTGCTCAAGCTTTATGACCTTTGCATCTTCAAAATGCTTCTCAAAGTTTAAGATATTGTAGATATTGGCACCTCTGAACTTGTAAATGGACTGATCATCATCACCCACCACACACAGATTCTTATACTTCATGCAAGAAGCCTGATAAGCTCAAACTGCACGGTGTTTGTGTCCTGATACTCATCCACCATGATATATCTGAAGCGCTCCTGATAGTAATCCAGCACCTCTTTATCCAGCTTAAAAAGCTCTACTGTCTTCACAAGCAAATCATCAAAATCGAGTGCGTTATTCTGCTTTAGGGCATTCTGATACTCCTTGTATACAAGTGCCTGCTTGCGCTTCACGAAGTCACCTGTGAAGCGGTTTTCAAACTCTATCGGATCAATCATCTCATCCTTTGCAGATGAAATGACATTTAAAAACATCTTTTCCTTATACATCTTGGTATCTATCTCAAGACGCTTGCAGATGTCCTTCATCAGAGCCTTCTGGTCGTCAGCATCATATATGGTAAAATTCGTGTCATATCCCAGCCTGTCAATATACCTGCGCAGTATACGCACACATGTCGAATGGAATGTAGAAACCCATATGCTTTCCGAACCATAGCCCACCATATCATCAATTCTCTCACGCATCTCTCCCGCAGCCTTATTTGTAAAGGTGATTGCCATGATATTGTAAGGATTGACGCCACACTCATCTATCAGGTAGGCAGTCCTGTATGTAAGAACCCTGGTCTTGCCACTGCCTGCCCCCGCTAAAATAAGAAGCGGTCCCTCTGTGGTCAAAACGGCCTCCCTTTGCTGTTCATTCAACATATCTAAGTTCATCTGTTTTCCTCTCAATTCTCCAGTCTTTTACAGGCACACATACCATAAATACAAAAATAATTTATTTACAGCATATCACAAACATATGTTTTGTACAACCCAATATGAGAAAATTCAAAAAAAACTTGTCATATAGTTTTCAATACTATATAATAAAAGCCTGAGGTGATGATATGGAGAATGACGTTAAAGAATTTTTATCAGAATTATTAAAGCAGCTTAAATCAATAGATTACATAAAGCCGGAGGATATACCAAATATTGATTTGTACATGGATCAGGTCACAACCTTCATGGACGAGCAGCTCGCTGCATCAAAGCGCTATGAAAGCGACAAAATCCTTACCAAGACAATGATAAACAACTATGCCAAAAACAATCTGCTCCCTTCTCCGGACAAGAAAAAGTATTCTAAGGAGCATGTGCTCACACTGCTTTTTATATATTATTTCAAAAATATATTGAGCATCAACGATATACGCTCGATCTTAATCCGCTTACCGAGAAGTATTTCGGCAATGATGACGGATTTACGATGCAGGATGTCTATACTGAGGTTTTCAGCTTAGAGGCGGAGGAATCGCAGAAGCTCCTAAAGGATCTCGGCAAGAAATACAAGATTGCCGGTGAGACATTTGAGGATTTTCCTGATGAGGATCAGAAATTTCTCCACACATTCAGCTTTATCTGCATGCTGAGCTTTGATGTCTACATCAAGAAAATGCTGATTGAGCGCATGATTGACAATCTAAATGAAGAAAAAGAGGCTTCTTCCCATGAAAATACACATTCTGGAAAGGAAAGTAAAAAAACAGGCTCAAATTAATGAGCCTGTTTTTCTTTCCCCCTATGATAAACTAATCCTCTTTGTCAGAGCCATCCTCCATGCGTGAAAAAACCATATCATATCCATCGTTGCCGTAGTTTAATGATCTGTTCACACGGCTGATTGTGGCTGTGGAAGCCCCGGTCTTTTCTGCTATATCAAGATATGTCTTCTGCTCTCTAAGCATCTTTGCCACTTCAAATCTCTGTGATAGAGAAAAAAGCTCATTTACAGTACAAACATCCTCAAAAAATGTATAACACTCTGCTCTATCCTTGAGACACAAAATAGCATCAAACAAATGGTCTACTGCTTCTGTTTTTAGATTCTTGCTCATCGTGTTCTCCTTTTTCATGCGATTTATTTACTTTTAATTTTAACATATTAAAGTTTTAAAGTAAACAGCTTTCTTGCAATTAAATTATGATATGTTATACTAATGTTACTATCGCCTAATAAATCAGAATGGAGTAAATTGAAAATGAAAAAAGTAGGATATTTCTTTTACACATTTGTCCCACTGCTTGCAGTTGAGGCAATTCAGACTATCGCCTTATTCTTTATGATGGGCATGGGAGTGTTTGGACAGGGTTTTGTCGGAAAACTTGCTTTTCCGTCTGCAAACGTATCGGACCGCCTTGAAAAGACATTTACCTCTGTAAATTTTAACATGATGATTATGGTCATCTATGCACTCATTACCATTGCGATTTTTGGCATGTGGTACTATGCCAGATACGAAGGTAATTTTCTTCCATCCCCTAAGAAAACCTTCAATCCCATGATGATTGTGGCAATCGTCATACTCGTACCGGGTACACAGTTTGCTGCCAATTTCATCGCTAACTTAACCGGCTACATCCGTCCCGACTGGCTGCAGCAGTACAATAAGCTTTTTGAGACATCAGGCATCACAGATACCACCTTTGTGACAGTACTTTATTCTGTAATACTGGCGCCAATCTGTGAGGAGCTTATATTCCGCGGTGTAACCATGCGCTGTGCCAGAAAGGCTTTGCCATTTGCTCTTGCCAATCTGATGCAGGCTGCACTTTTCGGACTGTTCCATCTCAACTGGATTCAGGGCATATATGCCTTTGCACTTGGCATAGTGCTCGGATATGTGTGCGAACGCGGTGGCTCTATTTACTACTCTATGGGGCTTCATCTGCTTTTCAACCTTTGGGGCACACTTTCAGGATTTTTCCCTGATCCCGGTAATAGTGTAGTGGTCTTTGTGGTTGTGATTGTGGTTACAATTGTTTCACTGGTGGTCGGATTTGTACTGTTTAACAAAGGACGAAGAAAGCTCCCCATAAATTCTACAGGAATATAGACACGCCCGCCAGACTTACTATCATCATAATCATGCCGGCGAGCAGTACTCCAAGCATGACAGCGGCAACTGTTGACTTGAAATCCATATCAAGGATACTTGCCGCAAGTGTTCCTGTCCATGCACCTGTTCCCGGAAGTGGGATACCTACGAAAAGTAAAAGTGCAACAAACAGACCTCTTCCGGCCTTTGCCTGAAGCTTCTTACCGCCCTTCTCTCCTTTTTCAAGGCAGAAGCTGAAGAACCTTCCAATGATTGGTTTGTCTGCTCCCCAGATGAGAACCTTTCTTGCAAAAAGATAAATAATTGGTACCGGAAGCATATTTGCAATGATACAAACGATAAATGATGGCACTATCGGCAGCCCCATCACCTGTGAAACCGGAACCGCTCCTCTGAGTTCAATAAGTGGTACCATTGAAATTAAAAAGATGTAAATATATTTTTTTAACATGAATAATTCTCCAAAAATTTAATTAGTGTATGCATCTGCTCATCAGTTCCTATGGATATGCGCAGATAGTCGTTGATTCGCTCAGGTGAGCTGAAATGTCTGACAAATATATTGTCTGCCTTAAGGTCCTCAAAAAGCTTTGTTGCAGAAACATTTGCAGGCTTTGCAAATATAAAGTTGCTCTTTGAGTCACAGAATGTAAAGCCAAGCCTCTTAAGCTCTTTCTTTGTCCACTCACGTGTCTTTATAACCTTTGCTGTGGTCTCTTCAAAGTATGCTCTGTCTTTTACCGCTGCTGTAGCTGCTTCGATTGTGATTCTGTCCATTGTATATGAGTTGAACGAATATTTCACATCATTCAGATACTTGATAAGCACAGGACTTGCCATGGCAAAACCAACTCTTGAGCCTGCCAGCGAGCGTGATTTCGAGAATGTCTGTACCACGATGACATTATCATATTTGTCAATGAGCGGAAGCGCACTCTCCCCGCCAAAATCCACATATGCCTCATCTACCACGACAATTACATCCTGATTATGCTCTATTATATCCTCTATCTCATCAAGAGGCATGAGCTTTCCTGTCGGAGCATTAGGGTTTGGAAATACTACTCCGCCGTTTGCCTTATAGTAATCTGACGGTACTATTGAAAAATCATCAGACAATGGAAGCTGCTCATAAGGGATTCGAAGCATATCTGCCCACACATCATAAAATGAATATGTAATGTCAGGAAACAGTATCGGCTTTTTTGAATTGAAAAATGTCATGAAAATCATGGCAAGTACATCATCAGAGCCAACTCCGACAAACACCTTCGAGCTGTCTATCTTATAGAAATCCGCAATTGCATTTACCAGCTTATCAACCCTTGGGTCAGGATACAGTCTTAAATCATCTGTATTGAAATTACTTAAAACCTCCTTCACTCCCGGCGCTGGCGGATATGGATTTTCATTTGTATTTAACTTAATAACACAGGTATTCTTTGGCTGTTCTCCCGGTGTATAAGGTACAACCCTTCGAATGTTATTTTCCCAGTCTCTCATTCTTTTCCTCCAAATTTAATTATATGTCAGCCCATACATATTTACTGATTATTCAATTTTCTTCTCAAAAAAACATGATATCAAACATAAAATCAGCGTTTTTATTCACTTTAAAATATGCACCCAAAAAAATGCTAACAATTTTACTTTACCTCATTTACTTATGTTTGTAAAGGTTGTATATTACACTTAATCACTATTTTTATATATATTTTTATCTATTTTTAATCAAGGGGATTATAAATAATGACTAAAAATAATTCAAAGATCTCACTGTAGGTTCTCCTACCGGGCTCATTCTGGGCTTTTCCCTTCCGCTGCTTCTCGGAATGCTTTTTCAACAGGTTTACAGCCTTATGGATACAATAATCGTCGGTCGTTTTCTAAGTGTTTCGGCCTTAGCCGCAGTCGGCTCTACCGGAAGCATCTGCTTTCTCATCATCGGCTTCTGCAGGGTGTGTGTGCCGGCTTTTCACTTCCTATAGCACAGCGCTTTGGTGCCAAGGATGAAAAAGGACTTAAAAAATATGTAGGAAATGCAGGAATTGTCTCTGTAATTATCGCAATAATCATGACGGCACTCACTGTGCTTCTCTGTGGTCACATTCTGACCTGGATGAATACGCCAGGCGACATTTACGACCTCGCCTACCAGTATCTGATTGTCATATTTGCAGGCATTCCTGCCACAATACTGTACAATCTGCTGTCAGGATATCTGAGATCTCTCGGCAACTCGGTCATACCTGTTATTTTCCTTATAATCGCGGCAGTTCTAAATATCGGTCTTGATTTACTTTTCATTCTGGTATTTAACATGGGCGTGTTTGGAGCGGCTTTTGCAACCGTACTGTCACAGGGTATATCAGGAGTGCTGTGCATCATTTACATAGCAAAAAAGGTACCTCTGCTGCATGTAAGCAGAGACGATTTGGAGCTTGACTCTTCATATGTCAGAAATCTGATGGTCATGGGACTTCCTATGGGCTTTCAGTATTCGATAACCGCTATAGGCAGCGTCATACTGCAGACTGCCGTAAACGGCTTAGGCTCCATCGCAGTTGCCTCAATGACTGCTGCCAGCCGTATTTCAATGTTTATGATGTGTCCATTTGACGCACTCGGCTCCACAATGGCCACCTACAGTGGACAAAATGTCGGCGCAGCCAAATTTGAACGTGTAAAGAAGGGGCTTATTTCAGCCTCAGTTATAGGATCGATCTATTCGGTTTTGATTTTTGTGGCACTGCTGTTTATAGCCAACTATCTGATTTACCTGTTTGTATCACCAAGCGAAACAGAGGTTGTCGCACAGGCTCATCAGTTTCTGCTGATAAATGCATTTTTCTACATCCCGCTCGTTCTGGTAAACACAGTCCGTTTCACCATACAGGGCATGGGCTTTTCAGGTTTTGCAATGTTTGCAGGAGTAGCAGAAATGATTGCTCGTTCGCTCATCGGACTTGTATTTGTACCGATATTCGGCTTTTCTGCCGCCTGCTTTGCAAGCCCACTCGCATGGATTTTCGCAGATGCCTTCCTAGTGCCTGCATTCATCCACTGCCTGCATAAATTGCAGAAAGCAAAATCTAGTCAAGTTACAAGTCTTTAGTAAAAAGTCATTACCAATGATGTATTTAATAGTGTATTTAAAAATTAATTTATTTCACAACCTAAGGAAAGCACCGGCGAACATGCTATATATTGAGCTTTACGAAGCAGCTTAGACGCAGTTAGAATTATGTCCACCTACAACAATGCCCCAGCATGGACGCTGGGGCAAGGCGTTATGTGCCATGGACGGCACATAAAAGCCGGTTGTGTCATGGTCTAAACACACTAAATCATAATTCTTACTGCTTCTTAGCTACGTAGTACTTGCGAAATATATAGTATGTTCGCCGGTGCTTTCCGCATTATAAAAAGGTAATTGAAAATCTTATGCATTTACCGCATCTATAAATTTTTGGAACGCTGCACGTCCCTCATCAGTGCACTTGTACACTCCTGCACACTCAAGCACTTCTTTAAATACAAGTCCAATCTCCTCATTGATGATACCATCAATATTAGACTCATCAATCTTATCATACTTAGACATAAACTTAAGAGCCCAGTCAGCATGTGATGCAAGAGTCTCAGTCGAATGCAGATCCTTTCTTGTAAGGATTGCATCCCTAAGCTCTGCCATCTCACCTTTTAATCTGGCCGGAAGCACTGCAAGTCCCATTACCTCGATAAGTCCGATATTCTCCTTCTTTATGTGATGAAGGTGGCATGCGGATGATATACGCCAAGCGGATGCTCCTCTGTTGTGATGTTGTTTCTGAGCACAAGGTCAAGCTCATAGTCTCCGTCACGACGTCTTGCTATAGGTGTGATAGTGTTGTGTGGCTCTCCATCTGTCTCTGCAAAAATAAATGCTTCTTCATCTGTATAGCCTCTCCATGCAAGAAGAATCTTATCTGCAAGATCAATAAGCTTATCCCTGTCTGCCGACTTGATTCTGATAACAGACATAGGCCATTTTACGATACCTGCTTCAACATCCTCGTAGCCCTTGAATGTGATTTTTTTCTCTATCGGAGCCTTTGCCATAGCGAAGGTATAGTGTCCGCCCTGGAAATGGTCGTGACTTAAGATAGAGCCTCCAACGATTGGCAGATCTGCATTTGAGCCTACAAAATAGTGTGGAAACTGTGTCACAAAATCAAGCAGCTTTCCAAATGTGGCACGCTCGATTTTCATCGGTGTATGCTTTGAATTGAACACGATACAGTGCTCATTGTAGTATACATATGGTGAGTACTGGAAAAACCACTGGCTGTTGTTTATTGTAACAGGGATAATTCTGTGGTTTTCTCTTGCAGGATGGTTTACGCGGCCTGCATAGCCCTCATTTTCCTTACAAAGCTGGCACTTTGGATATGCGCTCTGCTTAGCATTTTTAGCGGCAGCAATTGCCTTTGGATCCTTCTCTGGCTTTGAGAGATTGATTGTCACATCAATGTGCCATACTCTGTGTCTGTGGTCCATTTCATATCCTTCTTTATGCGCTGTCTTCTGATATAATTGCTGTCACAGCTTAATTTGTAAAAATAATCGGTTGCCGCAAGTGAAGACTCATTGTCGTATAAATCCTTAAAGCGAGCTCTGATCACGCTTGGTGCATTTACAAGGCAGCCCATCAGCTTTGTATCAAAAAGATCCTTGTATACAATGCTGTTTTCTTTCATGATGCCATTGTCATATGCGTATGTCATCATATCCTCGAGTATACCCTCAAGCTTCTCCTCTGCCTCTTCCTGTGTCCATGCAGGCTGAGCCTCTACCTTTTCAAATGTCTCATCCTCAATATCGTCCACTCCGAGTACCTCGAGAAGTCTGTTTACTGTGTATACCTCATCAGCAGGGTCAACAAGTCCTGTTGTAAGACCATATTTTACTAATTCTAATATTCTCTCCTGAATCATGTCATGCTCCTTAATCATTGTCGGGAAAAACCTGTTTATCCGTTACTGTTATTTCATATTGCTAATTTTATGCCAGACGGCTAGGTCCGTCTCCGATTGAAACAACATAAAACTCAGGTGTCTTTCCAACCTTCTCTTCATAGGCCTTTGTCAGGTTTGCCTTAAACTGATCAATAGCCTCGTCCTTTACTATGCTGACTGTGCAGCCTCCAAAGCCGCCGCCTGTGATTCGTGATCCGATAACACCCGGAATCTTCCATGCCTCATCAACAAGTACGTCAACCTCAGGACATGATGTCTCATAATCATCACGAAGTGATACATGTGAAGCATTCATAAGCTTTCCAAATGTCTCGATATCATTTTCCTTCAGTGCCTTAACAGCCTTGATGGTACGCTGGTTCTCATAAACCGCATGCTTGCCTCTCTTACGTGCAACCTCATCCTGAATCGCATCCTTATGAGCCTCGAACTCTTCATCTGTCAGGTCACCGAGAGTCTTGATGTCACATACTGTCTGTAAATCCTTAAGAGCCTGTGCACTCTCATTTCTTCTGTCATTGTAAGCACTTGTTACAAGGCTGTGCTTAACCATGCTGTTTGTAACCACGATCTTTGCACCGTCCAAAACGATTGGTGCATACTCAAAATCAAGAGTATTGCAGTCAAGGAAAATTGCATTGTCCTTTTTGCCCATTGCAGATGCAAACTGATCCATGATACCGCAGTTACAGCCGTTGTAGTTGTTCTCTGAATACTGACCGATAAGTGCAATATCCTGATTTGTCACGTCAAAGCCGTAAATATCCTTTAACATATATCCTGTAACCACCTCAAGAGATGCTGATGAAGAAAGTCCTGAGCCGTTTGGAATATTTCCGAATAAAACAATATCAAGACCGCTTTCAAGCTTCATTCCGCGTCCCTCGAAGGCCCACATAACGCCCATTGGATAGTTTATCCAAAGTCCGTCCGGATCAGGTGTAAACTCATCAAGTGATGACTCAACCACACCCAGATTGTCAAAATTCATAGAGTAGAAACGAAGCTTCCTGTCATCGCGCTTTCTTGCTGCCATATATGTGCCGATGGTCAGTGCACAAGGGAACACATGTCCTCCATTGTAGTCAGTGTGCTCACCGATCAGATTTACACGTCCCGGAGCAAAATATACTCTGATATCCCCATCTGCTCCAAAAAGCTCCTTGAATTTGTCTAATACGTTCTGCTGTATCATTTTTTCTTCTCCTTTGCTGATTGTATTTGCGTTAAATTGATAGTTAAAATAATTCGTTCTTTCTTTATAACTCTATTATAACTGCACATTTTTACATTGCAATACATCCGACTGAAAATGCAACATAACAAATCAAATCATGCAACAAAATTACATATGTTATTATTTTATTTTTTAAAATTCTTAATAACATCAAGTGCCGGCAGCACATTTCCATCATAGTCAAAAAGTGCCTGGTTTGCCCACTCATTGCCGCATGGTCCCGGATCATTCATGTACTTAAGTGAAGCAGGTGTAGCCCAGCCTGAGCCCGGTACAGGAATCCACGCTGGCTCCCACCAGAAAAATCCTTTTCCGTGGTCATCCACCACATTTGCCACTCTGTTTAAGAAATCTTTTGTAAAGTCAGCCTGTCCCTCAATAGTCATAGGATAATCTATCTTCTCAACAAGCTCCGGTTTTGTCGCATAACCCTTACGCTCAGAATCAGCAAGCTTCTCGTACTCCTGGTAGCTGTCCATTGTAAAGCCCATGGATACCTCAGCTATGATAAGGTCCTTATTGAAACGCTTTGCAATATCGTTCATATTGAACTCAAGCTGATCGAGAGAGCCGTGCCAGAAAGGATAGTATGACAATCCAATATACTCAAACTCCTCTCCTCTTTCGATGAAGTTTGTAAACCATCTGACATAAAGCTCATTGTTTCCACCATTATCAAGGTGAATCATAATCGGAATATCAGCATTTACCTTGCGGCAGGCACGTATTCCGGCATTCACAAATTTTGCTATATTATCGTAGTCAGGTACCTTTCCCTCAGGCCACAAAAGTCCGTTTGAAAGCTCATTACCTACCTGAATCATTGTGACATTTACACCTGCCTCAATAATCTTTGTCAGATTTTCAAGTGTAAAATCATATACAGCCTGCTCCAGCTCGTCCACACCGAAATCTTTCCATGCCTTTGGCTTAATCTGCTTTCCCGGGTCTGCCCAGAAATCACTGTAGTGGAAATTCAAAAGCACTCCAAAGCCTGCATCTGTAACCTTTTTTCCGATAGCGATAGTCTCAGCCAGGTCATTGTTACCCGCACCGTAAGGCTCACCCTCCTCTGATTTTGGGTCGTTCCACAGACGAAGACGATTGTATCAACATCATGCTCCTTCATGATGTCAAGAATATCCTTCTCCTTTCCATCCTCGTAGTATTTTGCTCCGCAGCGTTCCAGCTCGAGCAAGGTTGATAAATCCATACCCTTAATAAATTTTGACATTTTAATTCTCCTTAATTCTTATATCATTTATCCTTATATCATTTATTTACACCATGAGAGCAGTCCCAGTAATAGTCCCTGCTCTCAAAATGCGTAATAATATTCCTTACAACCTTAAAATGCTAGATTCCACGGAAACAGAATGTGAATTCCATTTTCTCTGAGGCATCAAGCAGATACTCCGGATGAGTATGTGCGCCCCAGCTGTCGTCTCCGCCTACACCCATCTGCTTCTTTGCCACACGGACAACAGTATAGTGTACAGGTGGAAGCTCAAAGTGATGTGCAGCATTTTCCAGCTCATGTGGTGTATATGGCAGTGCCGAGAACGAAAGCTCATCACCAAAGAACAGCATGCCTCTGCCCTTCTTATCCATTACCTTTGCATATCTTACTCTGCACTTGTTGCCGCTCTCCTGCGGAACGAGGTACTCAGCAATGTTGTCTGCCACTTTATTCTCGTATACACCATACTTTCCGCCATGCTGTCTGTCCTCGTATGTCTCCTGTGGTCCGAGTCCGTACCATTTCACTGTATCATAATCGGCATCCAGCTTGAACATCATGCCAAACTCCGGCATATCGCCAAGTTCCTTTACAGGGTCATATGACAGAGTTGTCTCGATTGTTCCATCACCAAACACTCTGTATGTCACCTCGCATGAACTCTGCGGTGTGGTAGGCATGAAATAAGTGTATGTGATGGCGATATTGTTGTCATTTTTGTCTACCCTTGGTGATGTATCTGCAAAGCGCTGATTCTGTCTGGTGGTCACATACATGCTGGCAATCTTCCACTGTGCATAGCGCTGTGGCATCATGTTGCCGGAATCATTGTTGGTAGGTGTTCTCCAGAAATTCGGCAGTGGGATAGTATTTGGAAGCATCTCGACGCCACCGTATACATATGAAACCATTCCCAGATTCATTCTTGAGAAAAGTGCCTTAAAGTTCTCACCTCTTACAAGGATATTTCCGTTTCCAACAACAAGCTCAACTGATTTGTCGCATGAATACTCACTTACAGGCTTCTTTATCATATGCTGTCCGAATGCAATCTCATATCCTGCCTTTTCCCAGATGGTGTTTTCCTTCAATACAAATGATACGACAATACAGTACTCTTTTTCCACATCTATCATGGAATTTTTAAGAGTCACCGGAATCTCATAGCTTGCCCTATCCATCGGTGGAACAGATATCTGAAGCTTTGTCCTGTAAACCTCCTCACCGTCTGCAAGAAGAATGGCAAAAGCATCAAAAACCGATGTATTTACAAAGAGATTTTTGTTTGTGACTGTAAAGATGTAGTCGCTGTCAAAATCAACCGATATATTCTGATAATTAAACTTCACCTCCTGCATCTTTGGAGAAGCCTCTCTCTCTCCGCCATAACAGATGCCGTTTCCGCTGAAATCTCCATCTGTAGGCCTGTCGCCGAAATCTCCGCCATATGTGAGGAACCACTTGCCGTATCTGTCCTTTTTGTAGATTGACTGGTCAATATAATCCCAGATAAATCCGCCCTGATATCTAGGCTCGCGGTCTGTAAGCTCTGTATATTTGTGCATAGCACCGCAGGAATTTCCCATTGCATGTGTATATTCGCAGCAGATAAACGGTTTCTCAGGATGCTCTGCCAGGAATTTTTCAATGCCTGCAGCCGGAGTATACATCTGGCTTTCCATGTCGCTTGTGTCATTATAGCTTCTATCGCTAAATACTCCCTCATAATGAACCAGACGATGCTTATCAAGCTGTCTGAAAAGCTGTGACATCTCATATATGTCTTGCCGCCAAACGACTCATTGCCGCATGACCAGATAAGGATTGCCGGATGATTTTTATCCCTCTGATAGCATGAGTTGGCACGGTCCAGCATCATTTCTCTCCACTGAGGCTTGTCCTTTGGCACAACAAAGTCAAGGTCAACATAGCCCTTATTATATGCCTCCCATGTGCCATGACTCTCAAGATTGTTCTCAGCTATCATATAGATTCCATAAATATCGCAAAGCTTATAGAGCATGGAATCATCAGGATAATGGCTTGTTCTTATAGCATTGATATTGTTCTTTTTCATTGTGACAATATCCTTTATCACCTCATCACGGTTTGGCACACGGCCTGTTATTGAGCTGAACTCATGGCGGTTTACACCCTTAAATACAATACGCTTACCGTTTAGCTTCATGAGTCCGTCTACCATCTCAAATCTTCTGAAGCCTGCCAGCTGGCTGATAAACTCAGTCTCATTTCTATGCGTATCTTTAACTATAATTTTAACCTCATACAGATTCGGCTTTTCAGCACTCCATAACAGAGGATTTTTCACATTACATGAGCCCTCGCAAATTTCCTTATTCCTAAGCTCTATATCAAACTCTTCCAATAAAAGTTTTGCCCTGTCATATTTTTCCACAGACAAATCGCCCAGCTCATAAAGCTTTACACTTGCAATACCATCACCATCTGCCTTTATTGACACACTAAGTGTGCCCTCGTCAAAGGTATCATTAAGTGTAGGAACAACTGACAGATCCTCCACATGTGCACAAGGAACAGCATACAAAAATACATCTCTGAAAATGCCTGAAAATCTGTAAAAATCCTGATCCTCACACCAGCTGCTTGATGTCCATTTCCATACCCTGACCGCAAGCTTGTTCTCACCCTCAATAATATAATCAGTCAGCTCGAAATCAGACGGATCAAATGTGTCCTCACTGTAGCCGACATAGTGTCCATTCAGCCAGAGTGCAAAACCGCTCTCCACTCCCTGGAACGAAATACACACCCTCTTGTTCTTCATATTCTCAGGGATTGTGAAATACTTCACATAGCTTGCAACCGGATTAAAAATCTCAGGTACCTCGCCCGGCTTTATAGACTCATCAGCCTCCCACGGATATGTGGTATTCGTATAGATTGGCACGTCATAGCCTTCCATCTGGATATGTGCCGGAACCTGATCTCATCCAGCCTTTGCAATCATAGTCAGCTGCCTCAAAGCCACAAGGAGCCAGGGACTGATTCTTTGCATATGCAAACTTCCATAAGCCGTTCATATCATATCTCAGGCTTGATTTTCCTTTAATTTTCTCCAGTTCATTTTTATAGCACACATGATCCGAATGAGCCGCAAGTCTGTTCTGCTCAAATATTTCCGGATTTTTAATGATATTTGAATCAAAATTACTCATATTTTTACACTCCTATCTACTGTATTTATTATTTGATACATGTCTGTTTTAAACACAAAGCCTCTTATAAGACGAAGGCATGTATTTTCTACCATCCCTTTAGTGCAGATATCCTAAAATTCAGCAGTTTATGCTCATAATTTTCAGGATTTATCTTCCACTGATATGGCGAAGTGTCCAAAAATTTGCGGAAATTACGGTTAAAAGTTGACTGGGTTGTGAATCCACACTTTTGTGCAATAAGCTCCATAGGCTCATTTGTTTTTTTCATAAGCTCGCACGCCTTCTGTACTCTTATCAGATTCAGATACTCCATAGGCGGCATATTGATGTATGATTCAAACAGTCTCCTGAAATGAGTCTCGCTCATGTTGCATAGTTCCGAAAGCTCCCCTGCCTTTATCGATTCGCTGTAATGCTTATTCATGTAGTCAAGTGCTGTGGCTATCTGTGACATATTGGTACCCTTTACGATATTATTATCCTCCTCCGGAAGCTCATCATACCTACGCAACAGCTCTATTACAATTCCCTGCACAAGGAGCTTTACCGTCCTTTGGCAATAAATCTTATGTTCACGGGTTTCCCTGATTATGGCATTTATATACTCAGCCATAGCCGGCTCTGATATACGTTAGTCATAAACGCTTTTTTTGATATAGTCGTAACTGCCTCATTCTGGAATGCCGTATTGTTTGGGAACATCTCTTCTATCACAGAATGTATGTCAATAAAAATGTACTCCCAGAAATTCACCACCTCACCATAGCTGACTGTAACATGTGGAAAATTCTCAGGTATAAATGTGATATCGCCGTCATGATACTGGTAAATATCCTCATCCAGATACATATTTCCATCTCCCTCGCGGCAGATGCCGATTTCAAGCAGATTATGGAAATGCAGGTGAAATTCCTCATGACCATACACTCTCTTCCAGGATTCTCCGCACAGTACGAGTGCCGACTCTCCCTGTGGCAACTCATAGAATCTGAATTCCATCGTGTCTTTTTTTCTTTTCGCCATATATACTCTCCTTTGTAGCGAAATGCAAAATACGCTGCTGCTATTATAGCAGCAGCGTACTAATCACTACTTTAATCAAAATCGAACTTGTCGAATCTCTTGTACATAGCCTTGTACTTCTTGCGGACATCCTCGTTGCCCTGAAGTACCTCTTCCTCTGTACCTCTGAACTGACAGCGGATGCAGCTATAAATACCTGTTTCCTTATTATAGAACATATCAATATCAAGATCCCTCATAAAACATAAAGGACATCTGTAATTTAATTTGCCTTTTCCAAGTTGAGCCATGTTGCAAATACCTCCTTGTCTTTAATCTGTTTCTTGTAACCAAGCTTGAACATTGGAGAGAATGCATATCCTTCCTCAATGTATCCCTCTGCCTTTGCAGATGGTGTGAGTGAAACCTTTGTCTGAATTGCAGGAATTACTGCGCTTACTGCAGTTGCTCCGTCAAGCTTTGCATCACGACACTTGTACTCATAATTGATGCTCTGTGGGTTTTCTCCCTCACATGTAAGTGTGATGCCTGTCATATCCTCAGGATACTCTGTTGTTCCGTAGCATGCTGTGATGTACTCATCGAGATAAACCTCTGCATTTGGATCACTCATGCTAAGGATATTACGCTCAATCTTGATGTTTGATGAGCCCTCCTCAAAGTATTCCTTTGTCTGAAGAGTAAGCTTAACATCATAAAACTCAATATCTACAGGATCAAGTGTAAGGATTCTTGTCTTCTTGCCATCAATAACTTCCTCTGAAAAATGGCTGTGTGTAGGACAGAGACACAGGTCAACCTCCTCACCGTTGTGTGAAAGCTTGGCACTTCTTACTGTTCCAGCTCCTGCATAGTGTGTAAAGTATCCTGCTCTATATTTCTCCTGAATAAGGAATGGATAAGATGCATCCTGTACATGCTTTGTTCCGATTCCTACCGGCCACTCAAGCTTTGCAACGTATGGACGAAGGTCTACGATTGCTCCACCCTGATCCATGTTTACGCATGCTCTCATGTATGGGTCACAGTACCAGAAGAGCTGCTTGTCTGAGCCGTAAAGGATATCTCTCCATGGTGCACACTCAGGCTCATTGTAGTTACCTGCGTTGACCCCCTTCTTCTCTCTGAAGTAATCAGCGAACTCTGACATTGTCATGTCGATGAGTTTACCCTCTTTCTTTAACTTGCCATAGTAATTACAGCCGTCTGTGTATGACTTTAAGAGAAGCTCATATGGCTGCTCCCAGCGTCCCATCTTGTTCATCCAGCCAGGACCTACGAACATCATGTTGTATGAATATCCGTTATTGTATTTTGCAAGGTCTCTGTACTGGTCAATGAGGTTGTAAAGATATGGATACTCCCATGTCTTTGTATCATAAATCATTCCACGAAGCACGTTCTGTGGATGTGTTCCGAAGTTTGAGCCGTTTCCGTCATAGCATGCAATAAGGTCACGTGAGAGATGTGGAATTGCTACGATTCCGCTATCCTCTTCCTTATTTGCTGCTGGCGCATGTGTGTTCTGCTTTGATGGAATCCATGGTGCCCATGGGCCTCCGTCGAAGAGTGTGTACCATGAGTTGTTACATGTGTGGTATGCCTTAGGGCCCTCCTCCCAGCATGTTGCAACTGCACATTTTACCATTGGGTATTTTTCTTTGATGTAGTTTGTAAGGTCTGCATCCATATAATAAGAGCCTGTTGACTCAGGATAGAAACCGAATCTATCATGGAATTTCTCGAAAACATCATTTACGATAGCTTTCTTGTCCTCCATTGAGAACATCCAGATACAGAAATCCTTTGTCTTATACTTCTCTCTAAACTCCTCACATGGAAGTCCAAGGAGTGAAAGTGCTATCTCATCACCGTATTTCTCGTGATCCTGCTTTGCAAGTTCTACTGCCTCATCATTAAAAAGTGAAGCATATGTCATCTGGATTGTGGTTTTGAGTCCCGCCTCATGTGCAAGTCTCTGCTGTGTCTTGAAGATGTCGAGTGACTCTGTGATAAGCTTCTTATCTCCAATATCCTCTTCTTTTCCCTGTCCTGTCACTGTTGCTGAGTACTCAGGCACCATCTCAGGGCGGTGAATGATGTTAACAATAAATTTGTCCATCCGTTGTTTCCTCCATTTGCTTGTAATTTAATTTATTTCTTAGGTGCGTTTTTCGCGCAACCGTTTGTTCTGAACTTAGTATATTACAGCATTGCGATTATGTCAATGTGCAATTTCGACATTTTTTAACTTTTGTTTTCAAGCATTTTTCACAAACAAGGGATTGGGTGCGCGTTTTTATGCGCAACTTTTGCGCATTGGTCGTAGGTCGGTACGTAAGCTTGGAACTGTTGAGGACACGCACTTTCGCCCTCGCTACGCTTCGCGACTAAGATTCTGTACGAAATTATGCTCTTAGGTTTTCTATGCACGACGAAACCGTCGAAACTTATACAAATGTATATGCTAGATGGTTTGCTATAATCTCACAGTTTATAGTTACTGCTTCATTGTGTACGCTTTGGCGGTTACAAATGACACGCTACTCACAAGTTCTAGTACACTCCACAGTAGTTAATTCTCGACTAAGCCATCAATACATGTCTATAAGTCCATTTTTATGAGGCTTTACGGCTGGGTTTTTGGAGCTGTTTTTGGGATTTTTGCAGTTTCAGCTACTTTTTGCCAGGTCTTTTCCGGCTTTCTGGCTGGGTTTGGGTGCTGTTTTGGTGATTTCTGCAGTTTCAGCTACTTTTTGTGAGGCTTCTGGCATAATGGTGGAAGCCCAACACCATAAATTAACAACAACATATTGAAAAAAGCCACTTGTGTCCTTTAATATCAAGAACACAGTTATAAGAATGGTAATCTTTATGAACCAGGTCCTCCTGCGTACACATATGTAAATCTTCCTCTCCCCTGCGTCCATGCAGGTGCGTTTCTACGCTTCATGAGCATAATTTCGTGCAGAATCTTAGTTGCTAAGCGTAGCGATAGCTAAAGCGCGTGTCCCCAACAGTCCCCGGCTTACGTACCTTACGTTGTGACAGAAATTTAAATAAATGTTTTTAATCTTGCGCTTATTATGTTATCATGTAACTGAGATATAATTAATGATTCATTATAAATAGAAAGAGGTGTTTATATGTGTAGTATTGCAATAAAAATACCAGATGAAGTATTATACGATACCAAAATGACCAAAGATGAAGCTAATGCTTTTGCCAAGAAAGCTACTGCTCTAATGCTTTATTTAAAAAACCATATTTCTATTGGATATTGTGCACAGATAGCCGGAATGAGTGAGGAAGATTTCATCAAATATCTAGGCAATAATAATATATCTATCTTCAGTTTTGATGATGAAGCAGAATTTATAGAGGAGATGAATAATGCGTAGGGTAATTGTCAATTCAACACCATTAATTGCATTGTGCAATGCAGACTTACTTAACATTTTAAAAGAAATATATGGTTCAATCATTATTCCTAAAGCAGTATTCGACGAAGTTACAGCAAAAAAGGATTCTGCCTGTTTACAAATCAAACAAAATCTTGATTGGATTACAGTCGAAACAATCACTAACATTGAAGACCGCAAAATGTACAAAGCAAAACTTCATGCCGGTGAAGTTGATGTTATGATATTGGCACAAGCTGCCCCCAAAGCAGACTTAGTTATCATCGATGATAATGCAGCAAAAAAAACAGCAAAATATCTTGGATTAACAGTAACGGGCACCTTAGGTGTTCTTATAAAAGCTAAACAATCAGGGATTATTTCTTCTGTAAAAAATGCAATAACCAAAATTCAATCAAACGGATTCTATATAAATGAAAATATCATTAAACTAGCATTAAAACAGGCAGGTGAATTATGATTAAAATAGCATTCTTTGATGTGGATGGCACCCTGCTTCGGCTGGGACATAAAGAATTATCAGCAAACACTGCTGCTGCACTTAGGCAGCTCCACCAAAATGGCATCATCCTTTGTATGGCTACCGGAAGAGGCTACACAGGTGTGCCTCATTTTGATGGAATTGATTTTGATGTCCTGCTCACCTTTAACGGCTCATTCGTCACCAAAGGCAATGATATCATCTTCAAAAATCCTATTAATGAGCACGACAAATATCAGATAATTTCCAATCTAAAGCATATGAACCGCGCCATTGCAATCAGCAACGAGCATATGATTGTCACAAACGGTACCGACCCTGATTTAGAGCAGTACTTTGCCTTCGGCAGCGAAAAGCTTAAAATCGCTGACAATTTTGACGAGATAAGCAGGACTGATATATATCAGATTATGTGCTCCTGCCAAAAAGATGAGCACTCACAGATTCTATCCGGTGCGCCACACTCACAGATAACTGCATGGTGGGATAAAGCCGCTGATATTATTCCGCTTAACAGCGGCAAAGGCAATGCTGTTGCTGCAGTGCTTAAGCATTATGGCTTCTCAAAGGATGAAGCAATTGCTTTCGGTGACGGACATAACGATATTGAAATGCTTGAGGCCGTAGGCATTGGTGTTGCCATGGGCAATGCAAAGGACGAAGTCAAGGCTAAGGCTGATTTTGTGTGCCAATCAGTTGAGAATGACGGAATATATCATTACTGTGTTGAAAACAAACTGATTTTTTAGAGAAATATACTTATGAACATAGACAACAATTTACGACAACTACTCGAAAACGAAACAAAAATACATCTCGCGGAAATCCGCTTTCTCTACCAGAAGCTCGACAGACAGCTTGGGCTTAACGGTGCAAGGGTTCCTATCACATTTGGCTTTGATACGGACAGGCTCGGTGCATACACTCCGGGCTTTGGGCAGGATGAAGAAGAATTTCATTTTTCGCTGCTTTTCATCGGCTACTGTGTGACAAAGCCCTTGTCAAAGGATGACAGGATGGATTTATATAAGCACGAATATGCCCACTATATGCAATATAATATGGATATACCGGACAAGTACAACTGGCAGCCCGGCATCCACGGAAGTGCGTGGAAATATTGCTGCTCACTTATCGGAGCAGCTCCCACTCCTTACTACAAAGCCGGTGAAGGACTTATTAAGCACGATTATGATAAGGTTCTCAAAAAGAAAATTACTGACAAGAGTATTCCTATCCGCGACACATATTCACGCGAGCAGGAATACCGCAAAAAGAAAAACAGTACTGTAAAATTTAATATCAATGACGATGTCAATCATCCAAAGTTTGGCAAGGGCACCATTGAACATATCGAGCAGCTCGAAGGCTCCGTTCGGCTGCATGTCAGATTCGGTGAAGATCTTAAGAAAATTGATCAGAAATGGCTGCTTCAGGCAGGCATGAAAAAGGCAGGTGCACCAAGGCACATATAGCGTTATGCTATATATGCCGATGCACCTGCTTTTCAAATACATGTATAGTTAATTATTATCGCTTATTGTTCCTTCATCTGAACAAGTAATTTTAAATGTTCCATCAATTACATTATTTCAAGTTCGTGAAAAATCCTTACTATCTCATTCCAGGAAGCTATGTTTTCTTTTAAATATAATTCCCCCTTTTCTACTATTTTATAATATTTTCTCTGTGGTCCCAATGATTTTTCACTGTAATACACTTCCGTCAACCCTCCTTTATTCAGTCTTCTTAGAATGGCATAAATAGTGCTTTCATCTGTATCCGGGAAAAGTCCCTGCAATATTTTAATTATATCGTATCCATATCTGTCTTCTTGTTTTAAAAGCTGTAAAATACATATATTTAAGATTCCTCTTTTTAGCTGTGAATCCATTTATGATTTCCTCTCAAATTTTAATTTTAACAATAAAATTGTCCCAAAAATCAGCGTCTGAATATATAATAAACTACTATATGCTATTATTTTTTCAAGCCCAAACGTTCTTTCTATATAAAACATATGTAACTGATTTATAAAATACATTAAACAGGTAATAATACCAAGTATATGAAATATCGTTATAAAACCCAATTCCCTGTTTATTATATATTTCTTTAAGATGATGTAAATAATAATACAACTCAGAATAATTATAGCTGTTGTAACTAATACCACATAATAACTCCCTAAGCCAGCCTCATTCTTTTTCATTACCAGAAATACTTCTGTTAATAAAATAAAAAAGAATAATCCGATTAATAACAGATGGTTTTTAAATTGCATATCACATGTTAATTTTGATTTTTTAAGAATAAACAAACCTGCAACAAATACTAGAACATTAGCTATCAAAGCAACCGGATAAAAATTCCAGCCGTTTTTATCAAAGTATCTTAACAAACTGATGCATAGCACATAATATATAACCAGCGTGGCAATTGTCTGTAATAAAACACTACTCTTCAATGGAAACGTATGCTCTTTTCCTTCTTTTGAATCTTTGTATAAATTTCTCGCGATATCAAACGGTTTTCCTAAGCCGGAACATATTTCGTGCTCGCTTTTTTCAGCCATTTCTTCATTTTCGAACCATTCTTCATAGTCTTTAATTATACTATCACAGTCATCATCCCCAAAATAAAATGATAAGCTAATATAAAGTTTCTCCAAAAATTTCTTTTTTGAATTTTGCTTTTGCATTATAACACCCTCTCTACTGATTAATACTCTACTGTTTATTAGTCACTAGTTAAGTATAATATATTTCATATCTTGCATTTTGTCAATACAAAAATCATGGACTGCAATATACCGCAGCCCCATGATTCTAATTATGTCTTATATTATTATTTTAATAAGTATTTAAGCCACCCTGGAACAAGAAAATCTACATCTCAATTGCAATCGTATATGACTTCTCAAATTTCTCACCCTGTGCCAGTGAATTACCATACTCCCTGTCCTTTAATTCTCCGGCAAAGCCTGCTCTGTCGCATCGGCCGTACCACGGCTCAATACAGATAAACGGTGCTCCCATTCCTGCCGGTGACCACAGACCAAATAAAGGCGCATCAAAGGACACCGTAAGGTATGGCTTCTTATCCGGTGTACACAGGCTCACCTTTGAAGCCTGTCTGTTTTCTATTATGAGCGCATCCTTATCAAACATATGCTCATCTATCTGACAGTATCCATCCACATCCACCTTAAGCAGATTGTCATCCTTGTCTAAAAGTCCTCCGTCACAGATAAGTCCGTAGGTGATTGCTTTGTCTGTGTCAAGCTTCAGATAATAGTCTGACTGCTTTCCCTGCTCTGCGACCGGACACATAAATGCCGGATGACCACCTATTGAGAAAAGTAAATCCTTTTTCGCAGGATTTGTCACCCTCCAGGTCACTTTTATATCACTGCCTGAGAGCTTATAGCCGATTTCGAGCACAAACTCAAACGGATATTTTGCAAGAGTCTCATCATTTGATTTAAGTGAAAACCATGCCTCATCCTTTGTCTGTGACACAAGCTCAAACTCCATATCCCTTGCAAAGCCGTGCTGTCCCATCGGATAATCTGTCCCATCAACGGTAAACTTCTTGTCCTTTAAGCTGCCGACAAACGGGAAAAGCACCGGTGCGCTTCTCTTCCAGTATTTCTCATCGGCATCCCACAGATACTGTGTACCTGTTTCCTTACCGGTGATGCTTTTAAGCTCTGCTCCGAAGCTGTTTATCGTGAGCTCAAGTGATTCATTTTCCAGTTTAATCTCCATCACATATCTCCTTTTATATTTTTTGCAACTATTCAGAACCACCTTGAGAATAAGAAAACCTGTTGCTTACATGCAAGCATAACACATCATCTTTTTGGTTCTCAGTGGTTCTGAATAGTCTGTTTTTAATTACATCACAAGCAGTCCAATTACCCTGACAATAAATGCTGCCACCCATGCAATCGCACACTGCAAAAGCACCACACTGACTGCCCACTTTGCACCCAGCTCTCTCTTTATGGATGCTATAGCAGCCACGCAAGGGCTATAGAGCAGCGAGAACACCAGAAGAGATGCAGCTGAAAGTGTTGTGAGTGCTGTCGTAACAGTTCCGCCAAACAGTATCTCAAGTGTTGATACCACGCTCTCCTTTGCCATGAGTCCGCTGATAAGTGATGTGCATATACGCCAGTCTCCGAGTCCCAGAGGCTTAAAGACAGGCACGATAACACTTGAAATAGCGGCAAGCATGCTGTCCTTTGAGTCTGTTACCATGTTAAAGTGTATGTCAAAGCTCTGTAAGAACCATATAAGCATTGTGGCAATAAGTATTACTGTAAATGCCTTCTGCAAAAAGTCCTTTGCCTTCTCCCAGAGGAGCTGGCACACATTCTTGGCGCCCGGCATCCTATAGTTTGGCAGCTCCATGACAAACGGCACTGCGTCACCCCTGAACAAAGTCTTTCTGTAGATAAATGCGAAAAGTATTCCGACAATTATTCCAAGGAAGTACAGACCTCCCATGACAAGTCCGCCATGCTTCGGGAAAAATGCACTAACAAAGAATGCATAAATTGGCAATTTTGCTGAACAGCTCATAAACGGTGTGAGGAGTATAGTCATTCGTCGGTCTCTCTCACTTGGCAGTGTACGTGTCGCCATGACAGCTGGCACCGTACAGCCGAAGCCTATGAGCATTGGTACTATGCTTCGCCCTGAAAGTCCTATCTTACGAAGGAGCTTGTCCATGAAGAATGCAACCCTCGCTATGTATCCGCTGTCCTCCATAAGGGATAAGAAAAAGAACAGTGTCACGATAATCGGCAAAAAGCTTAATACGCTTCCGACACCCTGAAAGATGCCGTCTATTACCAGTCCGTGCAGCACCTCATTCACACCTGCGCTGTGAGTGCCTTATCCGTAAGCGCGGTCAGTGCTCCTATGCCCTGCTCCAAAAGCCACTGAAGGCCTGCTCCGATTACGTTGAAGGTCAGATAAAATACAGCAAGCATTATCACTATAAAGCACGGTATTGCCGTGTATTTGCCTGTAAGAACACGGTCGATGCGCTCACTTCTGATACGCTCCCTGCTCTCCTTTGGTTTTACCACGGTGCTCTCGCATATTTTCTCAATAAATGTAAAGCGCATATCCGCAATTGCAGCGCTTCTGTCAAGGCCTCGCTCCTTCTCCATCTGGACAATCAGATGCTCTATTGCCTCTTTCTCATTCTCATCAAGATGAAGCTGCTCTAATATAAGTGCATCTCCCTCGATAATTTTGGTAGCAGCAAAGCGAATCGGGACTCCGGCGAGCTTTGCATGATCCTCAATCAGGTGGCTGACCGCGTGTATACATCTGTGCACAGCACCGCCAAAATCATTCTCATCACAGAAATCCTGTCTGCCCGGGCGCTCCTGATACTTTGCAATGTGTATCGCATGGCGCACCAGCTCATCAACACCCTGATTCTTTGCGGCAGAAATCGGTACAACAGGCACTCCTAACAGTCCCTCGATTTTATTTACATCGATTGAGCCTGAGTTTGCCGTCACCTCATCCATCATATTGAGTGCGATAACCATCGGTATATCCATCTCAAGAAGCTGCATGGTCAGATACAGGTTTCTCTCGATATTTGTCGCATCTACGATATTTATTATGGCCTTTGGCTTGTTATCGAGCACAAAGTTTCTCGACACAATCTCCTCATTAGTATATGGCTCATTGAGTAAATGCCCGGTAAATCTGTGATTGATGTATCCGGATGTTCTTTAATAGAGCCATCCTTTCTGTCCACCGTCACTCCCGGGAAATTGCCCACATGCTGGTTTGAGCCTGTAAGCTGGTTGAAAAGTGTTGTCTTGCCGCAGTTTTGGTTTCCCACAAGTGCGTATGTGAGCTTCTCACCATCCGGAAGGGGATTGCCACTGCCCTTCACATGGTATTTGCCCTCCTCGCCAAGTCCGGGATGGGCTGTGTTGCTTATCTTTTTAGGGCCCTCATGCTTTCTTGAACGGCTGTCAATTAATTCTACCTCAATCTGTGCCGCATCATCAAGCCTCAATGTGAGCTCATAGCCGTGCACCTGAAGCTCCATCGGGTCTCCCATCGGTGCAAATTTGATAACTGTCACTTCGGCCTTTGGGATTACTCCCATATCCAGGAAATGCTGGCGCAGTGCGCCCTCACCGCCTACTGTAAGTATTCTGGCACTCTGTCCTATGCCAAGTTCTTTTAGTGTCATTTTATCGCTTCCTAGTGTATTTATTGATAATTTTTCTCAACTTATCACAAATATCTTACCACAAAGCGTGTGCCACTGCATTCATTTTTTTCATTTAATACATCTTTTTTACAATCCTCCACAAGGATATATCCATTGTCATGACGCACAATTGCTTCCGCGAGCGAAAGTCCTATGCCGATGCTGTCTGCCGGCTGTCCGCTGCCGCTGTAAAAACGCGTAAAAATATGCTTTTTGTCCTCATCACTTATGGCTTCTCCATCGTTTTGCACTGTTATCTCTGCATACATCTCATACCTGTAAAAGCCTATCTTTACCTCACTCTCTGCGTGCTCTACTGCATTTTTTACTATGTTTGTAATGGCCTCACACTGCCAGTATGCATCAGCATGTATACAGGCATCCTTATCAGAGCCTTCATCTATGGACAGCCTTATGTCTCTCAAATCGCAAACTGCCATAACATTGTCAGCTGCCTCAGACACAATTTCAGACAGCAGCGTATCCTTCTCATCAAACTCCACAACATCCGCTTCAAGCCTTGAAAGCTTTAAGATAGCCTGCACCATATGCGATATATTATCCACATCACGCTTTGCCCTGCGCATTATCCTGCTTCTGTTTTCAGGTGCCATATCAGGATTTCCTTCCAGATTTTCCAGATTTATCGAAAGTGATGTGAGCGGTGTCTTAAGCTGATGCGATATGTCAGAAAGCGCATCCTTTAGCAAAAGCTTGTCTGCCTTTGCATTTTCCGCAGACTCCCTCAAATAGATTGCTGTCTTGTAAAGCTCTCCCTTTAGTATAGAAATCTCTCCCTCTGTGCTATCTGCCATAAAAAGTCTGTAGTCTCCCTGATTTATGCGGCGCAGATAATCCGCAGCCTGTCTGACCTGTCTTTTAAAGCTAAATCTTATAAGCACAATGTAAAGGCAAAATCCCCCTGCAAAAAGCACAACAAGAAATATGTCTAACCAAAGCGCTCCTTTAAGAGCTTTTTCATTTGACAAAACCGCAGAATCCTTTTCCATATCAATGCCGTATTTTTTAAAGAGCGTCTCTGCGCTTTTTAAATTTGTATAATCACTATCGAAGCTGCTGTCATTTAGAATCGCGGCTATACTGCCATCTGATACATCGGGATATTTTTCATGAATGAGTGCACATAGCTTAGCCACTGTGATGTTATAGTTTTTCGTATATGCCTGTACTGAAAAAGAACGGTAAAAGCCATAACCATCACACATAATAC
>ENA-OQIR01000045-OQIR01000045.1-human-gut-metagenome-genome-assembly--contig:-NODE-45-length-50175-cov-4.508112_pt1 | contig 50175 bp, 55 predicted proteins | sample MGYA00242580_ERZ504745 | MGnify/ENA primary metagenome ERZ504745 (study PRJEB26092, sample SAMD00036214) | human gut metagenome | host: Homo sapiens | study: EMG produced TPA metagenomics assembly of...
ATGTTATACTCATAAAGCTGTTTAATAGTAAATTCGTCAAATGAATACGAATAGAAAATAGAATCTTTACAGAGAGGTGAAAATCATGAGAGAAGGAATCCATCCGAACTACTATCAGGCAACTGTAACCTGCAACTGTGGTAACACATTCGTAACAGGATCTACAAAACAGGACATCCACGTAGAAATCTGCTCTAAATGTCATCCATTCTATACAGGTCAGCAGAAAGCAGCTCAGGCTCGTGGACGTATCGATAAGTTTAATAAGAAATACGGCCTGAACAAATAATCAGAATATAGTAAGAATTGAGAAGGTTGAGGTTGGGAAATCTCAGCCTTTCTTGTTTCTTTGGGAGAAAATAATGAAATCATCAAACATCGGCGGTCAGGCTGTAATGGAAGGCATTATGATGCGCCATAAGGATAAATATTCCATTGCTGTCCGCAGACCGGACAATGAGATTGAATTAAAAGTAGAAGATTACAAATGTGTATTCGGAAATGCAAAATTTCTCAAATATCCACTGATCCGAGGTGTGGTAAGCTTCGTGGATTCTCTGGTGGTCGGCACAAAATGTCTGATGTATTCAGCGGAGATCGCAGGGGACGAGGAGGACGAAGAGGATAAGCAGAAGAATGCTGCTCTTTCAGAAGAGGAGCTTGCTGCAAAAAAGGCAAAAGAAGATAAGCAGTTCAAATGGCTGTTATATGTGACAGTTGCTGTCTCGATCGTGGTATCAGTTGCCGCCTTTATGTTGCTGCCATACGCCCTTGCAAGTCTTTGCAGAAGGGTTGGCGCTTCGGAATTTGCAGTTACAATAGTTGAGGCATTTGTAAAGCTTGCATTGTTTATGGGATATATGCTTCTGATTTCCAGAATGAAGGATATTCAGAGAACATTTATGTATCATGGAGCAGAGCATAAGTGCATTAACTGCGTGGAACATGGACTGCCGCTTACGGTGGATAATGTTCTTGCAAGCTCCAGACTGCATAAGAGATGTGGAACCAGTTTTCTGTTTCTGGTTATGCTGGTCAGCATTTTTCTGCATTTTATTTTTGTATTGGTTCCATTTTACTGGGTGAGACTGTTTGGAAGACTTCTTATGGTGCCGGTTGTAGCAGGAATATCTTTTGAGATTATTCAGTGGGCTGGAAGATCAGACAGCAAACTTGCTGACTTTTTCAGTAAACCGGGTCTGGCAATGCAGAAACTTACAACTAAGGAACCGACAGCAGATATGGCAGAGGTTGCGATCAGGGCTGTAGAGGCGGTTTTTGACTGGAAAGCATATCTGAAGGAAGAATTTGGAGTTGAAGCAGAACAATGAACGGAGAAACTCTGACAGGATTATTAAAAAAAGGACAGATGATCCTTGCACAGGCGGGGATTAAGGAAGCCGGGCTGGATGCCTGGCTTCTCCTGGAATATGTCACAGGAAAAAGCCGGGCGTATTATTTTGCATACGGAGAAGAAAGTGTCACAGAAAGTGCTGCTGAAAGATATCTGGAACTGATCAGCAGACGTGCGGGACACATACCGCTGCAGCATCTGACGCATCAGGCTTTTTTATGGGGCATGAATTTTATGTGGATAAGAATGTACTGATACCCAGACAGGATACGGAAACACTTGTGGAGTCCGCTCTTGAATGCATGAAAGCTGTGAAAAATCCATATATTCTTGATATGTGTACAGGATCCGGCTGTATTCTTATCAGTATTCTGAAGGAGAGAGCTGATGCACACGGAACAGGCGTGGATCTGTCAGATGAGGCACTGAAAGTGGCTGTGCGGAATGCACGGACACTGGAAGTGGCAGAGCATGCGGAATTCGTACAGAGTAATCTGTTTTCTGAAATGCAGAACATTGTGTACGGAACAGAGTATATGAAAAGGACTGCTGTAAAAGATACTGTAAAAATGACAGAATGCGAAAATAGTAATAGAAATTATAGCAGAGCTTATGATATGATTATATCAAATCCGCCATATATTCCTACGGCGGAAATTGAAGATCTTATGGATGAAGTAAAATTGCATGATCCGCGTATGGCGCTGGATGGTATGGAAGATGGACTTTATTTTTACAGGGCTATCACGGAACAGGCACAGGATCATCTTGTTCCGGGTGGCTGGCTTTTATATGAAATCGGATGCAGCCAGGGAGAAGATGTGGCAGCTCTTTTGCGGAAATATAAATTTGAAGATATTGAGATAAGGCAGGATCTGGCCGGGTTGGACCGGGTGGTTCTGGGGCGAAAGAAATTACAGGAGGATAAATATGTTTGATAAATTAGACGATCTGCTCATTCGTTTTGAAGAGGTGCTTAATGAGCTTGGAGAGCCGGGAGTTACCGATAATCAGGAACATTTTCAGAAGCTGATGAAAGAGCAGAGCGATCTGCAGCCGATAGTAGATGCTTACCGGGAGTATAAGAAAAACAAAGAAACGATACAGGACAGTCTTTCCATGCTTGAGGAAGAGAAAGATGAAGATATGCGGGAAATGCTGAAGGAAGAACTGTCTGAGGCAAAGAAGAATGTAGAGGAACTGGAGCATGAACTTAAGATCCTTCTTCTTCCGAAAGATCCTAATGATAACAAGAACGTTATTGTGGAGATCCGTGCAGGTGCAGGTGGGGATGAAGCTGCCCTTTTTGCAGCAGAGATTTACCGTATGTATGTGAAATATGCAGAATCCCGCCGCTGGAAAACAGAAATGATGAGTCTCAATGAGAACGGAATCGGCGGATTTAAGGAAGTAACATTTATGATTACAGGTGCAGGTGCTTATTCCAGACTGAAATATGAAAGTGGTGTACATCGTGTACAGCGAGTTCCGGAAACAGAATCCGGCGGACGTATCCATACCTCTACCTGTACAGTTGCTATTATGCCGGAAGCAGAGGAAATCGATTTCATCTGGATATGAATGACTGTAAATTCGATGTGTTCCGTGCATCCGGAAACGGCGGACAGTGTGTCAATACAACAGACTCTGCTGTGCGACTGACACATATTCCTACCGGAATCGTAATTTCCTGCCAGGATGAGAAGTCACAGCTTAAGAATAAAGATAAAGCACTGAAAGTTCTTCGCTCCCGTCTGTATGAGATGGAGCTTGCCAAACAGCATGATGCTGAGGCTGAGGCAAGAAGAAGCCAGATTGGAACAGGTGACCGTTCAGAGAAGATCAGAACTTATAATTTTCCACAGGGCCGTGTGACAGACCACAGAATCAAACTGACACTGCACAGACTGGAGAATGTTCTGAACGGGGATCTGGATGAGATCATTGACAGTCTGATCGCAGCAGATCAGGCAGCAAAATTAAGTAATCTTCAGGATGCGGAATAGAATATTGCGGAGAGGGTATGTGACAGAAGATGACAGAAAAAGTATTGATATGAGAGAAGAATGTCAGGAGGAAAATATTTATGCAGAAAACAGCACTTGTGATTATGGCGGCAGGAATCGGAAGTCGTTTTGGAAAAGGAATCAAGCAGCTTGCATCGGTGGGACCATGTGGAGAGATTATTATGGATTATTCCATCCACGATGCGCTGGAAGCCGGATTTGACAAAGTAGTGTTTATTATCCGTAAAGATCTGGAAGAAGAGTTTCGCAGAGTGATCGGCGAGCGTATTGAGAAAATTACGGAAGTAGAATATGTATTCCAGGAGCTTGATGATCTGCCGGAGGGATTTACGAAACCGGCTGACCGCACGAAACCCTGGGGAACCGGACAGGCTGTACTTGCTGCAAAGAAGGTTCTGGATGAGCCATTTATTGTTATCAATGCAGATGATTATTATGGGAAAGAAGCTTATGTGAAGGTGCATGATTATCTTGTGCAGGAACAGCAAAAGGACGGAAAACTCCACATCTGCATGGCCGGTTTCAGGCTTGGAAATACATTGAGCGATAATGGAAGCGTTACCAGAGGAATCTGCCATATTGAGAATGGACAGCTTACAGGTGTGACAGAGACGCATGATATATTTAAGACTGCCACAGGTGCAGAGTCAAGAAATGCGGACGGAAGTGTGCAGGAACTGGATGTAAAGGATCTGGTGTCCATGAATATGTGGGGACTGACGCCGGACTTTATGGAGGTTCTCGAGAAAGGATTTGTAGAATTTCTCAGTGGACTCGCACCGGAAGATACAAAAAAGGAATATCTGCTTCCGGAGTTAGTTGACCATCTGATCAAAAATGAAAGTGCTAAAGTTGATGTCCTGGAGACAAAGGATACATGGTTTGGTGTAACCTATCAGGAAGATAAAGAAACAGTAACGAGAGCATTTAAAAATCTTACAGAAGCGGGTATATATCCTCAGGGACTTTATCAATAAGTTAAGCAGATATCTGCAGCTTTCGCAGGAGACATGTCTGATCTGATTAAAAGCAGTTTTGGGTGTGATCCGGGAAATACAGTATGCAGTGCAGAAACAGAGGATATTGTAAAAAGTAAAGGAGAGCAATTATGGGAAAATATTTTGGAACAGATGGATTTCGTGGAGAAGCAAATGTTAAACTGACAGTAGATCATGCATTTAAGGTGGGGCGCTACGTAGGCTGGTATTATGGAAGAGACCATAAAGCTAAGATTGTTATTGGAAAAGATACAAGAAGAAGCAGTTATATGTTTGAATATGCACTTGTTGCAGGTCTGACAGCGTCCGGTGCAGATGTATATCTTCTTCATGTAACGACGACCCCAAGTGTTTCCTATGCAGTACGTACAGAGGATTTTGACTGTGGTATTATGATCTCCGCAAGCCATAATCCATTCTATGATAATGGTATCAAACTTCTCAATGGAAACGGACAGAAGATTGAAGCGGAAGTAGAAGCAAGGATTGAAGCATATCTGGATGGCCTGATCGAGGATCTTCCTCTGGCAACTAAAGAAGATATTGGACGCACTGTGGATTTTGCTTCAGGAAGGAATCGTTATATCGGACATCTGATCTCTATTCCAAGCAGGGATTTCAAAGGCATTAAAGTAGGGCTTGACTGTGCAAACGGAAGTTCTTCAGCTATTGCAAAGAGTGTATTTGAGGCACTTCAGGCAAAGACTTATGTGATCAATAACCAGCCGGATGGTACAAATATCAATACAAACTGTGGCTCTACCCATATTGAAGTCCTGCAGAAATATGTTGTGGACAATGGATTGGATATCGGTTTTGCTTATGATGGTGATGCAGATCGCTGTATTGCTGTTGACCATAAGGGAAATGTGGTCGACGGTGATAAGATTATGTATGTATGTGGAAAATATCTCAAGGAGCAGGGCAGATTAAAAGATGATACAGTAGTAACCACTGTTATGTCAAACCTCGGTCTGTACAAATCTCTGGAGAGAGAGGGTATGAAATATGAGCAGACTGCAGTAGGAGATAAATATGTGGCAGAGAATATGATGGAGAATGGATACAGTCTTGGCGGTGAGCAGTCCGGACATATTATTTTCAGCCGTTACGCTGCAACAGGTGATGGAATCCTTACTTCTCTCATGGTAATGGAAGCGTGTGTAGAGAAGAAAGCAACTCTGTGTGATCTGGCAAGGGAAATGAAGGTTTATCCACAGCTTCTCAGAAATGTCCGGGTGGCAGACAAGAAGACTGCGAGAGAGAATCCGAAGGTAGTTGCTGCTGTAGAGGAAGTTGCAAAGAAACTGGGAAGTGATGGGCGTATTCTGGTACGCGAGAGTGGCACAGAGCCATTGATTCGTGTTATGGTAGAAGCCGGAACAGATGAACTCTGCCTTGAGAATGTTGATCATGTAGTAAAGGTAATGGAATCCGAAGGATTGCTCATTGACTGATTTACTGGCAAAGGAATTACATGTATAATAGAAAAAAAAGATTATTTCTGACTGCTGTCTGCTTAAGCCTTGGACTTCTGACGGGCTGCAATGTGGGAGATACGAAGAATTATAAACAGGCTGCACAGGATCTGGAACAGGGAAATTATGAGGCAGCACTTGAAGAATACGAGACAGCAATTTCTGAAGGAGTGAAGCCTGCACAGTCGTACAGAGGTGCAGGTGTAGCGAAACTCAAGCTTGGAAACTATGAAGAAGCCATAACATATTTCAATGATGCGCTTAAATGTGACAAAGTTGGCAAAGCATTAAAAAAAGATATTCTGTCGTATAGAGCTGTGGCTTATCTCAAAGTAAAGGATTATGAGGCAGCACTGGAAGACTGCCAGACTCTGGCAGAAAACTATAAAATGGATGCGGATCTGTATTTCCTTACGGGAGAAACAGCATTGGCCATGGATTCCTATGAGGAGCTTCTGCTAATTTTGAACAGCCTACGGCGAAGATGCAACTTATGACAGAGCTATCCAGATTTACGGAGCATATCTGAACAGGGATATGGAAGCAGACGGAACCCGTTATCTGGAAGCTGCTTTGTCAGGAACTGCAAAAAATGCAGAGGATCATTGTGACCGCGGCAGAGTTTATTATTATATGGATGATTATGAAAATGCTGAAAGTGAACTGAAACAGGCCATAGACGGCGATAATACGGAGGCACTGGTTCTGCTTGGTATGGTATATATGGATAAAGGAGACAGCGCAAATGCAAAAGCAATGTTTCAGCAGTATGTATCACAGGCGGAAAACGGAGCCAAAGGATTTAACGGACTTGCACTGTGTGATATAGAGGATGGGGATTATGACAGTGCCCTTTCTGATATAGAAAGCGGAATCCATGAGGCAGGAGCGGAGGATATGCAGAGTCTGCTGTTTAATGAGATCGTAGTCTATGAGAAGAAACTGGATTTTCAGACTGCTTTGCAGAAAGCACAGGAATATCTGGAATTATACCCGGAAGATAAAACTGTTAAGAAAGAACTTGCATTTCTTAAAACGCGTGTGTAATATCCATCTGACTGAGGAGAATTTATGGAAGAATTTGGAAAGCTTGAAGAACGGGTGGTTCTTGTGGGAGTGCAGACGGATGATCATGATAATGTGGAAGAATCCCTGGATGAACTGAAGGAGCTTGCATCAACTGCGGGAGCTGTTACAGTGGGAAGAATCATTCAGAATCGTGAGTCTGTGCATCCCGGAACTTATATTGGAAAAGGAAAGATAGAGGAAGTACGTGCACTGGTATATGCTATGGATGCAACCGGAATTATCTGTGATGACGAACTTTCTCCTGCACAGCTGAATAATCTGGAGCGGGAACTGGACTGTAAGGTGATGGACAGGACATTATTGATTCTGGACATTTTTGCAGCGAGAGCTATAACCAGTGAGGGTAAAATACAGGTAGAGCTTGCACAGCTTCGCTACAGATCTGCCCGTCTGGTCGGTCTCAGGGAATCTCTTTCCCGTCTGGGAGGTGGAATCGGAACCAGAGGTCCGGGAGAGAAAAAGCTGGAGACAGACCGTCGTCTTATCCGTACAAGGATCTCTGCTTTGAAGCAGGAATTATCCCAGGTGGAGAAACACAGGGAACTGATCCGTTCCAGCCGGGCCAGAGGCAATATGAAGACTGCTGCGATCGTAGGATATACAAATGCGGGAAAATCTACGCTGCTGAACACACTGACAGGCTCAGAGGTTTTATCAGAGGATAAACTGTTTGCTACACTGGATCCAACTACCAGACTTTTGAATTTGAAGGACGGACAGCAGATTCTTCTCACAGATACGGTTGGATTTATCCATAAGCTTCCGCATCATCTGGTCGAAGCATTCAAGAGCACATTGGAAGAGGCCAAATATGCAGATTATATTATCCATGTGGTAGATTCTTCCAATCCGCAGGCAGAGATGCAGATGCATGTGGTATATGAGACATTAAAAGAACTGGGAGTGATGGGAAAGAAGATCATTACACTCTTTAATAAGCAGGATGCACCGGGGGCATGCGTACTGCGAGATTTTAAATCAGACTATACGCTGAAGGTCTCTGCAAAGACAGGCGAGGGTCTTGCAGATCTGAATGATCTTCTGGAGAAGCTTCTTGCTGAAGAACAGATTTATGTGGAGCGCCTTTTCCCTTATCAGGAAGCAGGAAAAATCCAGCTGATCCGCGAATATGGGCAGCTTATCTCAGAGGAATACACAGAGGAAGGGATTGCTGTGAAGGCAAGGGTGCCGAAAGAAATCTACGCCAGAGTTGTATAAAAAAATATTTTGAAAAATAAGAAAAATACCATATATTGTGCCTTTTGCGAAAATGAGGAACATTATGTGGTATTTTTGCGTGTTGACGAACCGGTGATACTCTGATACAATGAATCTACAGTGTTACTCAGAGCAAAGTGGACAGTAACGACAGAAATATCTCCGGTAAGAATATGCAGGAGAAACAGATTAACAAGAGAAAATGGGGGCATTAGATATGTTTCAGGTAGTAAAACGTGATGGCGAAGTGGATGAGTTTAAAATAGGCAAGATCACAGCGGCTATCCATAAAGCCTTTGATGCAAAAGAGAAAAATTATAGCGAAGAGATGATTGATCTCTTAGGGCTGCGTGTTACTTCTGATTTTCAGAAAAAGATTACAGATAATAAGATTACAGTAGAAGAAATTCAGGACAGTGTGGAGAATGTGCTGATCCAGGCCGGATATGCAGATGTGGCAAAAGCCTACATTCTTTACCGCAAGCAGAGGGAAAAGGTTCGCAACATGAAGTCAACGATTCTGGATTACAAAGAAATCGTAAACAGTTATGTGAAGGTTGAGGACTGGCGTGTAAAGGAGAACTCCACAGTTACTTATTCAGTTGGAGGTCTGATCTTAAGCAACTCCGGTGCAGTTACTGCAAATTACTGGCTGTCTGAGATTTATGACAATGAAATCGCAGATGCACACAGAAATGCGGATATTCATATTCATGACTTGTCCATGCTGACCGGATATTGTGCAGGATGGTCACTGAAACAGCTGATCCAGGAGGGACTTGGCGGTATTGAAGGCAAGATTACATCTTCACCTGCAAAGCATCTGAGTGTTCTCTGCAATCAGATGGTAAACTTTCTTGGGATTATGCAGAATGAATGGGCCGGAGCGCAGGCTTTCTCATCCTTTGATACTTATCTGGCACCTTTTGTCAAGGCAGATAATTTAAGCTATCCGGAAGTGAAGAAATGTATTGAGTCTTTTATTTATGGAGTCAATACCCCAAGCAGATGGGGAACACAGGCACCTTTTTCCAACATTACGCTGGACTGGACAGTACCGGATGATCTTGCAGAGCTTCCGGCTATCGTAGGCGGAAAGAATATGGATTTCAAGTACAAAGACTGCAAAAAAGAGATGGATATGATCAATAAGGCATTTATTGAAACCATGATCGAGGGGGATGCCAACGGACGCGGGTTCCAGTATCCTATTCCGACCTATTCCATAACAAATGAGTTTGACTGGTCTGATACAGAGAATAACCGCCTTCTTTTTGAGATGACATCCAAATATGGAACACCGTATTTCTCAAACTATATTAACAGTGATATGAAACCAAGTGATATCCGCAGTATGTGCTGCCGTCTGCGTCTGGATCTGAGAGAACTCCGCAAGAAGAGCGGTGGTTTCTTCGGATCAGGAGAGAGTACCGGTTCTGTGGGGGTAGTAACTATAAATATGCCGCGTATCGCATATCTTTCCAAGACACCGGAAGAGTTTTACAATCGTCTGGATCGCTTAATGGATATTTCCGCACGTTCTCTGCATATTAAACGTGAAGTAATTGGTAAGCTGCTGGATGAGGGATTATATCCTTATACAAAGAGATATCTTGGAAGCTTTTCCAATCATTTCTCTACCATTGGACTGGTGGGAATGAACGAGGTTGGTCTGAATGCCCGCTGGCTGGGAAAAGATATGTCTGATGAGCGTACGCAGAGGTTTACAAAAGAAGTTCTTCTTCATATGCGGGAACGTTTGTCCGATTATCAGGAGAAGTACGAAGGAGAACTGTTTAATCTTGAGGCAACTCCTGCTGAATCTACTGCCTATCGTCTGGCCAAACACGACAGAAAACGCTGGCCGGATATTAAGACTGCAGGCAAGGAAGGGGATACTCCTTATTATACAAACAGTTCTCATCTTCCGGTTGAATATACCACAGATATTTTTGATGCACTGGATATTCAGGATGATCTGCAGACGCTTTATACATCAGGTACTGTATTCCATGCATTTATCGGTGAGAAGCTTCCTGACTGGAAAGCAGCAGCAGCACTGGTACGTAAGATCGCAGAGAATTATAAACTGCCGTATTATACGATTTCGCCGACCTATTCTGTATGTAAGGAACATGGCTACATCAGCGGAGAGCATTTCACTTGTCCGAAATGTGGTAAGAAGGCGGAGGTTTACAGTCGTATCACAGGATATTACAGACCTGTACAGAACTGGAATGACGGTAAAGCACAGGAGTATAAGAACCGTACGCTTTATGATGTGATGCATTCAGATATCAGAAAAATACAGCCGGTTCATGCCAGTGTAGTTACTGTGACTAAGGATGATGTGAAGATAGAACCTGTGGCATCACATAAATACCTGTTTACAACCAGTACTTGTCCGAACTGCAGAGTGGCGAAGAAGATACTGGAAGGCAGGGAGTTCGAGATTATTGATGCGGAGAAGAATCCGGAGATGGTGAAGGAGTTTGGAATTATGCAGGCTCCGACTCTGGTGATCACAGACGGTGAGCATATGACGAAATATGTAAATACATCCAATATTAAGAAATATGTGGATGAGGGATTATAAAGATACTGAGAGAGTCGACCGGAGGATAAAAGAGATGATCAAACAGAATGTTGTATTTGTGGAAAATAAAGCAGGAAGTCTGAAAAGAGTGACAGGGATACTTGCAGATAACGGGATTAATATTTATGGATTTGCATGCTTCGATGCACCGGAGTTTGCAATCTTCCGTATGATCTGCAACGATCCGGATAAAGCGGAAATTGTTTTAAACAGGAGTGGATATATGAATCGTATTACACAGGCGATCGTAGTTGATATGAAAGATCAGGTAGGCGGTCTGGATGAACTCCTGAAAGTAGCATCAGACAGTAATGTAAGTCTTGACTATATTTATACTTCTTTCCACAGAAAAGATCTCAGACCTGTAGTAATTCTTCAGACGGAGGATGGTGCAGTGACAGAATGCATTCTTAAGAATAATGGATTTAATGTATTTACTTCAGCAGAAGAACTGGAGAAATAATACTGTATAAGACAGTGAGAGAATCACAGGACTGGGGATGGTTCTGTGATTTTTTGTATATTCATATAGGAAAGTTGAATACATCTTGACTATATGACTAGGAATACTATATAATAAAAGAAAACAATGATAATCCGACGAAATTTAATCAGGAGGTTTTGAAAAATGCAGATTTCTACAAAAGGAAGATATGCTCTGAGACTTATGCTTGATCTTGCAGTTCATAATACAGGAGAACTGGTCAAGATCAAAGATATTTCTGCAAGGGAAAATATTTCAGAAAAATATCTGGAACAGAATTATTTCATCATTAAAGAAGGCGGGAGTATGTAAAGAGCCTGAGAGGGCACAGGGCGGTTATATGCTTGCCAGAGAGCCGGAAACATATACGGTGGGAACTATTCTGAGACTGACAGAAGGAGCATGAAGCCGGTAGCCTGTCTGGAGGAGAACCGAATCAGTGCAGCAGAGCCGGGGAATGCGTCACACTCCGTCTCTGGAAGATGCTTGATGAGGCTATTGAGGGAGTACTGGATAAGGTTACATTGCAGGATCTTAAAGACTGGTATGAAGAGATGGGAAATGATTATGTAATTTGATTTTCCCTCTTGACAACAATGGATTTATAGAATATCATGTATATAACATATAATTCATATATACTTAGTATGAAATAAGGAGGACGAACTCATGGCAAAAATCTATAAAAATGCAGCGGAACTGGTTGGAAATACTCCTCTCCTTGAGGTTGGAAATCTTGAAAAAGAGCTTGGGCTGGAAGCGAGAATACTTGTGAAGCTTGAGTATTTTAACCCGGCAGGAAGTGCCAAAGACCGTATCGCCCTGAGTATGATCGAAGACGCTGAAGAGAGAGGCGTTCTGAAGCCTGGCGCAGTGATCATCGAGCCTACATCAGGTAACACCGGAATCGGTCTTGCTTCTCTTGCTGCAATCAAAGGATACAGAGTGATACTTACGATGCCTGAGACAATGAGTGTTGAGAGAAGGAATATTCTGAAAGCATACGGTGCAGAAATCGTATTGACAGATGGAACAAAAGGTATGAATGGCGCAATCGCCAAAGCAAACGAACTTGCGAAGGAATATGAGAACAGTTTTATTCCGGGACAGTTTGATAACCCTGCAAATCCTGCAATCCACAAAAAGACCACAGGTCCGGAAATCTGGAGAGACACAGACGGACAGGTAGATGTTTTTGTGGCAGGTGTTGGTACAGGCGGAACGATCACCGGTGTTGGTGAATATCTGAAATCCCAGAATCCTGACGTGAAAGTAGTGGCAGTAGAGCCTGCAACTTCCCCTGTACTTTCTCAGGGAAAGAGCGGTCCGCATAAGATTCAGGGAATCGGTGCGGGATTTGTTCCGAAGGCATTAAATACAGAGGTTTATGATGAGGTTTTTCCGGTTGAGAATGAGGATGCTTTTACAGTTGGCAAGCTGATTGCCAAACATGAGGGAATTCTTGTTGGTATTTCTTCCGGTGCGGCTCTCTATGCGGCAATTCAGCTGGCCAAGAGACCGGAGAATAAAGGAAAAACAATCGTAGCTCTTCTTCCGGATTCCGGTGACCGTTACTATTCTACTCCATTATTTGTGTAAAATAAAAAAGCCCTTTTTAGGGCTTTTTTTATTTTACATAAATGTGTTAGAATAGATATGCTGTACAAATGATTTTTATGTAACTGTTCAGTGTTTTGCAGAACAGCTATCATAACATAAATAAAATTATCATAAACAATAATATTCCGTGTAATCGGATTACAGAACAGGATGGAATAAAAATGAGAAAAGCAATTATCGCAATGAGCGGCGGAGTGGACAGCTCTGTGGCAGCTCTGCTTACAAAGGAAACCGGTGATGAATGTATCGGTGCTACCATGAAATTATTTCACAATGAGGACATAGGAGTAAAGAGAGAGAAAACCTGCTGTTCTCTGGATGATGTGGAGGATGCCAGAAATGTCTGCTACAGAATGGGGATCAGGTACTATGTTTTTAACTTTTCCGAGAGGTTTAAAGAGGATGTTATGGACCGCTTTGTGGATGCTTATGAGCATGGAGCCACGCCAAATCCCTGCATTGACTGCAATCGTTATCTGAAATTTGACAAGATGTTTCAGAGAATGCGTGAACTGGAGTATGATTATATTGTAACCGGACATTATGCACGTGTGGAATATGATGAGGAGAAGAACCGTTACTTATTAAAGAAAGCTGTGGATGATACGAAGGATCAGAGTTATGTGCTTTATATGCTGACACAGGAGCAGCTTGCGCATATTTCCCTGCCTCTTGGCGGGCTTCGCAAAACGGAAGTGCGTGAGATCGCAGAGAAGCATGGCTTTGTTAATGCCAGAAAGCATGACAGCCAGGATATCTGTTTCGTACCGGACGGTGATTATGCAAAGTTTATTGAACAGTACACAGGACGTAAATCAATCCCGGGCGATTTTGTAGATACAGAAGGAAACATTCTTGGTAAACATAAAGGAATCATCCACTATACACTTGGCCAGAGAAGAGGACTTGGTATTCCGGCAGCATCCAGACTGTATGTGTGTGATATTTCTCCAAAGACCAATCAGGTGGTTCTGGGAAATAATGAGGATCTTTTCCATTCGGAACTGACTGCAACAAAGGTCAATCTGATTTCCTGTGAATCTCTGAAGGAGCCAATGAGACTGAAAGCAAAGATCCGTTACCGTCATCCGGAGCAGGAGGCCGTAGCATGGCAGACGGAAGATGGAGTGCTGCACGTGCGTTTTGATAAACCACAGAGAGCTATCACCAGAGGGCAGGCAGTTGTGTTATATGATGGAGATATCGTTGTAGGCGGCGGCGTGATTGAAAATTGTATTAAATGACAGATTTTCCTTGTCTTTCGCATTTTGTCGGACTGTCTTATCTGCACTGTTTTTTGGAAACGTTATAGTTATTAGCTATTAAACGCTATAGAAAATTTCCTATTGACGTACTAGGAATTAAATGGTAATATACAACTATGCTAAATCATATCAAACCGATATGAAAAGCGTAGAAACAAAAATGACTTGCAGATAAGGGGCTTAAGAGCCGGAATCAGTTTTGCAGAGAAAAAGATTATTATAAATCAGAGAAAGATGAGGATATACACATGAGCAAAAAAATCGAAAGAAAAGACAGACATTTCAAATTTGAAACATTACAGCTTCACGTAGGACAGGAGAGTCCGGATCCGGTTACAGATGCAAGAGCAGTACCAATCTATCAGACATCTTCTTATGTATCAGAAACTGCGATCATGCAGCTGCACGTTTCGGACTTGCAGATGCAGGTAACATTTACGGACGTCTTACAAACCCGACTGAAGATGTATTCGAGAAAAGAATCGCAGCACTTGAAGGCGGTTCTGCGGCACTTGCAGTAGCATCCGGTGCAGCAGCGATCACATATACAATTGAGAATCTTGCACAGCAGGGTGACCACATTGTAGCAGCCAAGAATATTTACGGTGGAACAACAAACCTTCTGGAGCATACACTTCCGGCTTATGGAATCACAACAACATTCGTTGATGTATTTGATCTTGAAGAAGTAGAGAACGCAATTCAGGATAACACAAAAGCTGTTTACATCGAGACTCTTGGAAACCCGAACTCTGATGTAGTTGATATTGAAGCTATCGCAAAGATTGCTCATGCACATAAGATTCCGCTTGTAGTGGATAACACATTTGCAACACCTTACCTTGTAAGACCAATCGAATATGGTGCAGATATCGTTGTTCATTCTGCAACTAAATTCATCGGTGGACATGGTACAACAATCGGAGGTGTGATCGTTGAGAGTGGTAAATTTGACTGGGAAGCATCAGGTAAATTCGCATCTCTGACAGAACCGAACCCAAGCTATCATGGCGTAAGCTTTACAAAGGCATGCGGACCGGCAGCATTTGTTACAAAGATTCGTGCAATTCTTCTTCGTGATACAGGTGCAACCATCTCTCCGGTAAGCTCATTCATTTTCCTTCAGGACTTGAAACACTGTCACTTCGTGTTGAACGCCATGTAGAGAATGCACTGAAAGTTGTTCAGTACTTAAATAACCATCCGCAGGTAGAGAAAGTTCATCATCCGTCTGTATCCACAGATCCGGTTCAGCAGGAGCTTTATAAGAAATACTTCCCGAATGGCGGCGGTTCCATCTTTACATTTGAGATTAAAGGTGATGCGCAGAAGGCAAAGGACTTCATTGATAATCTGGAACTGTTCTCATTGCTTGCAAATGTAGCTGATGTTAAATCTCTTGTTATCCATCCGGCTACAACAACACACAGCCAGTGCACAGAAGAAGAACTTCTCGATCAGGGTATCAAACCAAATACAATTCGTCTTTCCATTGGTACAGAGAATATTGACGATATCATTCAGGATCTTGATGAAGCATTTAAGGCAGTTGCTGAATAATACAGATATAACATCCTTATATATTGTATAAATAAAACATGAATAAAAAGACCATCTTCCGGATTTTCCCCCATATCTGCAAGATGGTCTTTTTGGAATGTTTCAATTGTATGGTTTACAGACTTGACAAATTATAAAAATACTATATAATACAAAAATGCAAATAAGTTGCAAATACAAATAAAGTGCAAATATAAGGAGAACTATATGTCAGAGATTATATTAGATTCAGTAATAGACAGCATCAAGCTGCTACCCTTTCTTTTTCTTACTTATCTGTTTATGGAATGGCTGGAGCATAAGACAGGTGCGGCAGCACGAAAGAGAATCCGTACAGCCGGAAAATTCGGACCAGTATGGGGTGGACTTCTGGGAGTGATCCCACAGTGTGGATTTTCGGCAGCGGCATCCAGCCTTTTTGCCGGACGTGTGATCACAGTGGGAACTTTGATCGCGGTGTATCTGTCTACTTCAGATGAAATGTTTCCAATCATGATCTCCAATGCAGTTCCTGTAGTTACAATTGTGAAAATCCTGACCTGCAAAGCGGTGATCGGAATACTTTCCGGCCTGGTGCTGGAGTATGTTTACACACATATTCTGAAGAAACAGGAACCTGATGTGGATATTCATGAAATCTGTGAAGAAGAACGCTGCCATTGTGAACATGGAGTTATTTCTTCAGCAGCATTTCACACATTAAAAGTTTTTGTATACATTTTCTTGATTTCTCTTGCTTTAAATATTATCATTGGATTAGTCGGAGAAGAGACACTGGCAGGACTTTTTACAGGAACACCGATTGCAGGTGAACTGATCGCAGCTTTAGTGGGACTGATTCCCAACTGCGCTTCTTCTGTAGTAATCACCCAGTTATATCTGGATCATATTATCGGAGCCGGGGCGATGATGGCGGGACTTCTTGTAAATGCAGGAGTTGGGCTTCTGATTCTGTTTCGTTTGAACAGAGACAGGGTTCAGAATCTGAAAATTGTGGGAGTACTTTATGGACTTGGTGTATTCTGGGGAATTATTATTGAATTTGCAGGAATTGTTTTCTGATTAACCGGGTCTGTTCTGTCAGAAGAAGCTGATTTGTTACTGTTCACACATCACTATCCCGCGAGGTGTTTTGGCATGAATATGCCAAAATCCCGAGACATACAAGCCAAAATTCCATTGCCGCAGGCAATCTGGAATGAATTTTGGCTAAGTTACTGTGAACGGAGTGAACAGTAACGCTGATTTTAGGAGGAATGATAAAATTATGGCAGGAAGCAGTTATGCGACAACAAGCCGCAGAAAAATACTTGAATATTTGAAAAACAGTAATGACCATACGGTTACAGCTGCTGATGTGGATGAGTATCTGAAGAAACATGACAGTGAGGTAAATATCACAACCATTTACCGCTATCTGGACAAGCTTGCAAAGGATGGAACTGTGATCAAATATGTTGCAGAGAAAGGTTGCCAGGCTGCTTATCAGTATGTAGAACCGGGACGGGGATGTGAACAGCATCTGCACCTGAAGTGTGTAAAATGTGGAAAGATCATTCATCTGGAATGTCATTTTATGGAAGAAATTTCTCATCATATTGAAGAAAGTCATGGATTTACCCTGCAGTGTAAGAATTCTATTTTGTATGGAGTCTGTAAAGAATGTAAAGGCAGTGTGTAAAGGCAGTGTGTAAAGGCAGTGGCGAAGACTGTTGACTGTTTCTGTCAGATGATGTAAACTGAAATACAACTGTTTGGTCAAATTGACTGGGAAGCAGTATGGTGAAGAGAAAAGACAGCGAAATTGCTGTAAGTACCGGTAAAAATAACAGATAATATATGAAATCATAAAAGAAGGCAATAATGAGAAAACAGAAGAGACAGATGTGTGTAAGAAGAATGTTATTATTTTTTCTGGCGTGTGTATTAATATGTGCAGCACCCCCGTCTGTAGCACAGGCGGCAATAATGCAGACTGCTAAGAATTCAACAGTGCAAAAGAAAAAAACATCCACGAAAACAGTTACAATAGAGACTTCAGGAGAAATCACAAAAAAGAAAGTGAAAAGCGGTGGTTCTGTGATTCTTCCTGTGGAAGTGAATAAGAGGGGATATACATTTCTGGGATGGTCAACAGTTCCCGGACAGACCTGTAATCCAATGTATCAGGCATATCAGAAAATTCAGGTTACGAAAAATATTCATCTTTATCCGGTGAAGTATAAATGGAATCAGGAACCGGATATTTATGCAGGCGGTCTTGCGGACAGTGTGGAGAAATATGATAAGATTATTTTTGTGGGAGATTCCCGCACAGCAATGCTTCGCAGTACTCTGAAGCAGCAATGCAGTTCTGACAGTTTAAAGAAAGTTGGATTTGTATGCAAGACAGGAGAAGGGCTTGACTGGATGAAAAAATACGGAGAAAAGGAACTGCTGAATGAAATAAGCGGGATGGATGACAATGCGAAGCCGGTGGCAGTTATTTTCAATCTGGGAGTAAATGACCTGATCCACAAAAACAGGGAGTCCATCAGTTATGATTCTGTTGCGTCAGACTATGCTTCTTATATGAATGGATTATCCAGAAAGCTGACTGCCAGGAACTGTGAATTATTTTATATGTCTGTGAATCCATGTAATACGGCAATGAAATCCACGCGGAAGGAGTCTGAGATCCGCGGATTTAATAACAGACTCAGACAGAGACTGAACGGGAATTTTACATGGATCAACAGTTATTCTTATCTGATGAGATGTGGTTATACGACTCGCTGTGAATTTCGCGGTTATACAGATGATGGTGTTCATTATTCTATGAGGACTTATAAGAGAATTTATGCATATGCAATAAAACATATCAGATAATCCTGACTGAAACCCGGAGACAGAATACTGTTCTCCGGGTTATCTGTGTGTATCAGTAAATACGAAAGTTGTAGCTGTGAAAGAGTTAAACAGTTGTCAAAGGATCACAAAAGGTGACAGGAGGAGAGAAACATGAGAAGTGAAAGCTTCAGAAAAGGAGTTAAGGATGGTATTCCCATAGGACTGGGATATTTTGCTGTATCGTTTACATTTGGCATGATGGCAGTTGCTGATGGACTGAGTATCTGGCAGGCTGTGCTGATTTCATTGACAAACGTGACTTCAGCAGGGCAGTTTGCAGGACTTGAGATCATGGTAATGAGCGGTTCTTACTGGGAGATGGCACTGACACAGCTGATCATTAATCTGAGATATTGTCTGATGTCATTTTCCCTTGCTCAGAAATTCAGAAGAGATGAATCTTTGGTTCACCGCTATATTGCAGCATTTGGTGTGACGGATGAGATTTTCGGGATCAGTGCCAGTCAGCCCGGAAAAGTAAGCGCATTTTATAATTATGGTGCCATGTGTGTGGCAATCCCGGGATGGGTACTTGGAACCCTGGCAGGAGCAATTTCCGGAAATCTTCTTCCGGATTTTATGATGAGTGCACTCAGCGTGGCTATTTACGGTATGTTCCTTGCAATTATTATTCCTCCGGCAAAGCAGAATAAGGCAGTACTGGCAGTTGTCGTGGCAGCAATGCTGATCAGCACTTTGTTTAAAGTGATTCCGTTTCTGTCGGAGGTTTCGTCAGGTTTTGTGATCATTATTACTACACTGATCGTGGCAGGGGCTGCCGCATACTTCTGTCCGATAGAGGATGAGAAAGAGGAGGAGAGTGTTCATGAGTCATAATATTTATATTTACATTCTGGTAATGGCAGCAGTTACATATCTGATCCGTATGCTCCCGCTTGCTCTTTCCAGAAAAGAGATCACAAGTCCGTTTATCAGATCATTTCTGTACTATGTTCCTACGCATGTCTGGCAGCCATGACATTTCCGGCGATCCTTTTTGCCACAGACAGTGTGATCTCGGCTGCTGTGGGATTTATTGTGGCACTGATCGCGGCATATAAGGAGAAAAGTCTTCTTACAGTTGCGTTATTCGCATGTGCTGCGGTATTTATTGTGGAAAGAATACTGGAATTTGCAGTGTAAAAGTTGATAAAAAACGGATACATAACCACAGCTGAATGGTGTGTATCCGTTTTTTGTTGCGTAATATTGTGACCGGCAGCTGAAGCAGATAAGCTGTCTGTTATTTGCTACAGTTTCAGACAGTTTTTTATTTCAGAAAGCTTACATCAATTTCACCGTCAAATACTGTGGCAGCCGGGCCTGTCATGTAAACAAGATTCTCCTGTCTGTTCCAGAAAATCTGCAGGTCACCGCCGAGAAGTTTTACAGTGACAGGACTGTCACCGTCTACATGTCCGTTCAGAACAGAAGCGACTGCTACCGCACATGCACCTGTGCCACAGGCAAGAGTTTCGCCTGAACCGCGTTCCCATACACGCATTTTTACAGTATGTTCATCGATCACTTCTACAAATTCAGTGTTTACACGATCCGGAAATGCAACATGATTCTCGAAAGCCGGGCCGATCTTTTCAATATCCAGATGGTCAATATCATCCATATAAACAATAGCGTGGGGATTTCCCATGGAAACAGCGGTTATGTAATAGATTTTTCCGTTTACATCCAGAGGTTCATTGATAACTTCCTCCTTCTCTGACACTACCGGAATCTGTCTGGCGGTCAGGATCGGAGAACCCATATTTACCTTAACCTGGGATACCTTTCCGTTTTCTACAGTAAGATCCAGATATTTGATGCCGCTTTTTGTAGCAACAGAAATATGTTCTTTGTCTACGATGCCGTAGTCATAGGCATATTTGGCAACACAGCGGATACCGTTTCCGCACATGGCACCCTGGGAACCGTCAAGATTATACATATCCATCTCGCAGTCTGCGATTTTGGATGGCTTGATCAGGATCAGTCCGTCGGAACCGATACCAAAGTGACGGTCACTGACATATCTGGCTACTGCGGAAGGATTTTCCACAGTTTCCTCAAAACAGTTTACATATACGTAATCATTTCCAATACCATGCATTTTTGTAAATTTCATCAGAAAAGCCTCCTTATTTGGTTAAATATTTATACACCTCTTGTATCATATAGAAAAAATGTTATGAAAAAGTGAAAATTACGAATCTTTTACCGGGAAAGTTTTTCTGTGACCTTCATGTAAAAAACATTTTGCCCTTCCCGGAACAGTTATGTATTATACATTATATGGAAAATATATCTGTTATTCAAGTTTTACCTTGCATTTTATAGAAAGTATGTTAAAATTAAAAACAAAAATATACAACCGAAACGCATAATTATACGCTGTTGTCTGAAGAAGGTAAAAAGATGGCAGCCGTAGATATACTTTCGGATGCGAGGAGGAAAAAAGATGAAAGATCAAAAGAGATTTGCAGCTCTTGCACTCAGTGCAGTAATGGTATTTTCCATGGCAGGAAGCGTATCCGCAGCTCAGAAAGTTGAATCCAAAGATGATCTTGCAGGAGCAACAATCGGTGTTCAGCTTGGTACAACAGGTGACCTTGATGCATCTGATTATGAGAAAGATGGTTCTACAGTAGAACGTTACAGCAAGGGAAGTGAAGCTGTTCAGGCATTAAAGGCAGGACAGATCGACTGTGTGATCATCGATCACAGCCGGCTCAGAAATTTGTTGAGAATAATGATGATCTCAAGATTCTGGATGAGCCATTCGAGGAAGAAGAATATGCAATCTGCTTAAAGAAAGGCAATGATGAACTTCTTGACAAGATTAACGGAGCTCTCAAGGAACTGAAAGAGGATGGAACTATCGACAGCATCATGGACAATTACATTGGTGAGGATGCCGGTAAGACTCCATATGAATCACCGGAAGATGTTGACCGTTCCAATGGAACTCTGGTAATGGCTACTAACGCTGAGTTCGAACCATATGAATATCATGAAGGTGATGATATCGTTGGTATCGATGCTGATATCGCTCAGGCAATCTGTGATAAGCTTGGATATGAACTGAAAATTGAAGATATGGAATTCGATTCCATCCTTCCGGCCGTACAGTCCGGCAAAGCAGACTTCGGTGCAGCTGGTATGACTGTAACAGAAGACCGTAAATCAAGCGTTGACTTTACAGATACCTATGCAGATGCAAGCCAGGTAATTATTGTAAAGAAATAAGTATTAAAATAACAAATAACAGAGCTGTTGACGATTTGCCAACAGCTCTCTTTTCGGAACAGAGGTTTTTATGAATAATCCTATGATATTAGCGAATGTAAAAGAAGATTTTTATCTGAACTTTATTAAAGATGACCGCTATCTCTGGCTTCTGGATGGTCTGAAAACAACTCTTATTATCACAGTATTTGCGGTAATTGTAGGTCTGATCATCGGTTTCCTTGTAGCAATCATCCGTTCTGCGCACGATAAGTCAGGCTCCTTTAAGATCCTCAATGCGATCTGCAGAGTTTATTTGACTGTAATTCGTGGAACACCAACCATGATCCAGCTGTTGATCATGAATTTTGTAATTTTTGGTGCTGTAAGCATTAACAAGATCATTGTAGGCGGACTTGCCTTTGGTATCAACTCAGGTGCCTATGTAGCTGAGATTGTCCGTTCCGGTATCATGTCCATTGACCAGGGACAGACAGAGGCAGGACGAAGCCTTGGTCTGAATTTCAGCCAGACCATGCGACTGATCATTATCCCGCAGGCATTTAAGAATGTACTTCCTGCGCTGGTAAATGAATTTATCGTGCTGATCAAAGAGACATCCATCATCGGTTATATCGGTATGATGGACCTGACAAAAGGAGCTATGCTGATCCAGAGCCGTACATACAATGCGTTCTGGCCTCTGATGGCAGCAGCAGCGATTTACCTTGTGATCGTTGGAATCCTTACATGGGGGATGAATAAACTGGAAAGGAGATTAAGAACCAGTGAGCGATAAGAATGTACTGATCCAGGTAAAGGATCTGAAGAAAGCTTTTGGTACAAATCAGGTTCTCGATGGAATAACAACAGATATCTGTCAGGGAGAAGTAGTAGCCGTCATTGGTCCTTCCGGTTCCGGTAAATCTACTTTCCTGAGATCACTGAATCTTCTGGAGGTTCCGACAGGCGGACAGATCCTCTTTGAAGGAACTGATATTACAGATCCGAAGGTTGACATTAACAGACACCGTCAGAAGATTGGAATGGTATTCCAGCAGTTTAATCTTTTTCCGCATAAAACGGTAAAACAGAATATTATGCTGGCACCTGTAGAACTGAAGCTGATGACAAAGGAGGAAGCTTCAAAGAAAGCAGACGAGCTTCTGGCACGTGTAGGGCTTCCTGACAAAGCCAATGCATATCCGGATATGCTTTCGGGCGGGCAGAAACAGCGTATTGCCATTGCACGTTCTCTTGCCATGAATCCGGATGTGATGCTTTTTGATGAGCCAACTTCCGCACTTGACCCTGAGATGGTAGGTGAGGTTCTGGAATTGATGAAAGAACTTGCGCAGTCAGGTATGACCATGGTTGTAGTTACTCATGAGATGGGATTTGCAAGAGAAGTGGCAACAAGAGTTCTTTTTATTGATGACGGTAAGATACAGGAAGAGAATACTCCGAAAGAATTTTTCGCGAATCCGAAGAATCCTAGACTGAAAGACTTCCTTTCAAAGGTTTTATAAGATGCTGAGAAAATTTAACAGTTTTATAGAAAAATGGATGGCCCTGGTGACACCGACCTGTCTGTTGCTGGGGGTGTGCTTTCCTGATATTGCCAAATGCGGTCTGCCTTATGTGCCGGCCGTATTTGCATTTATGACATTTGCCGGGGCGTTGAAGTCAAGATTTAAAGATGTGGCAAATGTATTCCGACATCCGGGCTCACTGCTTATTATCATGCTTCTGGTCCATGTGGTAATCCCGACAGCAGCCTGCGGGGCAGGCCATCTTTTCTTTGGAAATAACATGGAGCTGATCACCGGAATGGTACTGGAGTTTGCAGTTCCCACTGCAGTGGTAAGTCTGATGTGGGTGACGATTTATGATGGAAACAGTCCTCTGTCGTTGTCTCTGGTAGTTCTGGATACGGTACTGGCACCTTTTCTGATCCCGGCTACGCTGAAGATCCTGCTGGGCTCTGCGGTGATCATAGATCCTGCCAGGATGATGCGGGAACTGATATTTATGGTTGCGCTTCCTGCTGTTGTTGCGATGGTATTAAATCAGATCACAGATGGAAAAGTAATGGAAACATGGCCGGGAAAGCTGGCGCCTTTTTCAAAGCTGGCACTGATATTTGTGGTAACGTCCAATTCTTCCAAAGTAGCACCATATATCCGGGATATGAATATGCAGAGGGTGAAGGTTGCACTGGCAATCCTTGTCCTGGCTGCTTCCGGATATGCACTCGGCTGGTTTGTGGCGTATATCTTCCGAAAGGATCGCAGTACGGCGGTTTCCATGATGTATGGAACCGGGATGCGCAATATCAGCGCAGGAGCGGTGATCGCAGCTGCATATTTTCCGGGTGAAGTTATGTTTCCGGTAATGATCGGAACTCTGTTTCAGCAGGTGTTGGCAGCATTGTTCGGAAAGCTTCTGGCACAGAAAAAGGAAAAACAGGAATTTTGTTGAGGTCTGCTGAGGCGTTATAAAGAATATAAAAAGAACTGCCGCATTAGCAATTGAAAAATTGCAATGCGGCAGCTCTTTTTATGAATCTGAAGCTTTTATATATTTCTTCAGTTCTTTGTAGCAGTATTTGATGATCTCTTTACGGGTGATGATGCCGATAAAGTATCCCTGATCATCTACAACCGGAACATAATTCTGGTTGATTGCCTTGTCCAGCAGATCCTCCATGTCAGAATCTGCGTGAACTGCCTTATATGTTGCTCTTCGCGGGATTGCCATAATGGAAATGCTCTCTGCTTCTTTCAGTCCGGGAACATTTAAGGTTTTCATTCCCCAGAGAAGATCACCCTCGGAAATACTTCCTTTATATTTCCCGTCCAGACTCAGAAGCGGAATGCAGGAAAATTTTCTGTGTTCCATTTTCTCAAGAGTCTGACGAAGAGTCTCATTTTCAAATATATATGCTACATCACTTTTAGGTGTTAAAAAAAATAAAATATTCACTGTTGTATTCGCCCCGTTACATTTGTCTGATAAGGCACTCAGATATACATTGTGTATTTACACATCTGTGTGTCTGTGATCTCTGAGTATTCCAGGTTTACGGCTTTTTTACAGAAGCTGTACTCCTTTTGCTGCTGCTTCTTTCATTACTTCTTCCGGCCACAGGGAAGCATGCACTTCACCGATGTGTGCTTTTCTGAGGAAGAACATACAGATACGGGACTGGCCGATGCCGCCGCCGATAGTATATGGAAGTTCCTTGTTCAGGATTGCCTTCTGGAAAGGAAGCTCACGTCTGTCGTCACAGCCTGCGATGGTAAGCTGTCTGTCAAGCGCATCCTCGTCAACGCGAATACCCATGGAAGAAAGCTCCAGAGCAATGTCGAGAACAGGATAATAAACAAGGATATCGCCGTTTAATTCCCAGTCATCGTAGTCCGGTGCACGTCCGTCATGACGTTCTCCGTTGGTTAAGGTTTTGCCGACCTGCATGAGGAATACGGCACCTTTTTCCTTGACAATCTTGTATTCACGTTCCTTTGGAGTGAGATCAGGATACATGTCGACCAGTTCCTGGGTGCTGACAAATGCAATCTCTCTCGGAAGGATTTCTTCGATGTAATCGTACTGAACAGCCATGTATTTTCGGTTTTGCGGAGAACGCTGTAGATAGCACGTACTGTGGAAACAAGTGTGTCCATGTTGCGTTCTTCCTTGCTGATGATCTTTTCCCAGTCCCACTGATCTACGTATACGGAATGGATATTGTCCAGATCCTCGTCTCTTCTGATCGCGATCATGTCTGTGTAAAGTCCTTCACCATGAGCAAAGCCATATTTCTGTAATGCATATCTCTTCCATTTGGCGAGAGAGTGTACGATCTCAGCATTCTCCGGCTGGCCTTTGATATCAAAGCTTACCGGACGTTCCACGCCGTTTAAGTTATCGTTCAGACCGGATGACGGATTAACGAATACCGGAGCGGAAACACGCAGCAGATTCAGTTTTTGAGCCAGTGTCTGCTGAAAGAAATCTTTCACAGTTTTAATGGCAATCTGGGTATCGTGAAGATTTAAAGATGACTGATACCCGTCAGGAATTTTAATCTGTTCCATGAGTGGATTCCTCCTGTAATTTCTGTATTTGCATATTTTATGGCAAACTGATAAAAAATATTGTTGTTTACTGAATATCCATTATCTTTTCCCACGCTATTATAACAGGAAAATGGTAGTTTGACAATTATTACTGTTCATTTGGAAGTATCTCGCGAGATATTATGGTTACGGAGAACAGAACGAACAGTAACACAATTTCAGCTTTGCAAGATTGGGGCGAAATGTTAAAATAAATGTGTAAATGAATGAAGCGTTAAATTTATATAAAACTCAGGGGGAAGATATATGGGAAAAAGGTGTCAGGTCTGTGATGGACCAATTGTAAACGGCAGGTGTAAATATTGTGGAATGCCATATAGAAATGATATGGAACTGTATCATCTGAACGAAGACCGTTCAGAGCACTATCGTCATGCTTCGGCAAAGGTGAAAAAAGCAATGGTAGAGAACGAGATCCCTTTGTCTGACAGAAATAAAACAGTTCCCAAAGCTGCAAAAACTTCGTCTGCCAGAACACAGACTATTAGAACGCAAAATACAAAAGTACAAACTTCAAGAATACAAACATCAGGGACAAAGAAAACATCAGGTCAGTCGTACAGCGCACAGACTGCCCGTACATACAGCACCAGAAAAAAGACAGCAAAAAGTGAGAAGAAAAAGAGCGGCAAGGCAGGCAAAATTTTCTGGATCATTGTGCTGATTCTGATGGTAATAATAGGTCAGATGGCAGAGAATTGGGATACGATTGGATACAGGATAGAAGAATTTATCTATGATGAGTTTGACATAGATCTCAACAGTATTTTTGATGACAGCAGTTCTGATGAAGTAAATGAGAGTAATAAGAATAATGAAAGTAATGAAAATAATGAAAGTAATGAAAATAATGAAAGTAATGAGAATAACTGGACAGATGACTGGTCTGAGACTATCAGTGCAGTAAAGAACGGACAGGATGAACAGAGGGGCAATCCGGACTGGTATATGTTCACCGGAGAGAATTATATTGTCAGAACGGATGATACTGCATCAGAGATTGGCGATACAGATGCCAGTGACCAGGGGTATGATTTTACAATAGATCCGGGAGAATACAGGATAGTGTCCGGCTGGGAGAAGGTTGCTCTGGAAATCAGAAGTTCTTCAGGAAAAGATGAAACTGTAAAATTTGACGAAGCAGACCACGAGGAGAAAATAGAATTACATGCCGGGGATGAGGTATCTGTGGTATCTCTGGATGGTCAAGATAATTATCTTGCCATGTATCAAATTCAGCAATATGACGAATAATTTTTTGCCCCTTTCTTTTTGTCAGAGACTGTGCTATACTTGTTAAACGTACCACATATAGAGAGAATTGTGGTGAATGAAAGAAAAAAATACTATATATTGTATATGGGAGCAAAAGGTATGATATATGTTATAAAGAAAGATGGTACGAGAGAAGAGTTTAATTCACAGAAGATCGTAGCAGCAGTAAATAAGTCGGCAGCCAGAATTTTATACACATTTTCGGATAAAGAGAAGGAATTTATCTGCCAGTTTGCGGAAGAACATGCGGAGGCACTGGGAAAGAATGAGATAGAGATCCAGGAGATGCACAACATCGTAGAGGGAGCACTTGAGAGAGTGAACCCGGCAGTGGCTAAGAGCTACCGCGATTACAGAAATTACAAACTTGACTTTATCCATATGATGGATGATGTATATACCAAGAGTCAGGCAATCCGTTATATTGGTGATAAGAGCAATGCCAATACAGACAGTGCGCTTGTAGCTACAAAGCGAAGCCTGATCTTTAATGAACTGAACAAAGAGCTTTATCGTAAATTTTTTATGAATCGTAATGAACTTCAGGCATGTAAAGATGGTTATATTTATATTCATGACCAGTCTGCACGTCTGGATACCATGAACTGCTGTCTCTTTGATGTGGCATCTGTACTCAGCGGCGGATTTGAGATGGGAAATGTATGGTACAATGAGCCTAAGACACTGGATACTGCGTTTGATGTTATGGGTGATATTATCCTGAGCACTGCTGCACAGCAGTATGGCGGATTCACAGTACCGGAAGTAGACAAGATTCTTGCACCTTATGCACAGAAGAGTTACGATAAATATATTCAGGAATTTATGAAATACTCTGACGAGAGCTGGACAGGACGTGAAGAACGTGCAATCGAGTATGCGCTTGACAAAGTCCGCAGAGATTTTGACCAGGGATGGCAGGGGATTGAGTATAAGCTGAATACAGTCGGATCTTCCAGAGGGGATTATCCATTTGTAACTGTAACTCTTGGACTTGGAATAAAGCAGTTCGAGAAGATGGCAAGTATTTCTCTTCTTGAAGTGCATAAAGGCGGACAGGGTAAGGCAGGACGCAAGAAACCGGTACTCTTCCCGAAAATCGTATTCCTTTATGATGAAAATATCCATGGAAAAGGCAAGATCAGTGAGGATGTATTTGAGGCAGGGGTTGACTGTTCTGCCAAGACTATGTATCCGGACTGGCTGTCCATGTCAGGAAAAGGATATATTTCCAGTATGTACAAGCAGTATGGAAAGGTTATAAGTCCTATGGGATGTCGTGCGTTCTTAAGCCCCTGGTACGAGAGAGGCGGTATGTATCCGGCAGATGATAAGGATGTTCCTGTGTTTGTGGGAAGATTTAACATCGGTGCGGTAAGCCTTCATCTTCCAATGATCCTTGCCAAAGCCAGAGCAGAGAGCAGGGATTTCTACGAAGTGCTGGATTTCTATCTTGAGATGATCCGTAATCTGCATATCCGTACCTATGATTATCTGGGACAGATGCGTGCGTCAACCAACCCGCTGGCATATTGTGAGGGAGGATTTTACGGTGGACATCTGAAACCGAATGAAAAGATTGGCAAGATTCTGAAACCAATGACAGCATCCTTCGGAATCACTGCATTAAATGAACTCCAGGAACTTTACAATGGCAAATCCATTGCTGAAGACGGGCAGTTTGCACTGGATGTGCTGAAATATATCAACAGGAAAGTAAATGAATTTAAAGAGAAAGATGGTTATCTTTATGCAATTTATGGAACACCGGCAGAGAGTTTATGTGGACTGCAGGTGGAACAGTTCCGTAAGATGTATGGCATTGTGAAAGGGGTTTCTGATCGTCCTTATGTAAGCAACAGTTTCCACTGTCATGTGACTGAAGATGTAACTCCGATTGAAAAACAGGATCTGGAGGGACGTTTCTGGGAGTTGTGCAACGGCGGTAAGATTCAGTATGTACGTTATCCGATCGATTATAATCGTGAAGCAATACGTACTCTGATCCGCAGAGCCATGTCTTTGGGATATTATGAGGGAGTAAATCTTTCCCTTGCTTACTGTGATGACTGCGGACATGAGGAACTTGAAATGGACGTGTGTCCGGTCTGCGGTTCCAAGAATCTGACAAAGATTGACCGTATGAACGGATATCTTTCCTACAGCCGTGTGCATGGTGATACTCGTCTGAACGAAGCGAAGATGGCAGAGATTGCGGAACGTAAATCTATGTAATATCAGGTCAGGGGTAAACTTTTGAATCTGACATCATAATATGATAATTAAAAGACATATACCGGCAAGATGATATGTATTGCTCTGGTATATGTCTTTTTGTATTGTCAGATAAAATATAGCAATCCTCTTAAATGTATTATTTACGAGGATTGCTATAGAATCATTTAATGATAGTTCCGGTTTTTTCGAAATATCCATCCTTTGCATGCGCAATATCTGTGATGATCGTTCTTCTGTTATCTCCCTTTTCGATAAAAGAGATTCCGGCTTCGAATTTAGGAAGCATGGAGCCTGGGGCAAACTGATTGTCAGCCATATATTTCTTAGCATCATCTACAGAAATTGTATTAAGATATTCTTCATTGTCCTGACCGAGGTTCAGACTTACTTTCTCAACACTGGTAAGGATCAGAAGAGTATCTGCATTTAATTCCTGTGCAAGAAGTCCGCTGGAAAGGTCTTTCTCAATGATCGCACTTGCACCATGAAGATCGATTCCCTGTTCCATAACCGGGATTCCGCCGCCGCCTGCTGCGATTACTACCTGGCCCGCATCTACAAGTGTGCGGATTGTTTCAAGCTCTACGATTTTCTGCGGTTTCGGAGCTGCCAGGATTCTTTTATAAGTGCCGTCAGCCAGTTTAGTGACAAAGTTTCCCTTGCTTTCTTCAGTTTCAGCCTCTTTTTCTGTAAGGACACGTCCGATGATCTTCTCAGGTTCAGCGAAAGCATCATCATATGGATCAATGACAACCTGTGTAAGGATAGTAGCTACCGGTTTATAAATACCGCGGGAAATAAGTTCTGCGCGGATTGCGGTCTGGAGGTCATATCCGATATAGCCCTGACTCATTGCCGAACATACGGACATAGGTGCAAATGTATAGTCAGGATGTGCTTTGCCAAATTCATTCATGGCTGTGTGGATCATTCCAACCTGTGGACCGTTACTGTGGGAAATGACTACACGATTTCCGGCTTCTACAAGATCTGCGACAGCTTTGGCTGCTTTTTTTGTAGCGATTTTCTGCTCCGGTAAGGTGGTTCCTAATGCTCTGTGGCCCAGTGCAACTACTGTAATTTTTTCGCTCATGGGAATTACCTCGATTCTTTCATGTTCTGTAAATATGATATCAGCGGGGTGATCTTATATATAAAGATTTTTGAAATTTTTTATCACTGATATCATAAATATTCAATCATATTGATATCCTACATTATAAAAGACTGCCAGTAGAAATTGCAATAGAAAATAACTCAAAAAACACCTCGCGGGATATTACCAGTGAACAGTAACAAAAAGCAAACAGCTCTCACATTTCTGTGAGAGCTGTTTGTTTTTTGAGGGGGAGATAGAGAGTGGTTTTTCATCTATCCAAGACCTATTATATGGGAAAATTATGTTCAAAGTATGTCGAATTTCTGAAACAATCGGTAAATTTATAAAAGAATTATAAACAAATACGAAAAATAAAAAGTGGTATCTTGTTTTTATAGCATAGACATGCTAAAGTAGATTCATCGGCAACAGCCGTTATCAGTATTCTTATTTTCACGCACCGGTCCGGTGCAAAAATTTCCAATTATTTATTGATAGTCCGGGAGATAGTTTTGAATCCTGAGCAGAAACTCTGAAAATCTTATTTATTGTGCAAAACAGAGAGGAGAGATGCGTATGTCTGTGGATATGAACTTATAATCTCGAAAGATACTGTACCGATATCATTCTGACAGTGGAAGTACCTCAGATGACATAGAATAAAAATTCAGGAGAATGAGAGAATGAAAAAAAGAATATGGAATCAGTTAAAAAAAGCAGTCATGATAACGGCTGCTGTCGGGACTTTGGGAGCAGGAGCAGTATCAGCAGCAGAATTTAAAGCTGCAGAGTTATATGTTCCTGCTGTGGGTTTAAAGCAGAGTGCACAGTGGATCGATGAAGAGAAATTTCAGGCAGAACTGACACTGGAAGTGAGCGGTCTGAAAGAACTGTACAAAAGTCAACAGGAGAATACTGTTTCGGAGAACGGACAGTTGCAGATGGAAAATAGTACATGGGATGGAGAAGTGAGAGAAGCAGAAGAAAATACGACAGATGAAGTGGATTCCGAAAATACAGAGTGTGAATCAGAGAGTGCAGTAATAGATATAGAAGATATAGAAAGCGAAGAATATCGGAAGGCAGAAGAAAACGCAGAAGGATCTGACACAGAAACCGGACAGACACAACAGAGTGAGCAGGAGAACCAAAATGAGATCAGGGAAGATAAAACCAGATATTTTCTGACTGTATATATTTCAGAATATTTTCAGGTAAATGCAGAAGCGTTAAAGAATGATCTGCAGGCTGAATCCGTACAGATACAAAATAAGAAAGGTGAGACAACCCAGATTACAAAGCTGACCTGTGAGACTGCACTTTCAGATGCGGAAACAGATATCTTTACCATGAAAGTGCCGGTGTCTCTGCGTGAAGAATATCGTATTTCTTCTGTAAAAACAGATTATCCTCTGTGCCAGGATGCACCGCTTTGCAAAGATTGGGAGGGGACAGGTGCGTATTTCTGGATGAAATCAGGGGATGAAACCCGGACTGTTGCAGAAACTCCTTCAGCTCTGCTTTCCGTACAGGAGGCAAAAACAGGGATCACAGCCCGGTTACAGCAGGAGACGAAAGAGGTACGTGCAGGGCAGAACCTTACTTATATATTGTCTGTAGAGAATACAGGAGAATTACCTCTGGAAAATATAGAGATATCCAGTGTTTTTTCTCAGGATAATATAAAAGCCGAATGGAAACAGGAAGAGGGATTTACTGCAAATGGTATGCAGGGAATTATTTCAGGTCTTAAGGCAGGAGAAATCAGAAATCTTCAGATGACGGTACAGCTTACAGAAGAGCAGGCAGGAGAGCTTATTCATACAGTAACTGTAAAAGCGAAATATCCGGGAAAGGAAGAAAGTATTGGATGTCAGAAATCAGTCGAAACAGAAGTCATTGCATTAAAGGCGGCTTTTGAGGTGGAGAAAACTGCGGACAGAACACAGGCATATCCGGGAGATACGATCACATATCAGATCTGCATCAGGAATACAGGTGAGCGGACACTTCATTCGGTTCTCAGTACAGAAAGATTCCAAAATGCCGGTATTCAGGCAAACTTTGTCAGGAAAGAGGGCGTAACATTAAACAGCACAGGCACACAGGCGCTGATTCCGCAGATCGCACCGGGAGAGGCTTTTGCGCTTTACGCCACAGTGACTGTTCCACAATATATGGCAAGTCAGGAATTGATCAATGAGGTAATCGTTACATCTGATGAGACTGGTACGCAGGCAATGACATCTAAGGCAAACGTAGAATTAAAGGAAACTGATAATATTGTTACAGTTACGCCGCAACCGGCATCTCTGGCTTCCCAGAGTTATGGATATGACTCAAAGTCCGGAAGTGCTTATACTACTGCTTCCAAACCACGTACAGGAGATGAGACAGAAACGGCTTTGTATATTGTACTGGGGATTTTTGCAATCATGTCCGGAGTCAGTGCATTCTGTTACAGGAAGACAAAAAAACAGCAGAAGTAGAGAAACAACGTTGAAACGACAGGGGAGGTGTGCTATTCTTATATAGAATATACGCTTTAGTAAAACACCTCTGCCTGACTTTAAAGAAATTCTATTGCCGCAGGCAATCTGGAATGAATTTTGGCTAAGTTACTGTGAACGGAGTGAACAGTAACGAAATTGCCGTAGAGGCTGTATAAAATTCAGGCAGGCAGGAAATGATATGGAGGATTAAAATGAAATTAATATCCTTACTGGAAAAGCTGGAATATACATGTCTTCAGGGCAGTACAGACCAGGAAGTAAAAAATGTGATTTATGATTCCCGGAAAGTAGAAGAGGGCTCTCTTTTTATCTGTATCCGCGGTGCAGTGGTGGATGGCCATAAATTTGTGCCGGATGTAGTTGCAAAAGGAGCAAAGGTTCTGATCGTGGAAGAAGCTGTGGAAGCACCGGAAGATGTGACAGTCATTCTTGTGAAAGATACACGATATGCAATGGCGTTTATTTCTGCCGCATATTTCGGATATCCCGCAGAGAAACTGAAAACAATCGGTATCACAGGAACAAAAGGAAAAACAACCACTACGTATATGGTAAAATCTATTCTGGAAAATGCCGGATATAAAGTGGGACTGATCGGAACCATTGAAGCGATCATCGGTGACAAAGTGATTCCTGCAAAGAACACAACACCGGAGTCTTATGTGATTCAGGAATATTTCCATGAGATGGCAGAAGCCGGCTGTGACTGTGTGGTTATGGAAGTTTCCTCCCAGGGACTGATGCTTCACAGAACTCAGGGATTTGTTTTCGATTTTGGTATTTTTACAAATATTGAGCCGGATCATATCGGACCAAATGAACATAAGGATTTTGATGATTATCTCAGATGCAAGTCCTTACTTCTGAAACAGTGTAAGGTAGGAATTGTAAACAGAGATGATGAACATTTCGAGAAGATTATTGAAGGTCATACATGCAGCCTGGAAACTTATGGATTTTCACCGGAAGCAGACCTTCGTGCGGAAGATGCAAAGCTGGTCGGAGGTAAAGGATATCTGGGTATTTCCTACCATCTGAAAGGACTTCTGGATTTTCATGTGGAGATAGATATTCCCGGTAAATTCAGCATCTACAATTCATTGACAGCAATCGCAATCTGCCGTCATTTTAAGGTTTCGGAAGAGAACATTCTCAAAGCCTTAAAAGTAGCTAAGGTAAAAGGCCGTATCGAAATGGTAAAAGTATCCGATGATTTTACTCTGATGATCGATTACGCGCATAATGCCATGGCTCTGGAGAGTCTTCTGACCACTTTGAAAGAATATCATCCCCACAGACTGGTATGTCTGTTTGGATGCGGAGGCAACAGATCGAAGCTTCGCCGCTATGAGATGGGAGAGGTTTCCGGAAAGCTTGCAGACCTTACCATCATTACCTCTGATAATCCACGTGATGAAGAACCACAGGCGATCATCGATGATATCAAGATTGGTATGGCAAAAACCGATGGAAAATATGTAGAGATTCCGGACAGAAAAGAAGCCATCGCCTATGCAATCCATCATGGAGAGCCGGGGGATATTATAGTTCTGGCAGGTAAGGGACATGAGGATTATCAGGAAATTAAAGGAAAGAAATATCCTATGGATGAACGTGTCCTGATCGCAGATATTCTTGCTGGTAAATAGGTAGCGGGTCAAACAGGAATAAGTTCATGATATATGCTGATATAATAATTGATATTTCCAGTGATAAACTGGACCGGAGTTTTCAATATCGTGTACCGGAAAGGCTGGAGAAGAAAATAAAGGCAGGATGGTGGCAGCCATCCCTTTTGGAAATGCCGGCCGGGTGCGTAAAGGATATGTGATCGGATTGTCAGATAAACCGAAAATTGCTCCCGAAAAGATTAAAGAAATCAGTGAAATCTGCAGTGGAGAAGAGACTACGGAATCCAGACTGATCGCCCTGGCAGCCTGGATGAGAGAAAATTATGGTTCCACCATGATCCAGGCTCTCAGGACAGTACTTCCTATCCAGGAGAAAATCAAGGCAAAAGAGAAAAAATATATATGCCTGGATATTTCCGAAGAGGCGGGAACGCAGTTGCTGAAAGAACTTGAACAAACAAGGTTTAAAGCCAGAACAAGACTTCTGAGGGAACTTCTGGAGAAAAAAAGACTGGATTATACACATGCGGCGAAAGAACTGGGGACAACTTCTGCTGTTGTAAAGAAATTTCAGGAGCAGGGGATTATCCGCATAGAATATGATGAGATAATGAGAACTTCACTGAATACAGGTGATATTTCCGGAGAAAGGCGAATGCCGCTTACAGATGAACAGGAAGCGGCAGTAAAACAGATACAGAGAGAGTGGGAAAAACCATCGCCGAAGCCTGTACTGATCGAGGGAGTGACAGGGAGCGGGAAAACCCAGGTGTATATAAAGCTGATCGAGCAGACGCTTTCTCAGGGAAAAGAAGTAATCGTGCTGATCCCGGAGATTGCTCTGACATATCAGACGGTACGCAGATTTTATGCCAGATTTGGGGATAAAGTATCAGTTATCAATTCCAGACAGTCTCAGGGAGAACGCTATGATCAGTTTAAACGTGCGAAAAAGGGAGAAGTCCAGGTGATGATCGGTCCCAGATCTGCGCTGTTTACGCCATTTGCCAGTCTGGGACTGATCATTATTGATGAAGAACATGAACCAAGCTATAAAAGTGAAAGCACACCCCGTTATCATGCAAGGGAAACTGCAATCCGGAGAGCTGTTTTAGAACATGCAAATGTGGTAATGGGTTCAGCTACTCCATCAGTGGAAGCCTACAGTAAGGCAATGAATGGGGAATATAGTCTGGTCAGGCTGACAACAAGATATGGAAGCAGACCTCTGCCCCGGGTTTCTATCGTAGACCTGCGTGAGGAATTAAAAGCAGGGAACAGGTCTGTACTGAGCAGAGAACTCCGGCAAAAGATGAAAGGCCGGTTTGAGAAAAAAGAACAGGTAATGCTTTTTCTGAACAGAAGAGGATACGCAGGTTTTGTATCCTGCCGGTCCTGTGGACATGTGATGAAGTGTCCGCATTGTGATGTTTCTCTTTCGGAGCATAATAATGAAAGGCTTTTATGTCATTACTGTGGATATGAGACAGGAAAACCCCGGATATGCCCGGTGTGCGGATCGCCTTATATTGGCGGATTTAAGGCAGGAACACAGCAGATCGAGAAGGTAGTGCGGGAAGATTTTCCAGAAGTCAGGACTCTCAGAATGGATTTTGATACAACAAGAACTAAGGGCAGCTATGAAAAGATCCTTGCAGCTTTTGCAGCTCATGAGGCAGATATACTGATCGGAACACAGATGATCGTTAAGGGGCATGATTTTCCGGATGTCACACTCATGGGAATAGTAGCAGCGGATCTTTCGCTGAATGCAGAGGATTATCGATGTGCGGAACGTACCTTTCAGCTTCTCTGTCAGGCAGTCGGCCGGGGAGGACGGGGGGAAAAACCGGGAGAGGCAGTGATCCAGACCTATCATCCGGATCATTACAGTATTCAGGCGGCGGCAGTGCAGGATTATCAGGCATTCTATGAGGAAGAGATGAGTTACCGTATGCTTCTGGATTATCCGCCTGCGGCACATATGCTGGCAGTTCTGGGTTCAGGTCCGGAAGATGAGAAACTGGTTCAGGCCATGTATTATCTGAAACTTTATATAGAAAGGATATACAGAGAAAATGACCTGCATATCATTGGCCCGGCATATGCGTCAGTTGGAAAAGTTAAGGATATTTACAGACAGGTTATCTATTTAAAACATAAAGATCATAAAACGCTGGTACATATCAAAGACCAGCTGGAGAAATACATAGAGATAAATTCCGGTTTCCGGAAAATATACATACAATTTGATTTCAGTTAATTATGACAGAGTTTTTCAAAATCTCATTACTGAAGTAATCTGCTGCAGAAAGGAAATCCGACAGGCAGTAATTTCTGAAATCGTGATATAACAATAATCAAGATATCAGGTTAGGGGCAAAATATCTTTTGATCCTAACATCATAATCAAAGAAGAGGAGAATAAAGAAATGGCACTTAGAAAAATCAGATTACAGGGCGACGAAGTACTTGCAAAGGTCAGCAGACCGGTAGAAAAGATGACACCACGTATTCATGATCTGATCGGGGATATGCTTGAAACCATGTATGATGCAATGGGAGTTGGCCTCGCGGCACCACAGGTAGGTATGCTGAAGCGTATCGTTGTGATTGATATAGGAGAAGGTCCTATCGTGCTGATCAATCCTGAAATCCTTGAAACATCAGGCGAACAGACTGGTGATGAAGGATGCTTAAGTGTACCTGGAATGGCTGGTCAGGTAACACGTCCGAACTATGTAAAGGTAAAAGCTCTGGATGAAGATATGAATGAAGTAGAATATGAAGGGGAAGGTCTTCTTGCGCGTGCTTTCTGCCATGAGATCGATCATCTGGACGGACATATGTATACAGACTGGTAGAAGGAGAACTTCATCAGGTTTCCTATGATGAGGATGAGGAGTGATAATCAAATGAAGATAGTATTTATGGGAACACCGGATTTCGCAGTGCCGTCATTACATGCACTGACAGAAGCCGGATATGCGGTGGCAGCAGTAGTGACCCAGCCTGACAAACCAAAAGGGAGAGGTAAGACATTATTGCCAACACCTGTAAAAGAAGAAGCCGTTATGCACGATATTCCGGTATATCAGCCGGAGAAAGTGAGAAATAACCCTGAATTTCTGGAGATTCTGAAAGAAATCAATCCTGATATCATAGTTGTTGCTGCATATGGACAGATTATTCCAAAAGAAATCCTGGAACTTCCGAAATTTGGATGTATCAATATTCATGCGTCTCTTCTTCCGAAATACAGAGGAGCAGCGCCTATCCAGCAGGCTGTGATCGACGGGGAAAAAGTATCAGGTGTAACGATCCAGCAGATGGGAGAAGGTCTTGATACCGGTGATATGATTTCAAAGATAGTGATTCCGATCTCTCCGACAGAAACAGGTGGAAGCCTGTTTGGAAAACTTGCGCAGGCCGGTGCGGATCTGCTGATCAAGACGCTTCCGTCTATTGAGCAGGGAACCGCAGAGTTTGAAAAACAGCCGGAGGAGAGTCCTACACCTTATGCGGCTATGATCACCAAACAGATGGGACTGATGGATTTCAGAAAATCTGCAGAAGAACTGGAACGCCTTGTACGCGGCCTGAATCCATGGCCAAGTGCTTATACATTTCTTAATGGAAAAACTCTGAAAGTGTGGAAATGTAAAGTCAGCACTGAGAAAACAGATGCTGTTCCGGGAACAATCTTCCTGGCAGATAAAGAGGGGATCCATACAGCATGTGGAGAAGGAGTGCTGATTCTTACAGAGGTACAGCTGGAAGGTAAGAAGCGTATGGAAACAGAAGCCTTTCTCCGGGGATATCACATTGAAAATGGAATTGTTTTTACAGATCATAAGGAGTGATTAGATGTACGGATATTATTATTTTGATCCTACGTATTTACTGCTCGTTATCGGAATGGTGCTGTCTTTACTGGCATCTGCAAAGGTAAAGAGTACGTTTTCTGTTTACAGCAGAGTGCGCAGTGCATCGGGGCTTACAGGTGCCGATGCTGCCAGACGGATTCTTCGTATGTCGGGAATTACGGATGTTACGGTAGTACCCATATCCGGCAGCCTGACAGACCACTATGATCCGGGAAGTAAGAAACTGGCACTTTCCCAGGATGTATATGATAAAACATCGGTGGCTGCGATCGGAGTGGCTGCGCATGAATGTGGACATGCTATTCAGCATGCGACTAACTATGTGCCATTGAATCTTCGCTCTGCGATTGTGCCTGTTGCAAACATCGGATCCACACTTTCCTGGCCATTGTTTCTGGCAGGACTGATTTTCTCAATCCGTCCACTGCTGACTGTTGGAATCATTTTGTTTACATTTGCGGTTCTTTTTCAGCTTGTAACTCTTCCGGTAGAATTTAATGCATCTTCAAGAGCATTGAAAATGCTTGGAAGTTCAGGAATGCTTGGAGATGATGAGGTAAAAGGTGCAAGAAAAGTCCTTACAGCAGCGGCACTCACCTATGTTGCAGCACTTGCTTCATCAATTCTGCAGCTTTTAAGACTGATTATACTTGCCGGAGGAAGAGACCGTGACTAATGGAATAAATACAAGAGAACTGATATTGCAGATATTACTGGAAATCGAGGAAGAGGGAAAACACAGCCATATCGCTATCCGCAATGCTCTTTCCAAATATCAGTTCCTTCCAAGACAGGAGAGAGCTTTTATTACCAGAGTCTGCGAAGGAACACTGGAATATCGTATTTTAATAGATTATATTATTGATTCATATTCAAAAGTATCTGTAGATAAAATGAAGCCTGTGATCAGGGAAATCCTGAGAAGTGCAGTCTATCAGATCAGGTTTATGGACAGTGTGCCGGACAGCGCAGTGTGTAATGAAGCGGTGAAGCTGGCCCAGAGAAAAGGCTTTTACAGCCTGAAACCTTTTGTAAACGGTGTTCTTCGTACGATTGCCAGAGAGTGGAAAAATCTGAAACTTCCTTCAAGGGAAGAAAATCCGGTCAGATATCTGTCTGTCAGATATTCTATGCCGGAAACACTGGTAAACCGTTGGCTTGAGGATTACGGGGAAGAAAAAACAGAAAAGATCCTTACAGATTTTCTCACTGAGAAACCGATCACAGTACGCTGCAGAACTCATAAATATCCACAGAAAGAGATTTATGAGAGCCTGGTCGATCAGGGAGTGGAAGTGAAACCTGCACCTTATCTTCCCTATGCATATGAAATTTCAAATTATAACCATATTCTTGCACTGGATGCATTTATACAGGGGAAAATCCAAGTGCAGGATGTAAGCTCCATGCTGGTGGCAGAAATTGCAGATCCGCAAAAAGGGGATTATGTGATAGATATGTGCGCAGCACCTGGTGGAAAGAGTCTCCATGTTGCAGATAAAATGGGAGATTACGGAACAGTAGATGCACGCGATATCAGCCAGTATAAAGTGGATATGATCGAAGAGAATATTCACAGAACAGACTGCATTAATGTGCAGGCTCATGTGATGGATGCTACGGTATTTGATGTAGATTCAGAACTCAAGGCAGATGTCGTTCTGGCAGATGTCCCATGTTCCGGATATGGAGTAATTGGAAAGAAGCCGGAGATCAAATACAGGGTGACAGCACAGAAGCAGGAAGAGATTGTAATCCTTCAGAGAACAATCCTTGACAATGCGGCAGAATATGTGAAACCGGGCGGAGTGCTGGTATTTAGTACCTGTACTATCGCAAAGGAAGAGAATGAAGAGAACATGTTGTGGTTTATGAATAATCATCCGTTCAAACTGGAGAGTATTGATCCGTATCTTCCGGAAGAACTGCATTCTGAGACAACAGCTCTGGGTTATCTTCAGCTTCTGCCGGGAGTACACAAAACAGATGGCTTCTTTATTGCAAAATTCAGGAGAAAATAAGTAATGACAGACATTAAGTCAATGACGATCGACGAATTAAAGAAACTGATGACCACTCTGGGAGATAAGCCTTTTCGTGCGAAGCAGATTTACAGCTGGCTGCATGAACACCTTGTTACTTCTTATGATGAGATGACCAATCTTTCCAAAAGCCTGAGGGAAAAACTGAAAGAATATCCTGTCACAGCACTGAAGATGGTAGATGTACAGACATCCCGGATTGACGGTACACAGAAGTATCTGTTCCGTCTCAGTGATGGAAATGTGATAGAGAGTGTTCTCATGCGGTATAAACATGGAAATTCTGTCTGTATTTCTTCTCAGGTGGGATGCCGCATGGGATGCAGATTCTGTGCATCTACCATAGGAGGACTGACCAGATGTCTTCTCCCGTCAGAAATGCTGGATCAGATATACAGGATACAGGCTCTGACAGGAGAAAGAGTTTCCAATGTTGTGGTCGATGGGAACGGGGGAACCGTCTTGATAATTATGAAAATCTTCTCAGGTTTATACATATCCTGACAGAAGACGGAGGACTTCATATCAGTCAGAGAAACCTGACTGTATCTACCTGTGGGCTGGTTCCGAAGATTTATGACCTTGCAAAAGAAAAGCTTCAGATGACACTTGCACTTTCCCTTCACGCACCTAATGATGTGAAGCGACGGGAACTGATGCCGATCGCAAACAAATACAGTATGGATGAGGTTCTGGAAGCCTGCCGTTATTATTTTAAAGAAACCGGGCGCAGGATCACATTTGAATATAGTCTGGTAGCCGGAGTTAATGACAGCGATGAGGATGCAAGGGAACTTTCCGGCAGAATCAGAGATATGAACTGCCATGTAAATCTGATCCCGGTAAACCCTATTAAGGAACGTTCCTTTGTGCGTTCAACAAGACAGGCTGTGGAGAATTTCAAAATAAAACTTGAAAAATGTGGAATAAATGTTACTATTAGAAGAGAAATGGGCAGTGATATTGATGGTGCCTGTGGACAGTTAAGAAAAAGTTATATGGAAAAACAGAAAGCGAGAAGTGACATGAGGATATATTCAGCTACTGATGTCGGGCAAAAGCGGAAGATGAACCAGGATTATGTGTTCGCAACTGCTGACCCGGTTGGAAATCTTCCGAATCTGTTTGTTGTTGCAGATGGTATGGGTGGTCATAATGCAGGTGATTATGCATCCTCTCATGCGGTTACATCCATGGTGGAGGAAATCCGGCAGGATGCGGATTTTAATCCGGTAAAGGTAATCCGTCATGCCATTGAATGTGTAAATACCGAGATTCTTACCCAGGCACAGCAGGATGAGAAACTCAGAGGAATGGGAACAACGATAGTGGCAGCTACTATCGTAGGACATTACGCTTATGTGGCAAATGTAGGTGACAGCAGACTTTATGTGATCGGAGAGAAGATTCAGCAGATAACAAGGGATCACTCACTGGTGCAGGAGATGGTAAGAATGGGAGAACTTGACCCTGAACAGGCAAGGAAGCATCCGAAGAAAAATATCATTACAAGAGCACTTGGAGCAGAGAAAACAGTGGATATTGATTTCTTTGATCTGAAACTGGAACCCGGAGATGTAGTTTTGATGTGTTCGGACGGGCTCAGCAACATGGTTGAGGACAGCCAGCTGAGGGAAATCATTTCTGACACATCTACAGATCTGGATGAAAAAGGCAGGATACTTATAAGAGAAGCAAACCGCAATGGCGGCAAGGATAATATTGCAATTGTATTGGTAGAACCATTCACAGACGAGGTGAAAGCATGTTAAAAACGGGAATGATCATAGCAGAACGCTATGAGATATTAGGAAAAATTGGTACCGGCGGAATGGCGGACGTATACAAGGCAAAAGACCATAAGCTGAATCGGTTTGTTGCTGTAAAAGTTCTTAAGCCGGAATTCAGAGAGGATACGACGTTTATCCGCAAGTTTAAAAGTGAGGCTCAGGCTGCAGCAGTCCTGACACATCCGAATATAGTGAATGTATTTGATGTTGGTGACGATAACGGAGTTATTACATTGTTATGGAGCTTATTGAGGGAATTACTCTCAAGGAGTACATTTCCAAAAAGGGAAAGCTTTCTGTAAAAGAAGCAACCAGTATTGCAATCCAGGTCTCCATGGGACTGGAAGCTGCACACAGCCATGGGATTGTACATCGTGATGTAAAACCGCAGAATATTATCATTTCCATGGATGGAAAGGTAAAAGTAACAGATTTTGGTATTGCAAGAGCCGCTTCTTCCAATACCATAAGCTCAAATGTAATGGGATCTGTTCATTACAGTTCACCGGAACAGGTCAGAGGCGGATACAGTGATGAGAAGAGTGATATTTATTCACTGGGTATCACAATGTATGAAATGGTTACAGGGAAGGTTCCTTTTGACGGAGATACCACAGTAGCTATTGCTATCAAACATCTTCAGGAAGAGATTGTTCCTCCAAGTATTTATACACCGGAGCTTCCCCACAGTCTGGAGCAGATCATTCTGAAATGTACACAGAAAAGCGTGGATCGCCGTTATCAGAATATGGAGGATGTGATCGCAGATCTGAAGCATTCTCTGATCGATCCACAGGGAGATTTCGTAACGCTGACGTCTGTGGATAACGAAGCAAAAACAGTTGTGATCTCAGATAAGGAGCTTGGTGAGATCAAACATATGCCCAAGCAGATCGCAAAGTCAGAACCTGAGGCTCTGGAAGAAGAAATCAATGAAACAGATTATGATGATGAGCCGGAAGTGAAAAGCACAGGAAGAAATCAGATAAGCCTGAGAAAAGAAAAAAGAGGCGGACATGGGCTGACTATTGTAATGCTTCTGATAGGGTGTTGTGATTCTGATAGCGATCATTCTGGTCGCAGGAAAGGCGTCCGGACTTATTGGAAGTAACAATGATACAGACAAAAAACTGAGACCCAGGATACATCGGAATCAGATGATGACGGAATGATAACTGTGCCGAATCTGGTAGGAAAAACAGAGGATGAAGCAAAGAATATCACAAAGGATATGAAACTGGGTATTCAGCCTATGGGCGAGGAGGCTTCAAATCAGGCAAAAGGAACCATTTCTTCACAGGATATTCCAAAGGGAAGTAAAGTAGAGCAGTATACGACCATTAAGTATTATATCAGCAAGGGTGCGCAGAAGATCACAATTCCGGATGTGGATGGACAGACCGGAGTAGACGCACAGCAGACTCTGGAAGATATGGGATTAACTGTTGAGATACAGAAAGAATACAGTGAATTAAATGATGATGGTACTCCGGTTACAGATCCGGGATATGCAGTCTCCACAACTCCGGCAGCCGGAAACTCTGTTTCAGCAGGAGATAGCGTAACACTGCTTGTCAGCCGAGGTGTGGACTATGGAGACAGTGTGGAGGTTCCAAGTGTTGTCGGAATGACAAAGAATGATGCAGTTACTACTTTTGGTAAGTTCCTCAATGTGGAAGTAAAAGAGGAAAAGAGTACAGAGGTGGCAGAAGGAGAAGTAATTTCACAGGAACCGGAAGCCGGAAACTGGGAAGATCCGGATAATGTAAATGTTGTGATCACAGTAAGTACGGGAAATCAGGAACCTTCGGCTCAGAGTGACAGCGCAGATACTGCTGCATCATCTGATGCTCCGGCACAGACAGCAGATAACAGTGCGGCGGCAGCAGCCGGGGAAGTATGGAAATGTACACAGACTCTGAATACTCCGTCAGGATATTCCGGAGGTCCGGTTCGTCTGGAACTGATCCAGAATGTAAACGGAACACCGACAGCTTCAGTTGTTCTGGAAGATCAGGTAATCCAGTTCCCGTATGATCTGGATATCACAGGTGCACCTGGTATCAGCGAGGGTACTTTGTATCTGTCTGAACAGATTAGTGGAACTTATCAGGAACTCGGAAATTATTCTATTACATTTGCTAAGGCTGAATGATCCATGCAGGGAAAGATAATAAAAGGAATTGCAGGATTTTATTACATCTATGCAGAAAATGATGAGATTTATGAATGCAAAGCAAAGGGAATATTCAGAAAAGATAAACAGAAACCTCTTGTAGGGGATAATGTGGAGATAGAGGTTTTGGATGAACAGGAGAAGGAAGGCAGTGTGACTGCCATCCTTCCCAGAAAAAATTCATTGATCCGTCCGGCCGTTGCCAATGTGGATCAGGCTTTTGTGATTTTTGCGATGGAGAATCCTAAACCTAATTTTATGCTGCTTGACCGTTTTCTGATCATGATGGAGAAAGAGAATGTTCCGGCAGTCATATGTTTTAACAAGAAAGATCTTGCAAAACAGGAAGAACTGGAGCTTTTATATGAAACCTATAAGAGCTGTGGATATGATGTGATTTTTTCCAGTACTTTTAATGGAGAGGGGCTGGATGAAATACGTGAGATCCTGAAAGGAAAAACAACTGTAGTTGCAGGACCTTCCGGTGTGGGAAAATCTTCAATTACCAAGCACTGCAGGAAAATGTACAGATGGAAACCGGGGAGATAAGTAAGAAGCTGAAACGTGGAAAGCATACCACGCGTCATTCTCAGGTGATACCGGTGGGACATGATACTTATCTGATGGATACACCGGGATTTTCTTCTTTATATCTGACAGATATAGAAGAACAGGAACTTAAGGCGTATTTTCCGGAGTTTCGCAGATATGAAGAACAGTGCAGGTTTCAGGGATGCAGACATATCCATGAACCGGACTGTGGCGTGAAAGCAGCATTGGCAGAGCATAAGATTAGCCAGCTTCGCTATGAAGATTATCTGGGACTTTATAATGAATTAAAAGAGAAAAGGAGATTCTAATTATGTATCAGTTGTGCCTTCTATTTTATCGGCAGATTTTAACCGTTTGGGCGAACAGATCAAAACCCTGGAAAAAGAGGGGATTGAATGGCTTCATATTGATGTTATGGATGGTGATTTTGTACCGAGTATTTCTTTTGGAATGCCGGTGATAAAGTCTATCCGAAAGGAATCAAAGTTGTTTTTTGATGTACATCTCATGGTTACAGAGCCTGAGAGATATATCAGAGATTTTGTGGAATGTGGGGCAGATTCCATTACAGTACATGCGGAGGCATGTGAAGATCTTGAGAGAACTATTGAACAGATCAGGGAAGCAGGTGTGAAGGTGGGAGTTTCCATCAAACCGGCTACACCTGTAAATGATATAAGTCATATGCTCAGCGATGTGGATATGGTTCTGATCATGACTGTACAGCCGGGATTTGGCGGTCAGAAGTATATGGAAGAATGTACGGAAAAGATCAGGGAAGTACGTGAACTGATCGAGGCCGAGGATCTGGATGTAGATGTTCAGGTTGATGGTGGCATCAATGATGAGACAATGGAGACAGTGCTCACAGCAGGTGCAAATCTGCTGGTAGCAGGTTCTTATGTTTTCAACGATGATCTGGCAAAAAATGTAAAACATGCCAGAGAACGAATGGATGAGATCATAAGAAGGATTGACTGAGGAAGAGCATGATAGATACGATAATTGTAAGCGGGGGCAATATCCACAGTGATTTTGCCCTCGATTTTTTAAAAAAGAATGAAGCCTGTCTGATCGCAGCTGATAAAGGGCTGGAATTCTTTCTGGAGCATCAGCTTTTGCCGGATGCAGTTATTGGAGATTTTGACAGTCTGTCTGAAGATGGAAAAAAATTTCTGGAAATTCAGGAAGAAAGAAGTATGGACAGTGAAATTCCCTATGGTGGAATGACTGAGTGGAAATTGCAAAAAGGCTTTGGAAATGAAAAAAAAGAAATAAAAGTTATCCGCCTGAGACCGGAAAAAGATGACTCAGATACACAGTCTGCCATGAATTATGCGATCAGGACCGGTGCGAAAAAGATAGTGATCTTTGGTGTGACAGGAAACAGAGTAGATCATCTGATGGCGAATTTCGGACTCCTTGTCCTGGCACAAAACCAGGGGGCAGAAGTAACACTTGTGGATCAGTATAATTATATGAAGCTTATTTCAGACGGAACAGTTCTGAAAAAGTCAGAACAGTTTGGAAAATATGTGTCATTTTTTCCATTTGGAGGAAATGTGACAGATCTGACTCTGGAAGGATTTAAATATCCCCTGAGTAACTATTGTCTGACAGCAGCAGACAGTGGACTTACTGTAAGCAATGAGATAATCAGCGAACATGCCAGAGTTACATTTAGCTCAGGAGAATTGCTTATGATAATGTCAAGAGACTAAAACGCAAGACACGTTTTTTTGATGAGTTTCCCAGGGAGGCACTGGAGCTTGCAGATGAGCTGAATTTACCGCTTTTTTACTTTATAGGAAAGACCGCCTGCGGTGCTCTGTTGAATTTAAAAATGCCCGCACGGAGGCGGGCATGATAACAAGAAAAGCCCTGGATTAGAAAATATAAAAATTTTCCTCGCCAAATCGTTATCAGATTTGTCATCATTTAGAAGATAATCCATATCTGGAAGTCCTTTTTCGTTTCTCCTGCTATATAATATTCTGTAAATCATTTTGCATGGATGTTCTCTGGTAATAAGTATTTATGATATCCTGTAAAGTAATCGTATTCATCTTTTCTTCAGCGTTTTTTTGAATTTCATTATAGAATCCCTGCAAGGATAACTGAATATTAATACCAACGCCGCAATCAGGGTTTGTATGAGTATCTAAATGAAGCAGCGGTTTCTCGCCTTCAACTGCCTTATAAATATCCAGCAATGTAATCTGGTCTGCTGGTTTTGAAAGAGAAGGACGGGCATGTCCGGCTACACTGGTCATAAGTCCGGCTTTTTTTAGTTTTAACATAAGTTGCGTACAAAGCCGGGATTTGTATGGACACTTTCTGCAATTGAGGCGCTGGAGAGAGATTTTTCCTGGTTGATAGCAATCAGAACCATCACATGAACAGTATCACTTAATTTCGTTGAATATTTCATGATAAGAAACTCCTTGTAGTATGATATAATGATTTTGCTTTCACATTTTTGAGACAAAAATAATTCTGGTTTGTCTAAAACATTTCAAGTTCTCAACAGTTCTTTCCAATATGTTGAGAAACTGTGCATATTTATTATTTTGATGATTGTAAATAATATAATTACAACTATAATGAAATTTAAAGGAAAAGTCAACACAGGAATGAAACTTACGGAGGATTGTATAATATGCTGATCGTAGACAAATTTATGAAAACACCAAAATCCTTGCATAAACATTGATTATTATATGATGCGATAAAATATCAACAAAGGAGAACTTATGGAATACAAAAATCAAACAGAAAACCGTGCATTTCAGGAAATGTTGCAGGCAGCAGTAAAACGGCTGCAAAATCGTTCCGGAGAGGATATTGCTGCAAAAAGCGGGGCTGTTTTTCATAGCAGCCGAAATGTGCTTGAAGTACTGAGTTTTTATGAAACGATTGAAATTCAACTCCCTGAGTTTCGTATTAACTCAGACATGGACGAATGGCATTATCTGACATTGCTGCATTATCTGGATATGGCCGATGGAACAGAAGGTTCACAGAAGCTCATTACTTTTGGTAACCTGAAAGATGGATTGATTCGAGGAACCAAGTTTGACCGGACTGCAGAGCAGAAACTGGAAAAGCTTTTGCAGGATAAAGATCCTGAGAAAATTCAGAAAGCATGTAAAAACCTGGGTGCAGAATTCACAGAGACAAAGGCGGATCTGTGTGCTGTTTTTCCAGTTCTGCCAAGATATCCGGTAACTTTAAAGATATGGTTTGCAGATGAAGAATTTCCTGCATCTGGCAAAATATTTCTTCAGGATCATGCCGATCATTATCTGAGTGTAGAAGATGCGGTAACAGTTGGAGAAATTTTGTTGCAAAAATTATCGGAAGCATTTTCTTCTCTCTGATCATGAATCAGAAAACTTTCCAGCCCGGATTTGATAAATTTGTCGATTACTGTCTGAATCTGTTTCCAGTCATTACAATGATTGCGGAGCATCAGTCTGTTGATGGAAAGGCAGCCATTCATTTGAAAATAAAAAACCGATTCTGCCTGTTCAAAGGTCAGGAGGCTGTGTGACATAAGCCAGGTCACATAGCCTTCTTTTGTATTTTCTGCTATTTTTTCCAGAAGAATAGGGGCAATTGCATCATCCAGAAACAGTGCCCTGTATTGTGATTCCATCTGTATTTTCTGACAGAACGGATAGGAACAGCTTTTTTGATTTAGACAGAATAAATGATCTACAGTTGTTAACATATCCTGAGTCATATCATTAAAAATATCTGATAATACATCATAGATATCGTAGTAATGAAGATAAAAAGTGCCACGGTTGATTTCAGCATTTTTGCAGACCTCTGTAACTGTAATTTTCGTAAAACTTTTCTGCTTTAACAATTCTAAGAACGTATCTTTTATGGTTTGTCTGGTATAGCGGGTACGGCGATCTTGTTTTTTCGCTTTTTCTGACATTATATACTCCTGTATTATTTGGGATCATATGATTCCTCAACAATTTTTCTTATATGTTGAGTAACCATACAAATCTCACAGACTGATTATTGTAATTTATATAGTAACAACTATAATGAGGTTTAAAGAAAAAGTCAACAGATTGTTCAGAATTTTAGGAGGAAAAATATGGGACATGTAATTGCAGTATCAGGAAAAGGTGGCGTAGGAAAAACAACTCTTTGTGGATTGTTGATCCAGTATTTATGTGAAAGCGGAAAACGTCCGGTCCTGGCGGTGGATGCAGATGCAAATGCAAATTTGAACGAAGTGCTCGGTGTTGAGCCGGAGGTCACACTTGGGAGCTGAGAGAAGAAATTGAGCGGGCAGGCATAGACCCACGATATCAGATTCCCTCCGGTATGACAAAACAGGCATATCTGGAAATGCGTCTTTCTGATGCGATTGCAGAAGAAGACGATTATGATTTGATGGTAATGGGACGAACCCAGGGACAGGGCTGCTATTGTTTTGTAAATGGCCTTGTACAGACCCAGGTTCAGAAACTGCAAAGCCATTATCCATATATTGTGGTTGATAACGAAGCGGGTATGGAACACATCAGCAGAGGAATTCTGCCAATGATGGAAGTTGCGATTCTTGTGAGTGACTGTTCCAGAAGAGGTGTTCAGGCAGCCGGACGTATTGCAAAGCTGATGAATGAATTAAACTTTAAACCACAGAAAACTGGATTAATCGTGAATCGTGTTCCGGATGGAAAACTGGATGCCGGAACTCTGGAAGAAATCCGAAATCAGGGATTGGAACTGTTAGGCGTTGTACCACATGATGACCAGGTATATCAGTATGACTGTGATGGAAAGCCGATCATACGGCTTCCGAAAGATTCTCCTGTAAGAAGTGCACTGGGAGAAATTGTAAAGAAGTTAGGATTGTGAGTTGGAGGATTGGAAGTTTGAAAACTGCGCGTCGCATTCTCGTTACTTCAGCCTGCAAATAAAAAGTCAATACTAAAATTGAAGAAAGTTAAAAAACTTTACAGGTTAAAAATTAGGCATTAAAATAAGGCCACCACAACCAG
>ENA-OQIR01000046-OQIR01000046.1-human-gut-metagenome-genome-assembly--contig:-NODE-46-length-50093-cov-4.790458_pt1 | contig 50093 bp, 59 predicted proteins | sample MGYA00242580_ERZ504745 | MGnify/ENA primary metagenome ERZ504745 (study PRJEB26092, sample SAMD00036214) | human gut metagenome | host: Homo sapiens | study: EMG produced TPA metagenomics assembly of...
CCACGAAGGGAATTTTACATAGTTTGAGACGTTCTTATCCGTAATAATAATTACCTCACGTCCCCCAGCATTACGTCGTACAGATTCCACACATGCCTTTACAATTTCAGGAGCAGAATCCAGTCCCCTGCCACCAGCACATCCAAATCTTATTGCTCCTATCAGGGGCAATAGGGGGCAGGGGCGCATCATAGTCATAGGAGCGTAATAATCGCCAAAACGATTCTCCAAATATCGCAGTACAGCTTCATGCTTGCGCAGCAGACGAGCTTTAACCGCATCGGATTCTTGATATCCGTTATGGTTCATCACTTGAATGTCAAGCTTCGCGCGGAATGCATTTATACCCTCACTGAAAGAGGTTTCTTTCGCTATCATTCGTGAAGCATGTATTTCTTCAGAGGCACGGTGAACAATGCGCTCCAAACTATTATGTCTATTCGCCACGTTCAATCCTCCTGTAAGAATCTTCAAGTTGTCGAACGTATTGTGATTGTTTGCAACGCTCATTCACGTATTTGACGCAGGTTTGTTGCATGATTTGATAATCGTTTTCGCCCGCGTGCGAGGCCTTAATAAGAGCGTCAGTTAAATCACTTACATTCCCGGATTCGAAGGTGAAGCCGGTCCTGCCCTCTTCCACCAGCTCAGGGATGCCGCCGATGCAGGCGCCGATGATCGGCGTCTGAGCGGCCAGGGATTCCAAGCCGGAGTACGGCATGTTCTCCCGCCATTCGGAGCTCAGCACGGTGAATCGGGCATTGCCCACCTCCCGTTGCAGATCCTCGCCGGTTCTATAGCCGAGCAGCCGGATGCGGGAAACAGCTCCGGGCCCGCCGAGGCGATCAACTGCTCGATGGCTTCACGTTCCGGGCCATCGCCGACGATATGCAAATCCCAAGTATCGGGCAGGAACCCCTCGTGGCCGGCACCGGCATCCGAATCCGCGTATCGTTCCAATCCAGCGGCCTGTAGGAATGCCTTCACCAGGGTGAGGATGCCTTTCTCTTGGGACAGGCGTCCGAAGAACAGGACATATGGCCGTTCCCCGGCCTGCGCATCATCGAACTTATGCGTATTCGCCACACGGGCGCCCATCGCCATCTGCGAATCCGTCAGGAAATTCTGCATGGCAATGGTACGCCCTGCATATCCGCCCTCATCCAGTTTGCTCTTCATGAATTCAGAAGGCGCGATAATCGCATCAATCTTGTCATACGAATGGTGATACTTCAGAAATTCGGCTTCCGCGGAAGCAAGCAGACTCTTGGCACGCGATCCCTTCACACACACATTCTTTGTGGCATGCATGAATCGCCTATCCAGGCAGGCATCACACACTTCTCCCCTACCATTCACCATCGTATAGGCCGGGCACAGCAGAATATAGTCATGCGCCGTATAGACCACCGGCACATGGTGCTTCCTCAGGTAGGGGGCGTCCAGAATCGAGAGCGTCAGCTGGCGATGCACATTGTTCATGTGGATCACATCTGGCTTGAATTCCTCTAGCAAAGCTCGAACTTGCGTCTCGCTTCAAAAGAGTAAATCAGCGTGGAAGCTCCTGAACCTTCTTGAAAGCGGAAATATCCCCCACATAATCCTTTTCGGAAACGAAGTATTTACTCCAATAGCTCGGTTCGTTATTCGGATGCTGCATGGAAAAGAAAGCGATTTCGTGGCCAAGCGCACGTAATCCTTCAGCCAACGCGAAAAAATAGGTTTCCGCGCCACCTTTGCGATAGAAATATTTGTTCACTAGGAGAATTCGCATGCTCACTCTCCCCCGTACAGGTTCAGTGTTTGATCGGTGACGTCATCCCAGTTATATTTACCAACGATGTAATCTGCGGCATTTGCCTTGTAACGTTGTACAAGATCATCGTTTTCAAGCAATTCCTGAAGTTTTTTCCGCAGGGATTCAACAGAACCATGCTGGAATGTCGCTGCGTGCCCTTCTACTACTTCCGCACATTCCGGAATGTCGGACGTAAGGCAACAGTTACCGTAACTCATGGCTTCCAGCAGACTCATCGGCATGCCTCCAAGTCGCTTGGGAGCACATAAATATAAGCATTGCTATAGAGCTCTTTGAGTGCCTGCCCTTGTATGAATCCGGTCAAAATAACACGAGAATCCTGATTAGCCATCTGCTGAATATGCTGGTAATACTCGTTGGAGTCGGAAGCGCCTCCAGCGATGACAAGCTTTTTGTTCGTATTCAGCTTGCTGAACGCCTCGATAAGGTAATGCACGCCTTTCTCGGGAACAATACGCCCGAGAAACAGTACATAGTCATTCTTATGAAGACCATATTTTTCGGTAATTTCCTGTGCCGAAACTGGCTCACCATATTCGATGCCATTGGGAATGAAATGTGTACCGCGACCATATTTTTCTTGAAAATACTGCCGCATGCTTTCGCTGAGCACTATGATTTCATCCGCGCATTTCGCTGCGGTACGTTCTCCGAACTTGAGATATGTGGAAGCGAACTTGCCCCATTTGGCACGCTGCCAGTCAAGACCGTGAATGGTCGCTACCGTGCGAATGCCCGCCCAATGCGCCAGACGCAGCATGACGCAGGGACCTTCGGCATGATAGTGAATGACGTCCGGTTTGGCCGCAATGGCTTTCAGTGTTGCGAAGAATGAGGAGGTCAGCGCCGCCAAACCTTTCGCTTCAAAAGTCGGCACTGGAACAACACGCACGCCGTTATATACAAAGGGCTTATTTGCGGAATGAACGTTTCCATCGAATTCGGCGCCCGCAACATTATGTCCCTTGCGATTGTATGCGATGACCTTATGCCCCTTTGCGGCCATACGCGTAGCTAGTTCATCTACAACGATCTCAATGCCGCCTTCACGCGAAGGAATGCGCTTATGGCCTATCATCGCGATATTAACCATCACCGGTCACCCCTTAGTTATTCAGAGTGCCGGAATCATGCCACAAACGTTATGCAGGCAGAGGATTGCACAGTCTGACCACTAACCAAACCGACGTAACGGCCGTTATCGGCTCTTTTTATAATTGATCGACCCGTGGTCGGCATGCTAATTCCGTCCCTTCCCTCCAAATGAACCCCGAATTGGTGTTTTTTCAAGCGCAACACAAACCGCGCAGGAACCGCCAAACCCCGTTCATTACCTTCTAAAGTTGATTTTGGCATCCCCCTCAGACACACCCAGCCCCCGTCGCTCACTTCGGGGGTATTCTCCATAGGTTTTCCATGAACACTTTGCTTGTTCATGACTTGAAAACTGTGTTTGAAATCTGATCCTGTCGGTTTTCCGGACGTTTCTGAATGAGAAAAAGAGCCGATAACGGCCGTTATGTCGGCTTAGTCCCGGTTCGAGGACGGTAATCCAGTGCCGATTCGCGTAGCCAGGTCATGGGAAAAATGCTTGGCGGTGGTGTCGAATCCGTAGTGATGAACTACTACCGCCATATCGACCGTAGCAAAGTGCAGTTCGATTTTTTGGTGGATGCCGATTCGACTCGCGTTCCAGAAGAGGAAATCAAAGCGTTGGGCGGCCGCGTTTTTCGCATCCCTCCATACCAGCATCCCCTTCGCTACCGCAAGGAATTGGTCAGGCTTTTCCATGAGGAACACTGGCCGATCGTGCACAGCCACATCAATACGCTCAGCGTATTCCCATTGTCTGCGGCCAAAAAGGCTGGAGTGCCGGTCCGTATCGCCCACTCGCATTCCACGATGGGCAAGGGCGAGTTTGCCAAGAACCTGATGAAGCTTGCACTGCGTCCGCTCTCGAACCTTTACCCTACAGAATGTTTCGCATGCAGTGAATACGCCGGAAAATGGCTGTTCGGCAGAGACGCTGACTTCACAGTGATTCCCAACGCCATCGAACTGGAGAAGTTCCATTTCGACCCAGTCCTTCGCCAGGAAACCCGCAAGGAACTCGGCATAGCCGATGGTATGTTCCTGATTGGCCATGTGGGTCGTTTCATGCCGCAGAAGAATCAGGCTTTCCTTGTCGACGTTCTCGCCGAGCTCCTTCCCCAGAAGCCGGACACGATACTCGCGTTCGTTGGTGACGGTCCAGACAGACCAGACGTACAGCAGCACGCCCAAGAACTCGGCATTGGTGACCACATTCTGTTCTTGGGCCAGCGCACGGACGTCAACCACCTTTACCAGGCGTTCGATGCTTTCTGTCTGCCGAGCCGTTATGAAGGTCTCGGCATGGTCGCCATCGAAGCCCAGGTCGCCGGATGCCCCTGTGTCCTCAGCGATCAGGTTCCGCACGAAGCTGATATTTCCGGAAAAACATCTTTCATAAGCTTGGAAAATAAATCTTCTTGGATTTCAACTGTACTCAACATTTCCTCGCAAACAGCGAATCGGCAGATTGAAACATCAAATACATGCGCTGAAAAATATGACATTTCAGCTAGTGCGAATCGTCTGACTTTCTTGTACGTAAGCAGTGCGGAAAGCGCGAATAGGTGGGAGGAAACACTGTGAATCCTCATGTTGCTGTAATCACTTCAGGTTATTTACCAGTGCCGAACGTCCTCGGCGGAGCTGTCGAAGCATTGGACATGATGATGGTTCAAGAGAATGAGAAAACTCCTAGTTTTGATTTCACTGTTTTTTCTTCTTGGACACCCGGCGTAGATCAGATAGCGCGTACAGGTAATTTCAAGCACACTGATTTCTGCTTTATCAAGACACCATTGCTGGTTCGTGCAGTGGATCATTGCATTTATTGGGCAGCCAAGCATGTGCTTCACAAGAAGAAGCTCATGAGCTATCGATATATCGCGCAACGCCTGTGGTATATCAACAAGGTTTCCAAGAAACTCGCACAGCCCACAAAGAATGACAGTCCGGCTTTCGACAAGGTAATGATCGAAAACCACGCCACGCTGTTCATGACTATGCAGAAGCACGGCAATTCCGAACGATATGCGGGAAAAGTGTATTACCACCTGCATAACGAAGTTCTTAATGATTTCGGCTGCATTAAAGAGATTTCCAAAGTCAAAAAAGTACTTGGAGTTTCCAAATATATTGTTGACACGCTTGACACGTATTTAAAAGAGCATGGAGAGCCTGGTCTGCGCGAAGATCAGAAAGCTGTATGGCGTAATGGCGTCGACACAAACCGGTTTGGTTCAGAAGAGGCTAATAGCAAGGCGATTGAATTCCGACAGAAATTCAATATAGCTGAAGATGATATTGTTTTCCTGTTTTCCGGGCGCCTTACTCCGGAAAAAGGTGCCGAAGAACTATTGAAAGCGTTTACTGAAGTAGCGCAGAAAGTTCCCAATACCAAGCTGGTTATTGCCGGAGCTTTCTTCTTTAATTCGAATATCGTAAGTCCATTTGAACAGAAACTTCGCAATCTGGCGTCGAATCCAACTGTAAAGAATCGAATTATCTTTACTGGTTTCGTGAATTATGAGGATATGCCCGCCATCTATGCCATGTCTGATATTTGCGTACTGCCGTCAATTTGGGACGATCCAGCACCCCTCGCGGTAATCGAAAGCTTGGTTTCTGGTAAGCCGCTCATCACCACTCGTTCCGGGGGCATCCCCGAATACGCCGATGAGCAGTCAGCCATCATCCTTGAACGTGGCGATCAACTTGTTGACCAGCTTGCTGATGCTATGGCAAAGATTGCTCGAGACTCCGACGAACGTGATGCCATGGGCGCGCATAAAACAGCATTACGTTCCGAATTCAATAAAGAAACATACATGGCACAATTAGCCATTCGCCTGAGGTGACTACGTGGGTAAGTACAAGAATCTACTAGTCAATGTCGGCATCTTCGGACTCAGCGCAGTAGCCACTAAACTGATGGCATTCATACTGATGCCGTTATATACCTGTACCTGTCTACAGAGGAATACGGCATCATGGACATGGCTACCATCATGGTAACCACATTATTCCCTGTACTAACTTTGCTCATCAGCGAGGGCATGCTCCGTTTTACACTTGATGATAAGTCAAAAGCCGCGTTTTATATTACCGAAACCATGCTGGTTATGTTGGCAAGCTGTGTGCTTTTGGCAATTATTCTGCCAGTATTTGATTTACCTATTTTGGTGGGCTAGGTAGATATAAAATTTGGTTCCTGTTGTCCTATGCGGCGTTGTGTTTTCCCTCTGTGATGGTACTGTCGCTAGGGCTATGGATCAGATGAAACTCATTGCTTACGCCTCAATATTGTCTGCACTTATTATGGGCGTGCTTGCTTATGTGTTGATTGCCGGAATGAATCTCGGTCTTATGGGGTATTTCTACTCTTATATCGTAGGCAATGGTTCAGCGATCTTGGTATATCTTTTCGCCGGTAAGCAGTATCAGTTTATCGATTTTACAGTATGGCGAAACAACGCGTCTCTTCGTAAGCAGCTTTGGCGCTACTCACTGCCATTGGCTCCGAATTCATTGTGCAACCAGATTCAGACGACAGTTAGTCGTTTCATTATTACAGGTGTACTGGGTATTTCCGCTTCTGGTTTATATGCTGCAGCTTCAAAGATTCCTAATTTGCTTAATGTGCTTCAACAGATTGTTCAACAGGCTTGGCAGCTTTCCGCGTTCCAAGAGTTTAAGAGCTCTGGGCTCAAGCATTTCTATGATGTAATTTGGCGTGTGTATCAAGCCCTGATGTCGATAGGAAGCGCGTTAGTGATTGCGTTATCTCCGTTCATCGCCAAGGTACTGATGCAGCGTCAGTTTTACTCGGCATGGCCTCTTATATCCATTCTTGTGCTTGCCTTTTATCTTAGTGCTATCAACAACTTTCTTGGCACAATTTATCAGGCTTATATGCGTACAAAGCCGTTACTTGTGGCTACAGTTGTGGGAGCTGCAGCATGCCTCGCATTTACCGCTATCCTCGTACATGACTGGGGTATTTCAGCTGCTGCATTCGGCGTGTTTGTCGGTAGCTTGGTGATTTTCGTGGTTCGTGTGATTGATGTGCGTCGTCTGATGGCCATCAATATGAGGCCGATTCCTACGGCCATTACCATGATGCTGCTTACTGTCCAGTCCTTGGTAACCTCGAATCAATGCAGCCATTATCTATTCTGGTCATCGATTTGTTTGCTGCTTATTACATTCGTGCAATGTTATGAACTTAAGCCTCTTATTACTCTGATATTCACAAGGAGAAAGTACACAGCATGAATACTAATCCATCTTCCATGCCTGAGAAAACCCGAACTGAAGATCTCCCCCTGATTTCAGTGATTGTTCCTGTGTACAAGGTTGAACGTTATCTTGACCGTTGTATACAGTCAATTGTCGACCAAACATATCAAAACTTGGAAATCATTCTGGTCGATGATGGTTCTCCGGACGCTTGCCCTGATATGTGTGATGCTTGGGTAGCAAAAGATCATAGAATTCGCGTCATTCATCAGGAGAACCGAGGATTAGGTGCCGCTCGAAATAGCGGAATCAGAATCAGCACCGGAGAGCTTATCGGTTTCGTTGATTCTGATGATTGGTTAGAACCGACTATGTATGAAGTCCTATATCGTTCTCTCACCAAAGAAAACGCTGATACCTCCATGATCACCGGTGTCTTGGAATATCCTAACGGACGACAAATATATCTTTATCATCCTGATTTACATCTGGTAATGACCACTTCGGAATCCTTTAAATACATTAATCTGCCAGGTTATTCGACAATCTCTGCTTGGAGCAAGCTCATCAAACGTTCCACTCTAGGAAATATTCGTTTCCCGGAAGGGTGCACTGGCGAAGATTGGCAATTCACCTACGATATACTTGCAGCGAGCGTACGAACTACTTTTGATTCAACGCCGCAGTACCATTATCGACAAGTTGCGGGAAGCCTTTCTAACACGAGCACAAATTTCAATTTTGCTGGTTACGAAGCTACCAAAAACATGGTGAAACTGGTACATCAAAAATTCCCCGAACAGCTTCCTTTTGCGTTGTATGGACAAATGAGAAGTATGGTGAGCCTTTATGATCAGGCTCTTGTCACGGGGCATGCTAAAGAACAGCAATGGCGAGATTTCGCAGAAGACACTCGCACTTTCGTCAATCAAAACATGAAAGCTGTTACTGAATCCGTGACGCTCCCTCGTGGGCGTCGCCTGCAGCTCAAACTCATGGCCATCTCTCCAACGCTTTATGGCGTGTTTTTCTTACTTCATAAACGTATTCATCCGGAACGGAGCAAGTGAAAAATGAGCATTAAACAACTTGCGATGCGGTTAGTTTATGGCACAAGGCTTCATCGGAGCAATACATATCATGCTCCGAAGCCAGGGAGTACACGTGGGACAGCATGTGCATCTATATACGCCATGGTCCATCAGAATCGATACTCAGAGACCTTGGATGATTGAAATCGGCGATAACGTACATATCACCGCAGATTGCTCTATTTTGCAGCATGACTATAGCTGGGCAGTAATACAACGCCTTACGGGTGAAGTGCTGGGATCATGCGGAACGGTTCGTATTGGCAATAATGTTTTTGTCGGTCAGAAGTCGTTGATTCTCAAAGGAGCTGAGATCGGAGACAACACCATCATCGGAGCTGGCAGCGTGGTGACAGGCCGTTTGGATGGGAACGCTGTATATGCCGGTGCTCCGGCAAAGAAAATCTCTTCCTTGGAAGCGTATATCGACAAACGCCGCAAACTTCAATTAAATGAAGCCGTGTTATTAGTACGTGAGTACGAGCAGACATATGGAAAGCGGCCGCCAAAAAAGCTACTTCGGGAATTCTTCTGGCTGTTTGAGCTAGGAACACTCAGCTGGATGAGGTATTCCAAAAGGTTTTCCAGCTTGATAACAATACCGAACGTTCACAGCAAGCGTTTGTTCAAAGCGAACCTATGTTTAGCAGCTATGAGGCATTCCTCAAATACGTTGAATCAAATTCTTAACAGCTAGCGCAGAGAAAGAGGCTTCTATGAAAGACTCAATTACTTCTTACACCATTACCTGCAGCAGACCAACTAATTATGGCGCTGTTCTGCAAACTTACGGCTTGAACACCGCTCTACGCAAGATGGGTGTGGACGCAAGGTGCTGGATTACAACCCCAAATACTACTACACGTCTACGCGGCCGCTGCCTATTCGCATGCTTCGCGCCATCGTACGCTTCCCTGATTTGGTCAAGGGGCGCAAAGTGTTCGGCAAATTCCTTGAGGACTACATACCTATGAGCGCCAAAACTTACCGTACGCTTGCCGAGATTGAGGCTGACACCCCCCAATCCGACGTCTATATTTGTGGCAGCGACCAAATTTGGAACTGTAAGAATAAGCTTAACGGTAAAGACGATGCGTTTTCCTGTCGTTTGCGCCTGCGGGCGCTCGCAAAGTAGCGTATGCTGCCAGCATTGCCATGCCTGAAATTCCTGACGATCAGAAGGATCGTTATCGTAGACTGATTTCCGATTTCGATGCCGTGTCTGTGCGCGAACCGTCGTCGGTGCCCATGCTTGAAGATCTCGGCATTAGTAATGTTCAATCCGTCATTGACCCAGTATTTCTGCTTGAGAAGGATGATTGGAACGTAATCGCCTATGCCAGCGATTTCACTCCTACTGAAGATTACGTACTGGTGTATGGCTATAACCGCCAGAAAGATGTATACGCTTATGCACGTCGGCTTGCCAAGAAGCTAGGCGTGAAAGTCTATACCATCGGTACTGCCATCGAAGATTACACACTTGATCAGGACCGTTATTTTTGGAATGCTTCCCCTAACACTTTTGTGAACCTGATTCGCAATGCGAAAGCCGTGGTGACAAATTCATTCCATGGCACTGTGTTCTCTATTGTGTACAACAAACCATTCCACTTCTTTACAGTTAAGCAGACCACAAACTCACGCATGCTCGACCTGCTGGATTCGCTGGCGTTAAAAGACAGACATGTTACCAGTGGCGACCTGCTGAGCAACCACATCGACTATACGCAGCCGAATACTCTACTCGCTTCATTACGTAAACAGTCATTAGCTTATTTACACAGCAGCGTATCGGAACCACTAAATCAGCATTAATCAAGAGTCCAAAGGAATGTCATTATGAATTGGAAGAGCACTGTAGAACAGTGGATGCCAAAACCGCTTATCGCTCCTCTCAAGAATCTGCGTCAAAGCATTCATCTATATCAAGATTCGTGGGCACAAGCCAAGCGGTTTAATCGTAGCTACTCTCGCATTATGCCCCATGAACGAGTAAGAATCGAGACACGAGTGATGTTTCTCAGCCATCAAATTGAAAAGGGTCTGAGCCATCACAATTTTCGCTATGGGTTTGGGAAAAAAGTTTTTAACGAGCTTCCGACCCTGCTTACACGTCTGGAACAAGCAGATCTGAATTTCGCTAATAACACTGTGTACAAAGAAAGTCTTGCTGCGCTTCATGAGTACATGCAGCGTCATCTCGATGCGGAGAAAGATATTTCTTGGCAGCAATCGTTATTCACTACAGATCAGTGGCAACACATTATGAATGCCGAATCAAACGATGGTGGAAGCATATCTATCCGTAAAAGTGACAAGCTCAATAACAAAGATCTTTCCTTTGCTGCGTTAAGTGAAAATAGACATTCAGTTCGTGAATTTGCTGATGAGCCGGTATCCCTAGACGAACTTAACCAGGCAATTCAGATGGCCATGCGCACTCCATCAGTGTGTAACAGGCAACCCACCAGAGTGCATGTCATTCTCGACAAGGAAGTTATCGCAAAGGCTTTGCACATTCAAGGTGGTGTTAATGGATATCCAGCCCCTCCCGCATTGCTGATGATTACTTCTGACTTGCGCGCGTTTATGACATCTTATGAGCGCAATGAGGGATATACCGACGGTGGCCTGTTCGGAATGTCACTACTATTATCTTTGGAATCTTTGGGAATTGGAGCTTGTCCGCTCAATACCATGTTTACGGCAACTGCAGAAAATAAAACCCGCAAACTTTTGCATTTGCCTGATAACGAAGTACCCGTCATGTATATCGAAGTTGGACATTTCTTGGACGAAACACGTACCTGTCGGTCCACTCGATTCCAAGGCTCAGATATTACCTCGGTCTTGCAGTAAACACAGACTGATGTTCCCGTTCGCGTACTTGCATCTGCGTGATCAGATACAGTCGCATAATCAGCAAGGAGTCTTCCATGGACGCACTCTATGTTTTCGCCACTACATCATTGCCCAAAGCTGGAGCGCAAGTTGCCGGATTGCCATTAACGCTGAATTTGCTACTTACTGCATATGTAATTCTTCGTCACCCAAACCAGACTTTACTGACGATGCAACGATTCCGAGGACTAACAATAGCCTACGGAACACTGTTCATATTTGGCACGTTATCCATGCTGATGGCTCTAGCTCAAGGAGTGAGTGCATTCACTCTTTCACAAATGCTCATTGTTGTAGGATCACCTTTGGTTGGGATCTCTGCAACAAGAATTCCGCCAGAGCGTTTTTCTCGAATCATTATTTGTTCCATGATCATCGTCAATGCTTATGGATTGATCCAGTACTTCGCAGGCATTGAAAATACTTCAGTCGCAGGATTAACCTATACACTGGGACAAAACATCAGCGATAAACCAATTGGATTTAAAGCCGATGGTACGACCGAGAAAATCATTTCAACTTATCAGAACGGTAATTCACTAGGTATTTTTGATGCCTTAGGTATTTCTTTTCTGTTAGCAAGATCCCAATCGTCACGCTTCTGGAAATTCACGCGATATTTGGCACTCGCTCTTGGTCTGGTCGGACTCATGCTTAGTGGCTCACGATCCATCCAAATTCCATTTTTCCTGTTTCTAGTCATCCTCCTTGCGCAATTCATCAAACAGGTGCCTCCACGCAAACGAGGTATAACACTGAGCATCGGAAGCGTTCTATTAGCAGTTGGAGTCGTCTTCTTGTATGCTCAGCAAACTATCGTTAGCCATTTTTTTGATCGGCTTGTCAATCAAACGATGGCTGACCCAACCGGTAGCGGTAGAACTGAACAATGGTCACAGAGTTTTGAAGTTATTTCACAAATGAACGGCTGGCAGCTTCTTAGGCAAATATTATTTGGGCAAAATCCTCATACTAACGTAGGCGGTGAGGGATTACCGAAATTCTTCTTCATGTTTGGTTTTGTCTCGACAATCGCTTTTTATGGCGGACTACTATACATTGTCCGGCAATGCTGGCAACGTCGTAAAAGCCACACTGTCGCAATCGGAATACTCTGCGTTTTCTGTGCTTTTTGCGTGGACCAATCCTTTAACTATCCACCTAATATCATGAATGTGGCTCTGTTTGCAGCTGCCGCTCTTAATCGTGATAGGGAAACGTCGAGGCGATGCCTTTCGATTTCTGTTTCCAAGTAATTCGAACTATCAGGAATGGAGTACTCATGCCGCATGAATCAGATCAAAGCAAATCGCGTATTATATGGGTTGATCTTGCTCGCGCAGTGGCCATAGGGAAACATGTCATGGCGAAAAACTCTAGACTGACTGCACTCGATTCGCTACGAGGCTTCGGCATACTACTAGTTGTTTTGGGACACACATCATGGTCTGCTGGTCTGGTGTCGTGGATTTTTTCATTCCACATGCCATTGTTCTTCATCATCTCAGGCATGTTGTTCCACGAAAGACAATTCCTCGACTCGTTTAAGAAGAAGGTTGCAAGACTTCTCATACCGTATCTGTTCTTCGGAATAGTGACTTTCGCGTACTGGGCCCTCATCGAACGACGCCTTAGGGGAGGGGGGCAGTGGTTCCGTCACGAATGCGTTGACGAACATTTTTCTCGCCCGTGCCGGAACCAGTAATTATCCGCAGAATGCTGTGCTTTGGTTCCTGCCCTGTCTGTTTGTCACGGAGATGTTGTTCCTTGGAATCTTTACCTTCGTCAAATCAAAGAGAGCGATCCGATATGATTGGGCTGTTGCCGCGACGCTTGTCACGGTCAGCTTTTCCTCAATCATGGTCATGCATTCCTTTGATCTGCCGATTGATCGGCTCCGCCTTCCTTGGGCTCTTGATATCTTGCCTTTCTCCACGCTGTTCTATTGCATTGGCTACTTGTTGAGTCGTTTTCTCATGCCATGCATACGGAAATCCAAGCCGCAGGCATCGTTGCATGTTGCCTATGCTGCTATCGGTATGGCAGGACTTGGCCTGCTGAGGGTATTCGATGAGTTGACCGGACTAAGCGTCAACCTCAATGACGCAAGTACCAGCAATCCATTTTGGATGCTATGCGCAGCATTGCTTGGTTTTATATCGTCGCTCATGCTTTGCGTTGCTATCGACTGCCGGCTACTGCAGTTCCTTGGCAGGGCGTCGCTTACCATCATGTGCGTGCATGAACCGGTGAAACGAGTGCTGATTTTTGTTATGGCGAAAATTCTCGGGATGAATACAGATGCATTGCGAGCGAATCTTGTATATGCGATGCTGGTGACTGTTGTTACTGTAGCTATCTGTGTTGCTGTTCATCTCATTATGGACAGGTTCGCTCCCGTGTTGATCGGCAGTTCCCGTCACAATCTGGCTTCGCAAGGCAAGGCAAGGGCATGATGGGAGAACATTTGCGGTTGGCATCATAGTTGCGATGGAACGTCGCTTTGTTGTTGTAATGCCTGTAAGAAGTCGGCATCTCGATTTCGCTTTGCCCGTTGATTGCATTCATCCGCAATGGTGGTGTCAATGTGACAGATGATTTGCCGCACTGACACCACTAGCAAGCTCAGCTAAGTGTTCACTCTTCCTGCAGATGTTTGATTTGCTTTTTCGATTCCGTCCCAAACCAGTTCGAACCGGCGGCCACGGTTGCGGTTTACGGTCACCGCAAACAGTCCTTGACGCATGAAGTCAATCAGAGTGCAGGCAAAATAGATCGTCAACAGGATGCCGAGGATTTGCAGAATGGCGAAAGGCTGCTGATAAAGGTTCTCCAGCACGAACAGGTGCTTCCAAAGCAATGTTCTCGTGGCGGGATAATCGGTGATCAGGTAAACCGCGAATGCGGACCGGGCTATGCGGTTGATGATCCGGCTGCGGAAGGAAAGCCGGTCGAACAGTAGAAACATGTCGAAGCCCACCATGATGACGGGCAGCTTGAACGATCTGGTGATGAAAATGCCCTTATCGATTCCGAACAACGATAACATAACGGAAGCGCATGTGTACAAGAGGAAGAATCCCAGTCCGGTTCCGGTCATCAGCCAAGTCTGTTTGAGCGTGAACGGCTTCATGTACCACTTGTACGCGGAGATGAGGATGAATAGGTAGATGAAGCCGAACACGCTATCGTTCACTCCAAAAGTTCCGGGAATGAAGCTTGTCAGTCCCCAGATCGCCAGCACCGTTATGGCAAGCGCGTAATGCATATGTTCGCCGAACGCGCGTAGCCCTTGGAAAGGAACGGCAGCAGGGCGAGGAAGGTGGCGTATGCGGTAACATACCACCACATTCCCATAATGGTCGGCGCGACGCTGCGAACGATCGTTTTCATACCGAAGTCAGCACGGTCGAAAACCAGAAAGAATGCCATGAGCGCAAGGCTCCAGAACAGCACTTCACGTTCCAAAATCCATATGCGCTTGAGGTTCGATTTGATGGTCTGTTCCTTGTCGAGGAAGAACCACGCGGAGATGGTGAAGAAGATGATGACGCCCACTTTGTCATCGCCCTGCATGACGAGCTGGAAGAAAATCCTCTCAGGCCCCAGCGGAAGATTCTTAGCATCATAGCCATTGTGAACGACGAAATGATGGGCGAGAATCATGAACATTGCGACGATGCGCAATAGTTCTATGCTGGAATTACGCCCCCATTTGAAATTCGGGTCGGTGGGACGGCCTTATGGGAGGCCGTGGTCTTTGAGCCCATAATCATCTCTCCTTCGTTTTTCTTCTCTTTCCAACATCCCCCTCATAGGGGATTCTATCCATTCGGAAAGACCTGCCCCAAAGCCGGCTTACAGCCATCGACAGAATCGCAGGCCTCGTTGACGACAGATGCGCACCGTCCCAAATTAAGCGGCGACATAGTACAGCTCGATTTGCTGGCATCTTCGCCGATATATGACGGATATGGAGGGAACTGCAGTACGCGACCTTAAGTGGCTGTTTACTATAAAATCTATGGCATGACTGCAGGTGAAGAAGACATAACCGACCACCGTCCTGTTTATATTCTGGGCGCAGGATTCTCCAAGGCAATCTGTGACGAAATGCCACTGCTGAACGCTCTTGGGCAGCAAGCTTTGAACCTGCTGCCCAAGGCTTCCCGTGAAAGTATTTCGTTCAGGGAGGGCGAATCCTTGAGCAGTGGCTGTCCATGCGCACTCAGGATATGCCGTTTCTGCCTGACCATGAGAACATGCGTCGCCGAGCGGAAGCGATGGAGATGATCGACGCCATCGGCAGTGTTCTAGACGATGACGTAGTGAAAAGCTGTAAGCAGGAATGCCCGCTCTGGCTCCGACAACTGGTGAATCTATGGGCATATGAGCGCGCAATCATAATTACGTTCAACTATGACACGTTGTTGGAAATGGCGATCAACACGGAGCGTCCAGCATTGCTGTGGAGCATTGGGGCTCGAGCTAAACAGATCGTAAGCGATGAGGTAGTGTATCCACGACCCGAGGCTGCGTCCATGACAAGGTGGATTGATTTCTCCGAAAACCTCCCATGCAGGAATAGCATGCAGATCATCAAGCCGCACGGTTCCCTAAACTGGTACAGCTACGGCAATGACGGCGAAGTGATCTTGAAACGAATTCGGGAAGAAAGAGAATATGACGAAACAGTTTCTCAGAACAAGCTTGACGCGAGGGAAAACGAAAAGCTGGCTGTGACGGGAATGGACCGATTCCTCATTCCCCCGTCCAGCAACAAAGCGTCGTTCTATGGAAATGGGTTTGACCGTCTGCTTTGGCGTTCGGCATATGATGCATTGAAGCAAGCGGAAAGCCTGACCATCATGGGCTACTCAATGCCGGAAACCGATTATGTGGTTAATGAGCTCATCCGGAATGCTTGTGCTCCGAACAAATACTCCCTTCGCGTTGTTGATGCTTTCATGGACGAACAAAAGCGAGAACGGTTTAACAGATTAGTGAAATGGCAAGAGATTTCAGAAACAACAGGGACTAATTGCCTGTCCCGATATGCTGAAGAGCACACCCAGGACGAAGCAAGATTGACCGCAAATGAATTGCTAACAAAGCTAAATGACGTTGAAGACAAGGCTTGTATTTATATTGCAGGAGACATGAAAAGAAATCAGTCCAGTACTGGCGAGCTTTCGTTGCTGGAAAAAACCGATGACGGAAAGCTCGTTTTCGGTCGTAGAGACCGTACTGTCAGTGATTTCAGGAAAGATAAAGTTCCTGCATCGACATGGCCTGACACTGTCGTCTGCACGATTACTGATCTGGAGAGATGCTTGGCTGAGCATCCGGAGTATTTGGAAATATCTAGGCACAATGGCTCCGGTAAATCGTTAATCGCCGGCGGCTTTTTCACATCCAGCCCCGTGGGGAATGGACCTCTTATTCTAGGTTCAGTCCCAAAAGAATAGCCGCGGAGCTCAGACATGAAACGGCTCTCCGAAAGTGAGCTACGCCCCATTTAAAGTCCACTGAAATGAGAAAATCGATTTAATCTTCAATTGCGGTAAAAGGTTTATGCATGCGGACTCCAATCAGTTCGTAATGGTCGTCTTCCCAGAAGAAAGACGACCATTACGAACTGGACGCTGCCCGGCTTTATCACAGGCAAATATTCCAAACAAAAAGCCAGTTTTCAACTTCGGCGTGACGATTTGCTGAAAACGATTTCTTCATGTAAATCGTCCACTTACATGTATGTGGAGCGACTCGACCGATTCTTATGAATGTGAAGCGGCCCTCCAGAAGTGGATAGCCGTTAAGGCTATCCACTTTTTTCTTAGAGAGCGCAAACGACGCGATCGACGTCAAACGCATCGGCTGGCAAAAACAGGATTGCCCTGAACACTAAAGAACAATGCGATCTTTTAGAGAGCCATGGCATTGAATTTACCCTCTGCTCCAAGACAGGCGACGACGGCAAGAATGCGCTGGCCAGCGAGATGGGCTTCTCCGCACCATTCAAGACCTTCGCCGACGTGAAGACGGAAAACCCGTTGATCGATGCCTACAGCGAGTCCCTCAAGGCTGGCAAAGACACCGTTCCATGGACGTATACCATGATTCCGTCCGAGCAGTGTAAGAATGATCTTGGATCGGCGCTGCTGGAATACGCACAGGGAACCGGCAGCTGGGATGCAGTGGAAAACGCATACGTAGACGGCTGGGCCACCGAATACGCAGCCGCCAACGAAGGCTGATCCGGATTCCATAAAACCTGAAGCCAACATCTTTCCTGATTTGAAGCCGATGCGTGCGACTAGTTTTGCCCTAGCCACACGCATCGGCTTTCACTTCCCGTAGAAGCAATCTGCCCTAGAACCAAAGGTACTATTCGGCCATCTCCAATAGGTTAGGTGATTTACCACCGCTCCATAAGATCCATCTCCGAAACCGACTCTGATCCATCAAAAATCTTTCTTTAATTCTTCTATTACCAACGGCATGTCAGTCCACGGCGCATAATCCTGTTCACGTTTGGGGGTTAAATCTTTTCGAGCCTTAGCCTTGGTGTCGTCACGATTGTGCCGCCGAGCATTGGCTACCGCTTTTGCGATGTGCTCGTCATCGAGGATTTCCTTGCAGATGTATTTGCCCCGATTCCCTTCGGTGACACCCTCCCTGACAGCAAGTTCTTCCACCATTGCAGTCTGTGTATGACTTTGAGGGCAAACCCGTTGATGATCGATTAGCCACACTTCGAAACAAGGATTGGAAATGATGAGCTCCATTCCCTCTCGGGCGCTGCAGGCCTTTTCCGCGTCACGATGATCATGAAAACAGTCAACGTCAACTACCACCCAAACTTTCACATAAGAGCTCTCAGGGTCTTCGCCTCTATCCGTGTCCTTCAATTCGCAGGCAAGCTTCGCAAGCTGTGGTGGACTAAGATTCTTCTGCCTGTAGTCAATAACTACGTCATACAACGTTTCAAGCGCGTTGAAATACTGTTTCTCAGTCACCGCACCGCCGCTAACAACCAAATACCGACGCTTCCGTTCCCTATGGCGGCGATTCCCAACACGGCCATGCTGCTTCGGCATCTTGCTTTTCTTGGACATCACGCATCGTCTCCGCTCATCATCTGGGCGAACGTCTCGTGGAAGCTCGGGCTAGGCACGGCGCCATACACGCCCTTCAAGTAATTGCGTCCGACATTTTCATCCTTGCGAATGCCGCCAATATCCGTCATCGGGAAAAGTTCCGACGCACCGTCTTTATCTTTTTCAACGAACCAAATCTGATCCGGCTGTAGCACGCGATTGGCCATGCCCGTCTGGGTAATCAACGACACATCATGCGTTGTGAAAATCAGTTGAGAACCATGCGGATTCGTTTCCGGATCCGTATACAACGACACCAATTCCTCAACGAACGTCGGGTGCAAACTAGTATCGATTTCATCCACTAGCGTTATCGTCCGACGCGACAGTTGCCGCAACGCCAGCGAGAAAAACGACATAGCAGCCAAGGTACCCACGGATTCCCTGCCCATTCCGAATTCAGCACTACCCGTTTTGGACGCATGCGTGAACTGCAGCTGGTCCCCACTGCTGATGGAGAAGAACTCCGCCACTTTTGCCTTATCCGTGCCGAACTGCTGTTGCATATTCTCCGTAAACTGATCCACTACCTCCGGAGGAACGGCAACCGGCACACTCTTCACCTCAGTGATGCCGAAATCTGCATATTTCATCAGAGCAGCTATTTTTTCCGCAAAATCAGTATGGTTTTTGAACTCTTCGTTCAACCTCGGCTGTTCCTGTTCAAAAGCCCTTGACTCGTAACATGCGATATCGTTCTTGAAGAAGGAGAAAGCTGGCTGTACACTTTCGATTCCAGCGGCCGCAGCTGCGGAAAGCAACAAGGCATTAGGCCTTAAGGCAACGGTTTTCCGCACTTGCGACTTCGGCCCCTTGAACATAGCGCCAAATCGCACCTCACCATTTTCGTCGCGGGAGAAAAGCAGTGAGGAATGAGTGGACGGTCTTCCTCCAAGATCTTTGAAAAATGTAAGCTCCTCATCGAGGATATTACGGCTGTCATAACGGAAGAAATACTGATATTTCAAACGATTCTCCGCAATAAACTCTGCGAAAAACATGGAAGGTTGTTCAGCGGTATCAGTCCCAAGCAAAAAAGGATCACGCGGAATACTGCTCGCCTTGTCTCCATAAATGTAACTGTTAGACACCATGTCTCGCATCGCACGAAGAGCCTCAAGAAAATTAGATTTTCCGGAAGCATTAGCCCCGTATACGGCCGTGACGGCTGAACAATCCGAGGCTTCAGGCTCTTTAAAACGCTTGTCTCGAGTCATAGAGAAAGACTGTTCATCGCGAAAACTTTTGAAATTCGAGAAACTAAAGTCAATCAGCATAGGACACCTCACCGGATTCTTCAAACACAGATATCTTATATAAAATATGCTATTTTTGCAATTTCAAGCAAAAAAGCTTTTTAAATACATAAATCACGCATTCAACCTCAGGAATCAATGAAATCAAATCCAAGACACTCCACTCACCCAACCACCCCACACAACAAGAAATCCATCAGTTTATTCGCCAACCAGAAGGATGCAACACCACGAGACCAACACTCCGATCGTCGGATTGAAGAAATTCAGACCCGATGACCGGAGCGCGGTTTCATATCTGCATTACTTGCGTATACACCTATTCAGCTCAAGAAAAGGGCGGAAAACGCTAGTTTTGCAGACGTGACGACCGCAGACGGGCCGTTACGTATGCGCAGATTGCGGAAGCGATCACCAGTAGCAGTGAGATGATGGCGAGCGCCTGCACTGCGGATCCGGAGCGAGGCATTTCCGGCTTATTTGGCTTTTCTGGATTGCTGGGTTTGCCAGGTTCTTCTGGCTCTTCTGGCTCGGCGACGGCTTTGATGGCTACAGTCACTTGGGCGCTTATACCATCGTGGTCGGAGGTGCGCAACTGTGAGCCCGCTCCCCTACTCGAGTTTGCATCTATAACATCATCCGCACCATTACGCACGGCGGTGATGGTGATGTTCTGGCTCACGGCTTCGAAGGCTTTTCTCTTCCCAACCGCCTGCATTGCGCGATCGATCTGATCGTTCAACGCCTGCAACTGGTCACTATCCGCCACAAGGCGGTAGTCGCGATGCCGTTCAGTTGCGTTTCCGTCAACTTTAGTAGGTCGTCGGCGCTCAACTGTTGGAGTCCGTTCGCGGGATCCAATTCCACCGAAGTCTGTTTGCTGGAGATCGCCAGATCGCCGACATGGAACATTCCGCCATCCGTACCGCCATCGCTAGTGCCGTCTGGAATCAGCCCAAGCGAGTCAGCCAAGTATGGCGCAAGATTCGACGTGTCGGAGAACGAGCCGCTCAGCAAGGTGAGCGTGTTCAGTCCAGCTGGAATCATGCCCCGGTATTCGCCGCCACGAACGGTAACATAGCCAAGGTTTTTAGCGTCATCCAATAGGTTGAAAAGCGTCGGCGCGGTGAACGTTCCACCCGAAAAACTGCCTTGCGCGGAAGTCTCATCCGTTTCGGCAAACCGCATCAGCGTCGCGTCCGAGGTGAACGTGCCACCCTCCACGCGCAACGCGCCACGCAATCGACCGCAGGCTGTGTTCCGCCCTCAACCGTTCCCGGTCCAGCAATGGTGAGCTGCATGTTCGCAGGCACAGTGATCGCAGCGGATCCAGCGGCTTGCAGCGCATGCCCGTTCAGGTCAAACGTTACGTTTCGCACGCCTTTCGGAGGCGTAATCGTAACGCTTTCCGCAACGTCAGCCAACAATGTGACCGTCGCGTTCTTCATCGACGTATGGCCAATCGCTTCCTGCACGCTCGTGTAGGTTACGTTGCCCACTTGCGCAACCGCCTGAGATTCGGCGGCAACCGCAACCGTATCTGCAGAGAACAACAGTGTTCCGAACAGCGACGCAAGCGCGAAAACAACAGCCGACACTACTGAAACCAAATATTTGTCTTGTGTTTGCGGGCACACATTCGCCCGCTTCTCATGACTACGCATGATTATTTCCTTTTATAGGTTCTGTTGCATATTACAAACGCGCCAAAGCGCGTGGGACCACCCTCAGCTTTGAGGGATAACGTTACAGAAATCATGGCGCCACGTTGCATTAATTATCTCATATTGCGCAGAAGAAAGCAAATTACCTATTTTTGAAAATCCAAATCTTATGTGAGATATATCAGAATACAATCCTTATCTATAGTGGATATAATCACATAAATTGAATCTGTTTCACATGAGTATCACAATATTCCCCATAAAAATAAAACCATCATTATAACTACAAAAATATGCATATGATGAATAACTATTTCCTATCAAAAAACAAGTGAGCCCGCAGTCAAACAAACCCTTACTGTAAACAACGCTTTACCGTCTACACAAGCCGGGAAAACGAAAAAGCGCTCCGGGAGGGAGCGCTCTAACTTGCATAAGCGATCGTACGAAAGTTACCGAGAAATTTAGTAGGATCCGGTGCCGCGGAAAACTACGAGCACGGTTTTTGCAAGAATCGCAAGATCGCCTGCAATAGACCAATTTTCAATATAGGAAACGTCCAAATACTCGCTTTGTTCCTGCGAAAGATCCGAACGACCGGAAACCTGCCACGGACCGGTAATACCAGGCTTGACGAGCAGTCGCGTGGAATAGAGGGAACCGTAGCGGGCAACCTCTTCCGGCAATGCCGGGCGAGGACCAACCAGAGACATATCACCCTTCAGTACGTTGAAGAACTGCGGGAATTCATCCAACGAAGTCTTACGAATAAAATGACCAACCTTCGTAATTCTCGGATCATTCTTCATTTTGAAGATGAAACGATCGGTCTGGTCATTTTCTTCGGCAAGTTTCTTCTTCAATTCTTCCGCATTGGTGACCATGGAACGGAATTTATACATGGTAAACGGCTTGCCATGCAAACCGATACGCTTCTGCGAGAAGAAAATCGGACCACCGTCATCAAGCTTGATAGCGATCGCCGTGCCCAACATCAGCGGCGAGGAAATCAGCAACGCGCAAACCGAACCGACGATATCCAGCAGGCGTTTGATCACATACGTCGTATTCGTATACTGCGGCAGGCTTGCCAGCAACACCGGCTGTTCGGCCGTATTACGCAAGTACAGGCGATGACCGCTCACGTCAGCCAGGGACACGGCCAATGCAAGTTCCATGCCAAGAGACTCGACCGCAAGGGAAATGCCATGCAGCATTTCGGAATCACGGGAAAGCACGTCGGCAACATACACTTCCTGCGCACCCAAGCTTTCGCACGTACGCGGGAAAGCGGAATTGAACGGAATCACCTTCAGCTTATCGGCACCCTCAATGGAAGGATCCGGCTCGAACGACGTGACCACATAGGAGTCTTTCTCATTACCATCAGCTTCGATCGGGCACACGGCAATCGGCGAATACCCCCAATTGGAGTAATCCTGCATGGTACGCAACGCACGATTGATGCCGTCGGAAGAGCCAATCACCACGGTCTTATACTTACAGGCACCCTTCTGACGACTGCGATGCTGCCACTGACGCATCTGCCAGCGCGCAATCACTTCCAAGAAAAATGCGATGATCGGAGCGACGATAAGCGCAGTTCGCGGCAAAGAAAGATTGAAAATAAACGCAAGCGAGCAGTAGGTGATGATAGTGAGCAGCGATGCGTTAATGATTTTCGCATACAGCTCGTAACCTTCCGCCATCACATGGCGATGATACGTTCCGGCAAAAGTGAGGCTCAACACCCAAATCAGACTGAAGCAGACGAGGAACAGCCAGAACGGCATGACATGGACGATGGCATTGTATGCGGCATTGTTGGACCAAAGACTGATGGACAGCGAAATCAGCATAACCGCAAGATCGACCATCACCAAGCAGGCGACAAAGGAATAACGCCATGCGGGCACGACCTGGTTCCGCTTGCCCTTGTACCTTCCATCTTCACCAACGGAAAATGGGGTGTTTGAAAACGTCATCGGCTCGAACTGAGGACTGTCGCCTTGCGATCGATTTTGCTGCTGCTTTTGACCCTGATGGCGCGATTTGGAAGAGACGATATGAATTTCCTGGGTTCTCACCACTTGATCTGCCCCATGTTCAGAGTCGCAGAAATCGCCCTGCATGACTTCTCCCTCTATTAACCGCATCACACTCACCCCCGCAAAGAAGGGGTTCCCTCTATGAAGGGATGCTATCATGGACCCTGTTAAAACAGTAGGATCCTAACTTGCTTTTGCAGTTGAATTACTATTGGAAACATTTGCCTTTGACGAGATACCTCGAAACGCGAGGGCAAGAACGGATGAAAAGTTGGCGTCCGTTCCGTGAACGTGGGATTACATGCGAATATACCCGCATATTCCCCCGCACTCCCCTGTTACAATATGGACTGTTTGGCCGTTTGCTCGACAGTTCGCCAGTTTGGCGGCCGCCTGTTTGGCGCTTAGACTGCTTACGGAACTGTCTAGCGGCCTCAATCAGCGGGGTTTGACGAAGGGTGAGCGGCTCACCCGTATCCGGAGCGGACTGCACATGCACGGTGATCTCATAGGATTCGCCGGGCTGCAACGTAACATCGCCCACGCCCACGGTCAGGCCATTATGCAAAGTCACCCCCTTGTAATCGTCGGCATTCTGGAATTCCCAATCCACCAAACGACCGTTCGCAGGCGCGTAAATGAACAATGCCGTCTTGATCTGGCCTTTCGGAACGATATTTCCGGCACCAGTCACATAGTCAGCTTCGGAAGCCGCTTCCTCCGCCGTCATGGTGTTCTGCAACTTGATATGCACCGTATACTGGTTCGCGCCATTTCGTGCGACCTTCTGGAATTCGGTAGTCACTTCGCGATGCAAATACCAGTCCATTTTCGACTCGGTTTCGTCGGAAATATACACGCCGACCTGCGGTTTTGCACCTTCAGTAATCAATTTGCCGGAAATCGCGGAATCGGCAATCAGATCCTGCTCATCCTCATGCGCACTCCACAACATCACATGCCCCTGCTCAACAGACGTGGCAAGCGCCTTGATATACGATTTGAAATCGCCCGCATTCTGCATGATATGGTCGAACGCGGACTGCGCGGCAACAGCGAAATACTCGTCCGTCTCCTGCGGAGTCATGCGCGCATACACGTCATGCAGCAACGTTTGGGCAGTATTCGTGCCGTCCAACGTCGAACCGTCAGGCATGGCAACGCCACCGGTCACAGCCAGCATGTTCTGCAGGAACAGCGGATCAATGGCGATCACACCATCAACCGCAACACCGTACTGGCGAGCCACATGGCGCTCACAATCTCGCCGGTGCGCGGAAAATCAGGCGTGAAATTCACGTCGCGAATATCCTTACCAAGCTTGTCGGTGAACAGCAAACGTTCCTCGGCGGTCAAATCCACAACCGGCTCGTCGGCATTCTGAATTTCCGAATCGGAAACGAACGGCTGCAAGCTCACGTGACCACCCTGCACCGTGACCAGGCCGAGCGATCCCGTAAGGCCGCCGGACGGGCGCGCCTCCGCATTCGTTTGCGCAAGAATCAAATAATTGCGTGGAGCATCATTCGCATGGCTTTCCGTACCCAACATGCTTGGCAGCACCTGCACGATAGAATTCAAGGAATGCACCATGCCGTCAAGTTTTTCGCAATACGTTTCCGCGGTTTTCAGGGCGTCCGCGATCTGCGCGATATGCGGGGTTTTCACAGTTTCCACCTCCCGCATGGCCTTGTCGATCGTATCGTCCGCGATTTGCAGAGGCTGTTGAGACGCTTCCAATCCGGAAATTTCGATAGTGCCGTTTTCCACGTGAACATTATTCAGATCAATATTGTCGGCCGCCTGCAATAATTGCGGCAGCGCCTGCGACGAAATATTCTCCATGGCGGCCACCGTGGTACGCACGGCGGAAATATCATCGCCCACATACGGTACGGCCGACGCCAACTGCCAGAGCGGCGAAGACGTATGCTTGTAAGCCTTGCTCACATGATTGGAGAACGTGCTGACCTGTTCCTCACGCTTGGATCTGTCGGAACCGACGATTGTCTGCTGCAGGCCTTGCGCACTCAACACCGCCTGCTGCAACTCGTTTTTCGTCTGCAACGCCGACCATACGAACGCGCCGGCGAAAACGGCGAGGGCTGCGATTACTACAAGCACGCCGATCAGGATCTTGCGACGACGACGCTTGCGCTTGATCTGGCGAATATGCTCGGCACTCATGCGGCGGCGAACGCGGCGGGAATGGCGGGGAGGGCTGAGCTGGAGCTGGCGGTGGCGTCGGAGTCTGCGCTGGCGGTGGCGTCGGTGCCGGATTGCGGTTCCTCCTGACGGTCCCGTTCAGGATGGACACCGAATTCTTCAGGCTGGTCAGACGCGCCGTTCATATTCCGTTTCGCTCCCTAATTGTTTGCAAGCACTTCGGATTCCTCAGTGTAATAGTAGGGGGAGTCGACGCAGCCTACGGAGCAATAACGGGGTAAAACGGCGGTATTACTGAAGTTCCAACGTAGCCAAAAATGCCTTGTGATCAGAACCTTGAATCCGCTTGGTTTCCAAATTTCTGGCGTGCACGCCCCTGTCGTAAATAATGTGGTCGATTTCAGCGATCGGGAATACCGAAGGATACGTCATATGCAATCCCTCGCCGGCACTCTCCCCCGCATCCGTAAAGCGATCACCCAACAGATATCTGAAGCTTGCATGATCCCACGTGGAATTAAAATCCCCCATCAGCACATACGATTCCCCATTATCGTAATGCTGTAATTGCGCTATGGAATCCAAACTTTTATTCCATAATCCCTGATTGCTTGGTCGTGGAGAAAACGGATGAACCGACCCAAATCGTACTTTTCTGCTATTGAAATCAACTGTCGCGGCAGGAATACTACTGGATTCAATAGGAATAAGATCCTGCGTTATTTTCTGTAGCGGATACGCACTGTAAAGTACGTTCACACCGCCATTATCGTGCCAAGTAAGTTGCGCGGAAACAGAATACGGAAGATAACTCTCAATTCCAGCATCATGCAACCGATCTAATAATCCTGATGAAACTTCCTGCATTGCAAGAATTTCAACATGCTCGCTTTGGATTGTTTGCACGATTTGCTGCGCATCGGCACAACCTTGCTTTGTATTGAACGTCATAACGCGCACTGTTGCAGAAGGTTGTATGGTGCGATCATTGGTCGGAACGACATACCCCCAATGCCAAATAATTTGGATGATCACGCACAATATGCTTAAGACAATCAAAAGTTTTCGCTTGCCGACAGCGCGAAAAACCGCTGCAAAAACCGCGATTATCACGGAGAGCAAACCCAGCCACGGCATCAGCGCAACGATCAAAGGCACGTACCGTTTACCATCAAGACTGTTCGGCAGCATGCGCAACAACATCGCGAACACGATGACCGCGGATGCGAACCACAGCAACGCCGTAAGCAGTGAAGCGCGCATTTCACGACGCGTCTCACTTCGTTGAACATCGCCAAGTCGAGTCATGCGCACTCCTTCCCCATTCCATATTCCCGTTTCATCTTCCCGTTCCATGCAATCCGCAATCGTATGCAGTCACATGTTGCAACCGGTAGTCTCACGCATCGTTTTTCACAACTTCTCTCACAACATCTCTTCTCGTGAACACTACCCACGTTCATTCCCACATATGTTTCCCGCGCACATTTAGGGCGACGCTTTCACAAGAGTGTCACTATATGGACACTTTCCGGCATTTAAAATCGTTCTGATACGTTCATCCGATAATCTATAGGTTGCAAAACGGTGCTTAACAAAAGAGGCAATCATGAGCGAAGAAGCAATACGAGAAGAAGTGGCGCAAGCTGTGGAAGTAGCCGCAAACAAGGCTGCCGAAGAGGAAATCAGCAAGCTAACCGAATTCGAAAGTGCCATCGACGAGACGCTCGCCTCCGGATATTTGGACAATACACTCACCGTCACCGACGCAGACGGTGTAGCGCAAGTACTGCCGGTGCTTGATTCCGAGCCGATCTCACACCTAGTGGAAGGCTTGGAAGCCGTAGGCGGGAGCGCCAATGTGTTCGTGCACACCAGCGCGGGCGTGGTGGCCCTCAGCGTAGTGGAATACAAGCCCAACGAAAAGGAGTAGCCGTCGCAGCATGCTCGATCAGGCGGCACGCCTACGGTTGAGGGCGCGTTGCACGGTTTCATGCGTAGAACCGGCACCTTGGCCGCGCACGCCGAAGAACACCATTAGCACCATCACAAAGCAGATTGCCGCACTGATACGAAGCGCCCACTGAATGCCGAACACGTTGGCAGCCGCATACACGGCTTTTTTGCCACCGAGCGCAGTCCAACGAAGAGACGTGAACGTCTCCATCAAAATCACCAACACCGGAGCGCCAATCGCGCCCGCAATCTGACGAACCGTATTCGTCACCGCGGATCCGGCGCTCACCTCTTCCGGTTCCAAACAATTCAGTGACCATGTGGTGATCGGCATCAACACGAAACCCATGCCGATCTGGCGCACAAACTGCCAAATCGACACCCACCAAATCCACGAGGTCATGGAAATCAAACTCATCATGACCGTACCGAAACACAAGGTAATCGTGCCTACCAACGCCACCGGACGTGCACCGAAACGGTCAAGTATCTTACCACCGAAAAACTGCGAAATGCACTGGCCGAGCGCGCCGGGAAGCATCACTAGGCCGCTAATTGCAGCGGAATAGCCGCGGCAATCCTGAATATACAGGGGCATGATCACCATAATCGAACTGAACGCGAAGAACGAAAGCGCGGCCGTGATCGTGCCAACAGTAAAACTACGATTCTTCAACACACTCAAATTCAGCAACGGCGGCTGCGCTTCAGGATTTTCGACCTGCCTGCGAGCGCCATGAATCTGGCGGAACACAAACCAAATAATTCCCGTGATACCAATCAACATTGGCAGCCAAACCATCGGATTTACAAACGAATACGATTCAATATTCGTAAAGCCGAACATTAAGCCGCCAAAGCCGAAAACAGACAGTCCAACGGAGAAAAAGTCAGCCTTCGCGGTTTTATCGTTCTCGCCGAAATTATGCAATCCAAAATAGGCAAGAAGCAGTGAAATCACGCCGATAATGGTCAACGTGAGGAAAATTGAACGCCAACCGTTCAAATCCGTCTGCACGCCGCCAAGCGTCGGACCGATCGCCGGAGCCACGCTCATCGCCATGCCAACCGTGCCCATTGCGAAACCGCGGCGAGACAGCGGATAGATCGAAACACGGTGATCTGCAGCACCGGCCACATCACACCCGTACCAACCGCCTCAAGCAAACGCCCGATCAGCACCATCAAAAATGTTGGACCAAGCCAGGCGAATACCGAACCGATCGTAAACACGACCATGGAAACAAGCACGATTTCGCGCGTCGAAAAACGCCTCGTAAGGTATGCCGTAAGCGGCACCATCACGCCCATGACCAGCTGGAAAATCGACGTAAGCCACTGGCCGGTCGTAACGGAAATACCAAAATCGCTGACAATCGTCGGCAACGCGGCGCTCAGCTGCAATTGCGTGAAATTACCGACGAACGTAATAAATGTAAGAATCGCAATGGAAATAAACGCCGTGCGCGTTAAATGACCGTCCTGATACGATTCTCGCGAATAAGCGCTCGGGACATGTTCCGCTTCGCTGACATCAATCACCTTCTCCACATTCAAACGCAAAAAACTATATGACAGCCCATATGACATGGATGCTTGAGGACTGCGAAATTGCGCTTACTGAGTGGATTGTGAGGCAGCGTGGCGGCACATGGCAGCATTGCGGCACATGGCAGCATTCCGGTGGCGTTCCTCTGGATATTCGCTTACGAATCCCTGTTTTTGTCATTTCGGGGTAACACTCCCCCATTTAGAGGCATCATGACACGCAAAACGGTAGGCAAGTTTTCGGCGTAGGCAGTGCCGGAGGGTAATGATGACAATTAGAGCCATGTTCCACATCTGCATGGAGTTGTGGGGCATTTTCATATGCCTGATTTGCACAGGCGGAATTCTCATTGCCACACCACAAAAACCAGACGCACTCGCATCAAAATACTTATGCAGATCGCCTGCATGCTTCTTCTTGGAGCCGACGCGCTCAGCTGGTATTTTCACGTAGATGCAGGCGAAACCACATACTACATGGTTCGCATAAGCAATTTCTCAGTATTCTGCATCAACTATATTTTCATGAGTTTCTTCGCAACCTATGTTTGGTTGACAGTGAGCAAACATCAGCATCGCAAACCAGCCGCATTGTATGCCGTCTACGCATTATCCGTAATTGGAATTCTCCTACTTATCATCACACAATTCACTGGTCTTTTCTACTATTTCGATGACCACAATCGTTACCATCGCGGTAACTACTATCTTCTTTCGCAGGCAATTGCGGTCTTGGGAATCGCATTATGCCTCTTCATGTTGATCTCATATCGCAAGAATCTTGATCGCATTATTTTCCTTTCCATGATGTCGTTCTTCGTACTACCAGTATTGGCGACCATCTACCAAGCACTGGCATACGGTTTTTCATTGCAATGTTTGGCGGCCGTAATCCACACAGAAAACGGGATGTGCATCAGGAACGGCCGGAAAGTGTGAGGAAGACGAGAATCACATTAAGCGCAACAATCAGCGAAACAACTACCATATTGATCGCGAATTTCACCGGACCATCCACATAGTCGCCCATTAATGAGCGATCGTGAGTGTATTTCATCAGCGGAATGATCGCGAACGGAATACCGATCGACAGTATCACCTGCCCTATGATCAGCGCCTCCGTCGGATTCTTCGCAAACCACAGTACAATCAATGCCGGCACAAGCGTCACCACGCGGCACGCCCACATCGGCGCTTTGACCCGCAACAGTCCATGCATAATTTCGGCGCCGGCATACGTGCCGACCGATGTGGAGCTCAGGCTGGAAGCCAACAGTCCAATCGAGAAAATCGTGCCGATCACAGGGCCCAGAGCGGCTGCGATGGCATGCTGCGCGCCTTCGATCGAATCAGTGCCGGTCACGCCATACAGCGAATTCGCCGCGAGAATCAGCAGCGCCAGATTCACCGTGCCGGCCAGAAGCAACGCCCATACCACATCGACCTTGCTGCCATGCAGCAGCGTCTTGATGTCGGGCTTCTTTTGCCCCGCGGAATAATGGTCATTGACGAGTGTGGAATGCAGGTAAATCGCATGCGGCATCACCGTGGCTCCCAGCATCGAGGCGGCCATGAGCACGGTCGCGGACCCTTTGAAACGCGGGATCAAGCCCGTTGCCACCTGCGTGGGATTCGGCGGGTCGATGAAAAGACCCGCGATGAAGCCGAACGTGATCACCAACAGCAGCGCGATGATCATCTTCTCGAAAAGACGATGCGTAGGCCCCTTCTGGAAAATCAGCAACACCGTGGAAATCGCGCCGATAATGCAGCCGCCGACGAACAACGGCAGACCGAACAGCAGTTTCAGTGCAATCGCTCCGCCGATCACCTCCGCCAGATCCGTGGCGATGGCGATCACTTCAGCCTGCATGAAGAACATGAACCGGCCGGCATCCCCCAGACGTTCGCCCAGAATCTCCGGCAGACTCCGACCCGTGACGATGCCGAGTTTGGCTGACTGATATTGGATGAGCACACTCATGCAGTTGGCCAGAACGAGCACCCATACCAGCAGATAGCCGTATGTGGCTCCGGAAGTAACATTCGCAGCCACGTTGCCTGGGTCCACGTATGCCACAGCAGCCACGAATGCGGGGCCGAGGATGCCGGCAAGCGCGTGCCCGTAATGCTGGTGAGATTGTGGTTGCGGAGTAGTTATTGCATTCTTTGAATCCATATTGTCCTCCATATCCGCGCAATGTTATAGCGCGCTTACCTGCATGGAATTGTTACGGCCGTTACGCCTCCCGCTAAACTGGTGTGGAGAACATCGCATATTCGATTCAAGGGGTTGTTTCCATGGCTACTTTCCATACTCCGATGGTTACGCTTTCCGACGGCAATCTGATTCCGCAGATCGGTTTGGGCGTACTGCGCATCGACGATGAGGCGTTACTCCCGTAGTTGAGAGCGCGCTGGAAGCCGGCTATCGGCACATCGACGGTGCCGCGGGATACAACAACGAGGCCGGTGTGGGGCGTGCGTTGCGCAATGCGGGCTTCACGCAAGGCGAGCATCGCAAGAATCTGTGGGTGACCACGAAGCTGCGCGATTCGGAACAGGGGTACGATTCCGCGCGCAAGGCGTTCGACCGGCAGCTTAGTCTGCTGCAGCTCGACTACGTGGACATGTATATGCTCCATTGGCCGACTCCGTTCGACTGGCGTTCCGGCGAAACGTGGAAGGCATTCCAGGAGTTTCGTGCGGAAGGCCGCGTGCACACGTTGGGCGTGTGCAATTTCATGCCCGAACATCTTGACCGCTTACATGAGGAAACCGGTGAATATCCGGCCGTCAACCAGATCGAACTGCACCCGACCTGGCAGCAGCGCGAGGTTGTGGAATACTGCAAGGCGCACGGCATTGCAGTGGAAGCGTATTCGCCGATGGCCCGCGGCGCTGATTTGAACGCTGGAAATGGCACGATTGAACGTATCGCAGCTGCGCACGGGGTCACCCCGGCACAGGTGATCCTGCGCTGGCATATCGAAAATGGAACGATCATCATCCCCAAGTCGACGCATGCGGAACGACAGAAGCAGAATCTCGATCTGTTCGGTTTCGTACTTACTCCTGAAGAACATGCCGCGATTGACGCGCTTGATGGTCCGACGCGCGCAGGTCATGATCCGATGACGTTCACTTACGCCTGATATTCCCAATTCCGCAATTTCAGTATGTTGTATGTATTATTTCAATAATTATGGCACGAAAGAATAATCGTAATTCTTATAATTATCGAAATATTGAACAAGATGTACGTGATATTCAGCGGGCCGGCAAACGGTTCAAAAAAAGTTGGATCAATGCTGACGGTCCGCTGGAACGTATTCTTATTTTGCTGGTAGTCGTTGCGGTAATCGGCGTCACTATCGGTATGCTGCTGCCGAAAGTCAATCCGACCGTAGGCGAAATTACCGGCGAGTACACGGCAACCGGCACAGCTGCGGAAACGTTGGAAAAACTTACCGTCGACGACAATCCCAGCAAGGCCGGATATGATCGCGATGCGTTCGGATTCCGAGAAACCGACGACGACGGCAATGGTTGCGACGTGCGCGAAGACGTGCTCGCCCGCGATCTGACGGACGTGCAATATAAGAACGGCCGTAGCTGCCAGGTTGCGTCGGGCACGCTTGACGATCCGTATACCGGTCAGACCATCCAATTCGTGCGTGGGATGAAAACGTCTTCGGCGGTGCAGATCGATCATGTGGTCGCGTTGGAAAATGCGTGGCAGTCGGGCGCGAACACGTGGGATCACGCGAAGCTGTACCAATTCGGCAACGACATGTACAATCTGCTGGCCGTGGATGGGCCGGCGAATCAGCAGAAGGGTTCCGCTTCGGCCGCATACTGGCTGCCGACGAACAGCGAATACCGTTGCGATTACGTGGCTCGGCAGATTGGCGTGAAAGACAAGTACGGGCTGACCGTCACCACGCAGGAAAAACGAGCGATGCTTTCCGTACTGCACGGCTGCCCCGCGCAGGCATTGCCGGCAAACTGACGCTAATTCCCGTCCGCACAAGTCCTGTTCTGCGGCTGCGCAAGTCCGGAACTGGCTGTGCAGACGGCAGGTCAGCTACGCGCGGGTGGTGGCACGGGCGATCACGTACGACTGGGTGGTGATGCAACTCGGCTCGAGCGTGCGTATGCCGTCGATCCGATCGAGGATACGGCTGACCGCAGTCGGCGCGATCCAGTCAAGGCAGGAATCCATGGTGGTCAGCGGAGGCTGGAAATATGCGGCTTCTTCAATGTTGTCGAAGCCGATCACCTGCATCTGTTCAGGCACGGAAATGCCGTTCGCAGCCAAAGTGAACAGCGCACCCAACGCAAGCTGGTCATTGAACGCCACAATACCGTCGAATGGAATCCCGGAATCAATAAGCTGCTGCGTAATGCGAGCGCCGGAGCCGATCGTCCAATCCTGCCCAGTGCTCATTACCAGTCGGGAATCGAATGCCGCTCCCCGCGCGGCGCACGCTTCGAGCACGCCGCGAAGTCGCAGTTGCGCATTGCCTTCCACTGCTTCACGCACGGAATCGATATGCTCCGGTTCCGTGCGCGATCCGACTACCGCGAGCCGGGTTGCGCCATGGTCGAACAGGTATTCGGCTGCGAGTCGGGCTTCCTGAATATCGTCGGGGGTAACGTGGTCGGCTTTGCCGTGTGTGGAACGCGCGCCCACGCATACGAGCGGATAGTCCACGTCCAAGTCCGCCGCTTCAAGGTTTTCGACTTCGGAGATCGACAGGATCATGCCGTCCGAGACGGTGGTGTTGAAGTTGCGCAGGAGTGATTGCGCTCCTTGTGCGGATCCTTCGGCGTAGGTGGTGACGTATACGGAGTAGCCGTAGCCGCGGGCCGCGTCGATTACGCGGTTGGCGAGCTCCGACAGGTATGGGGCGGTCAATGTTGGTACGGCGAGTGTGATGAAACCGGTTTTTCCGCGGTTGAGATTGCGCGCGGACACGTTCACGCGGTATCCGAGTCGGTCGATGACTTCCTGGACTTTTTCTCGCGTGGAGTCGGTCATACGGCCGGAATGGTTGATCACGTTGGATGCGGTTTTGAGTGAAACGCCTGCCTCTTCGGCCACGTCTCGTAGGGTGACGCGTTTTTTGTCCGGCTTCGGCTCCGGCTTTGACTCGCCCATGTTCATCTCCAGGATCGTTCGATATGCCGATGAAAGTTTACCAGTTATAGCAAGCCCGCCACCTGAAGTTTCAGTATGGCGGGCCTGGGTTATGTGAGATTGCATGAGATTGCGTGAGGTCACGCAATCAATCACACGGGATCACGCGCGCTTTACGACGAGCACACCGTTGCGATGCACGGTATAGCTGCCCGACTGCTCCCCTGCTTCCGTTTGGAACAGGTAGACCGGCTCACCGTCGATGCCCTGCAATGCGATTTCTTTCTTGCCTCGCGGAAGGTAGAAATCGAAGGTTGCGTCTGCGGACTTGCGTACGGTGTGCAGCACGTCGGGATTGCCCGGATCCGCAGAATCTTCCACGATATTGGCGCTCACGAATTGCGTGAGATCGGCCACGTTGAGATCGCATCCGACGAAATATGCTTCGCCGGAACCGTACGGATTGCGGGTGATTGCGGCGGTGCCGCCGAGTTCCCATTCGTCGGCTTCTTCACCTTCGTAGGTGGCTAATACCTGCGCGCGTCGCCGTCGACGTTCACGTCGTTCTGCCACAGGCGGGTGACCGCACCGGAACTCAAACGAATCTCAGCGGGCTCACCTTCGGCTTCGGCGCCGAGAATGTTGAATTCTTCGCCGCGAATGCCGAGCATTTCACGCAGTAGGCCATCGCCGGCTCCCGGGTATCCGCCGAGCCAAGTGTGGAAGTTCTCGTCGATCAGTCCGGTTGCGTAGCCGATGACCACACGGCCGCCTGCGGCTGCGAAATCAGCCAAACGCTGCGTGTCTTCGGCGCTGAGCATGATCACAGTCGGCAATACGACGGTCTTGTACGAGCTCCAATCGTATTTCAGGGGCACAATGTCGGCGCGGGTGCCTGCGTTGAGGAACGCGCGGTACCAGTCGCGTACGTCATGCCAATGGTTGAGTTTCATGCTTGGCAGGGTTTCGGAGCGTGTGGCCCATTCAGATTCCGCGCTGAACAGGATTGCCGTGTCGGAGAGTTCCAATTCGGTGCCTTGCACGCCAGCATCGCCGAGGGTTTTCAGCGCTGCGCCCAGTTCGCACACCTGACGGAACAGTTTGGTGTTTTCGCCTGCGTGGGGCACGAGAGCGGAGTGGAAGGATTCGGCACCGAATGCGGAGGCACGCCACTGGAAGAAGTTGATGGCGTCGGCGCCCATGGCCACGTGCGCGATGGAGTCGCGTACGGTTTCACCCTTGCGCTTGCGTGCGTTGAGCGGCTTCCATTGCACGGCCGAAGTGGAGTGTTCCATCACATACCACGGCTTGCCGAGTGCGAGGGAATCCATCAGAGCGTCGGAGCAAAACAGCTCGTCGATATGGGATTCGCCCTCGTGGAAGTAGTGGTCGTTCGACACGAAATTGACTTCTTCGGCCCAGTCGGCATAATCCATGCAGCACTGGTCGGTGGAGACCATGAAGTTTGTGGTGAACGGCTTGTCGGGGCAGATTTCGGCGATTGCATCACGTTCAGCCTTGTAGAAGTCGAGCAGCATATCGTTGCCGAAGCGTTCGAAATCAAGCTTTTGACCGGGGTTCACCATGGAATCGGCACCCATGAAGCGCGGGATGAGCACTTCGTGGAATCCGTTCATTTCCTGACCCCAGAAGGTAGTGCCCCACGCCTTGTTGAGGTTTTCGATGGTACCGTATTTGCGTTCGCACCACAGGCGGAAAGCATTGAGCGCGTTGTCGGAGTAATCGTAACGGTTGTTCCAGCCGTATTCGTTGCCCATATGCCATGCGGTGACGTACGGTTGGTGCCGTAACGTTCGGCCAGCTTGCGGCACAGGGTGAGCGCGTATCCCTTGAATACCGGGCTTGTCGGACTCCAGGATTGGCGGGATCCAGCGTTGACGGGGTGACTGAATTTGTCTCGCGGAAGCACTTCCGGGTGCTTTTCGTACAGCCACAGCGGTGCAGTTGCGGTTGCGGATGCCAGGTCAACCGCAATGCCGGCTTTGCCGAGCTTGTCGATGATACGGTCGAGCCACCCGAAATCCCAACGGTTTTCTTCCGGCTGAATGCGATCCCAGCTGAAAATTGCCACGGCCACGGTGTTGACACCGGCCTGCTTCATCAGGCGGACGTCGTCATCCCACACGTCTTCCGACCACTGGTCGGGATTGTAATCACCGCCGTATGCGATGCCTTTGCCGTTGTCGGTCAGCAATTCCGGCCATTTGAAGGGCTGGCGATTGGGGTTATCGGAGTTACTGGTATGGCTAGGTTCTTTGGATTTGTTGTTTTCTTTGCTCTCATCATTGAAGGTCCGCACATTCTCACCTTTCCGAACATACTTGATACAACTGTGTATCTATTGACAATACTTTATAATAGATACTTCTGCAATTCTGTCAATTTCGATTGCGCGTCCGATAGCATTCCCATACACGAAAAAGTCAGATCATGGGGCAAAAAACTCAATCAACACAGAATAGAGGGGATGAATATAGCTCAAAATCATCAAAAACATACCCCCATACGCGAAAAAGTCAGATTCTCCGCATTCTTCGCATACGACAGGCCACCTTTCTCCACGGAAGCGGCGTGCTCAATGCAATCGGACGTCCCAACTTGCGTGCACGGATGGCGGCGATATTCATCGCAAACGCAGCACGGTGCGGCTCATCCGACAAATCAAGCTGAGTAACCGAGACGACCGTCCATCCCATGCTTTCCAACTGCCTGCGCTTCCATGCGTCACGACGCCATTGCGTCCGGTCCGTGCGGTGATGGTCGCCGTCATACTCGATGCCGATCAGCAATTCCGGATCGGCCAAATCGAGCGTAATCGCGGCGCCATTATCGAATGAGATTCCCGGAACAGAGTAATTCGATGTGAAACCCCACAATCCGTAAGAATATAAACAAAGCCTCGTCTGCGTCTCTTTAGGTGAATCGCTGCGCGAGTCCATCAACGTAAGCGCGTCGTAACATTTTGCCTTGCATTGAAACGTCTCATGTTCCACGAAATCACGCAACTTCGACTCGGTGGTCCTGCCATGTCGAATCATCGATTCCCCCAATTCCGTCAATCCGTCAACCTGCGTGCCTTTCGCCATCAACGCCCATGTCGTTTCCGCATTCAGGACTCCAATGCCATCAGTCGTATATCGAATATGCCTTGAATCAAGCCCCGACCAGCAATGCACATAAGCATCCGGCGACGAAAGACGACTCAATCGGGGGTCCGAAACGGTGACATGTAGCTTGTCCGAAACAAAATTCGTTTGCGACGGCCGTTCGACCTTCCACATATCGACAGCCGAAATATGGCTGACTGGACCAAGCAACACAGCCTCACGGCACGCTTCCCAAGTGATGGACTGCCTTTCTTCAAGGGATCGAGCCATCAAAGGTTTGTACATCTCATTCATGTTTCGACGGTATTGAAGCACATTCGTAGTTGTCCAGCCGAACCGGGGTTGTGGTCGGAGAATGCAAAAACGCGCGATAAAGGCGTGTCGGCTGTGGATAACCCATGGCAGAATCCATTTGGGTCAATGAATGTGGATATTCCTGTGGATTGATGTGAGTCTATTTCTGAGCAAGTTCCCCATTTTCGGACGGGTTGCGAGCTCATCGGAAAATCCACGCATCAGTCTGAATGCAAGGCGAATGGCTACCTATGACTTTTGTTGCCCCTCCTACGCGAAAAAGTCGAAAATGGTAAAAAAATACGGGACCTTTCACAAACGGGGGTATAAAATCGGCTTAAAGTCGTTTGAACAGTACCCCCGTATGCGAAAAAGCCAGTTTCCCGCCTGGAAATTCGACTCTTTCGAAATAGACAAGGCAGCCAAGGCATGCCCAGAGGCATCGGAATCCCGAGGATATCTCCGAAGAGGACCAGAGAGTCCCGAATAAACCCAGATAAACCCGAACAACCCGCAAACCACGTATAAAAACGGCGGCTTCCAAAACAATACCCTTGAAAGCCGCCGATCGCTTGGTCAAGCCGCGACATGGACCACAGGCTACGGATTTACAGACCCAAGAACAGCTCGTGAATGCGGGTATCGTCGGTCAGTTCGGGGTGGAACGCCGTAGCGAGAATCTTGCCCTGACGCAAACCGACCACATTGCCGTCGACCGACGTTTCGACCGTGGCCCGCTCGCCAACCTCGGCAACGAACGGTCCACGGATGAACACCAGCGGGAAATCCTTGAGCACAATAGACTCGGAAGCGGCACTTTCCGGAACGCGCTCCCCCGGCGCAACCGAAATGGCGAAATCGCCAGTAGCGGAACCGAAATCGGCGGTCGCAACGAACGAGCCAAGCTGACGTCCATACGCATTGCGGCGCACGACCGCATCCAACGCGCCAAAATAGACGTTCTCGTCGTTATCGAGACGACGAGCGAGCAAAATCATGCCCGCACATGTGCCGAATACCGGCTTTCCAGCGGCGATATGCGCGGCGATCGGCTCGAACAAGCCGGTCGAACGCAGCAATTTGCCCTGCGTGGTGCTTTCGCCGCCAGGCAGAATCACGCGGTCGATCGAATCGTCGAAATCCTCGGCGGCACGCAGCAGTTTCCACGGCGCACCAAGCCGATCCAGCATCGCGGCGTGCTCGGCGAATGCCCCCTGCACCGCAAGGATGCCGGTCACGCCATGCTGTGCGGAAGCCGCACCTTCGGCAACGTCAGTCGATTCTTCCTTCGAAATGTATTCAACGGCAACAACCATCGGATCTCCTTACCCGAACCATCGCGAATCATGCGAAACGGGCTGCGCGCGGCGCATCGAACAGACATGCCGACAGCCGCACGCAGCGCACAGCGCACGAAAATACAGCGCAATCACTCGCCGCGGGCGGCCATGATGGTTTCGATCTCGTCTTCGTTGATGCCGACCATGGCCTCGCCGAGGTTCTCGGAAAGGCGGGCGAGCAGGTCGGCGTCCTGCCAATTGGCGGTGGCCTGCACGATGGCAGCGGCACGCTTGGCCGGATCTCCGGACTTGAAGATGCCGGAGCCGACGAACACGCCTTCGGCACCCAGCTCCATCATGAGCGCGGCATCGGCCGGAGTGGCCACGCCACCGGCAGCGAAGTTGACGACCGGCAGACGGCCGTTGTCGTGCACGTACTTGGCGAGATCGTACGGCACGGCCAGCTGCTTGGCGGCCTCGTACACTTCGTCGTCGCGCAAAGAGACGAGCTCGCGGATCTGCTTGTTCATGGTGCGCATGTGGCGCACGGCCTGGATCACATCGCCGGTGCCCGGCTCGCCCTTGGTGCGGATCATGGACGCGCCCTCGGCGATACGGCGCAGCGCCTCGCCCAGGTTCTTAGCACCGCACACGAACGGCACGTCGAACTGGTTCTTGTCGATGTGGTACACGTCGTCGGCGGGGCTCAGCACTTCGGATTCATCAATGTAATCGATTTCGATGGCCTGCAGAATGCGCGCTTCGGCAACATGGCCGATACGAACCTTTGCCATGACCGGAATGGACACGGCCTCCTGAATGCCCTTGATCATGGCCGGATCGCTCATACGGGAAACACCGCCGGCAGCACGAATATCAGCCGGAATGCGTTCGAGCGCCATCACCGCGCATGCGCCCGCATCCTGTGCGATCTTCGCCTGCTCCGGGGTGGTGACGTCCATGATCACGCCACCCTTGAGCATCTGCGCCAGATTCTTGTTCAGTTCGTTCCTGTTGTTGGCCATCGCCAGCCTTTCGTCGAATCGTATTCCACCCTTCTGCAGAGCGGATATCTCTTGACACAGATACTAACGATTTTTCGTTACAAAATCATGTGAACTGAATATTTGCATGTCTCAAAAAGTTGCTTTTCTTAAATTCTGACTATCATTTTCATAATTGTTTCATTTTCTTACGATTTCGATTCCGCCGACGATTCCGCAATTTCGTTCGCTTTTCTTGCCTGATATGCGCCATTCGCTTTCGATTCGCGCGCACGGCTCCTTTCGACCGCACTTTCGATGCACGCTATAAGAAATACGAATGACGCATGATTTTCATACGACCACATTGCGGACGGGGGTGCAAATGGATTCGCGTATTGCGCACTACATACGCAGTATGCGATCAGCGATGCGCATGGTGGAATCGCGGTGCGACACCAGCACGACGGCGCTCCCCCGCTCAGCAAGATCATTGATCGACCCGAGAATCACCGACTCGTTATAGGCGTCAAGACGGCTCGTCGGCTCGTCGAACAGCACCAAATCGGCGTCACGAAGAAACATGCGGGCCAATCCGATGCGCTGTTTCTCGCCCTCCGAAAGGCGCCCGCCCAACTCGCCGACCTGCGTATCCAAGCCGTTCGGCAGCGCATCGACCAGTTCGAGCGCGGACGCCTTGGCGAGCGCTTCGCGCAATACGGAATCGGGAATGTCGTGCGCGAGGTCCGAATCGGGGGAATCAGCGGAATTACCACCAGCATTACTGCTGGAATTACTACAGAAATTACTGCCAGAATCCGAAAAATCGGTGTCATTGCAAGCAATAGCGAGATTTTCGCGAATCGTTCCGTCGAACAAATACGTCTCCTGCCCCATCATCGTCTGCACACGGCGACGCCAGCCAGCGTCAACCTGAGGCAATGGAATATTCGACAGCGAAATCGTGCCGGAATCCGGATCCAGTAGCGCATCAGCAGTTTCAACATCGTTGATTTTCCACGCCCGGACGGGCCTTGAATACCGAGAATGCCCTGCCGTGAAACATCGAGTGAAACATGGTCGAGCACCGGTTGCGAGGCGATGCCGGCACCTTGTTCGCCGGAGGATTGCGCTTCCGCGGAGCGTGCCGGACTCATGCCAGTCGCATACTCCGACCGCCCGTTTGGCGTGCGTTCGCCGGAAATACGGGCGCCGGATCCATAGCCGAATGTGACGTCGCGCATTGTCATGCCTTGATATTCCGGGCGTTCGGCACCCTGCTCAACCACAGCGGGAACCTCATCCATCAATGCGAACAGGCGACGTGCCGAAGCAAACGTTTGCGTCAAATTCGCCGGCAGCGCGCTCAATGCAAGCGTCGGACCAAACGAGCTGACAAGCAATACAAAAGCCGCAACCAGCGCAGGGGCGTTCGAATCCGCGGAACCCATCCAAATCAGCTTCCGGCATATCGGCGGCAGTGGAAACCACGGTGCACAACGTCATCACAAGGAAAGCTGCAATTGCGGTAAACAGCATCACCAACACCGCGCCCAATCCTGCAAAATCGCCATTCTTCGCACTCAATCGTAAACGTTTGCCCCACAATGAAAGAGTGCGCCGCGTGATGGAAGCGAGCCGGGCATCGCCTTGGCCGAAGCGGATGATTTCGCCGATACCGCGCATATCGTCAAGCATTTCGTCGTCAAGGGCGGCGGATTCCTCGCGGAGTTTCGGACCGACGCCTCGCACCGCCGACGCGAACAACTTTGGCAGTATGACGCCGACGGTGAGGTGCGCGATGACCAACGTCACAGCGAGGGGTGCGCTTAGGGTGAGCAGTGCGAGTGTGTAGACGACGGTGGTCACAACGGCGATGACGATCGGCTGATGGTGTGTGCGAAGAAGATTTCCAGCAGTTCCACGTCGGTGGTGACCAGTGCGATCAGGTCGCCTTTGCCTTTGCCCGCAAGCTTGGCGGGGGCGAGACGGCGCAGGGCTGCGAAGGCTTTCGCACGGAATAGCGCAAGCAGACGGAACGCCACGTTATGGTTCATGAACTGTTCAGCGTAACGCATGCCGCCGCGGATCAGCGCGCATACGGCCATGGCTGCGAGCGCCGCGGGAACGCTGAGGTTCCAGACCGGCGAGCCGACTGCGGCGAAGGCCGCCGCGATGCCGAACACCGGCAGGAAAGTGGCGGCGAGATGGCCGAGCGTGCCGCAGACGCACGCGACGAGTCATGTACTTGCGCTGCGGCCCAACCTCTTTGAGCAAACGCGCAATCACCCGCGCCGTCGGCATTGCCTTCGCGTCCGATTCTGCCGAATCGGACATACGAACGCCCGTTTTCGCACCCTGTGCGTCCGTTTCTGCAGAATCGGACATCCGAGACGTAGTTTCGGCACGCTGCGTGACCGATTTGGGAGAATCGGACAACTGAGCGGTGTTTTTAGTGAGTTGGTTGTCCGTTTCTGCAGAATCGGACACTTGGAGACCCATTTCCGCACGCTGCGTGACTGATTCTGCAGAATCGGACACTTTAAGTGCGTGGGATGCAGAGGTGGAATGGGTTGCGTTATTGCGTAGACCTATGTTTTCTACGGTTTGTTGGGCTTGGAACAGTTTGGCGTATGTTCCGTTGGCTCGCATGAGTTCCGCGTGCGTGCCCTGTTCCGTCACGCGCCCGCGTTCGAACACCACCACATGATCAGCGTCGGCCGCATTCGCCATGCGATGCGTCACCATGATCACGGTTTTGCCGCGATCGGCAAGCGCACGAATGGTTTGCAGAATCAGGGTTTCGCTTTCCGCATCGACGCTGCTGGTGGCTTCGTCGAAAATGTAGACGGCAGACTCCCGCAGCAATGCGCGAGCGATGGCGATACGCTGTTTTTGGCCTCCGGACAGGTTGCTTGCGCCCTGTTCGATGGCCAGGTCAAGTTCTTGCGATTGTGCACGCACGAATTCGTCGATATGTGCTGCTTCCAGCGCTTGCCACAGTTCGTTTTCGGTGGCATCCGGCTTGGCCATCAGCAGATTGTCGCGCAACGTCCCTGCAAAAAGGTGGCTTTGCGCCGCCACGATGGCGATTTCTCTCGTAAGGGATTCGATGGAAAGATCGGCGATTTGGTACCGTTGCGTCGGGTTATTTCCTGCGTTTCCGGGCCGCAGCCACATACATCCTTCATATCCGGAAAGATTTCCGGCGAGCAGTTCGACGGCGGTAGATTTGCCGGATCCGGACGGACCGACGATGGCGGTCACCTGCCCGCGCCGCGCAGTGAAAGAGACGCCATGCAATGCGACGACCGAACCATCGTCATCTTTCGGCATGCCTGTTTTTTCCGGCACCAACCACACCGGATTTTTCCCCGGTTTCCCCGGTTTCCCCGGTTTCCACATCCGCCACAGCCGTATCCGCAGCCACGTCCGCATATCGGAACGACACGTCATCAAAGCACACGTCCACACCGTTATCGGAAGCGCCGAATTCCGGCATTCCCTGCATTCCGTGCGCAGGAATCGGCGTATCAAGCAATGCGAAAATACGCTTGGTCGAAGTCATACCGTTCATCGCAACATGGAAGAACGAACCCAATTGGCGCAGCGGAATGAAGAAATCCGCGGAAAGAAGCACTATCAGCAGCACACCGGCAAGCGGCAATGCGGCACCGCTCGCATACTGCCAAATCGCCACGCCCACGCCGGCCGCGGCACCCCGTATGCGACGACGTCCATGGCGGTGAGCGAGCGCAGCTGAATTTGCAGAACATTCATGGTCATTACGCGGAATTGTTCCGCCTGCTCGTTCATTTTCTTGGCGGCATGAGCATCCGCGTCAAAAGTTTTCAGCGTTTCAAGACCTTGTACATTGTCAAGAAACACAGATCCCATGTCGGTGTATTTGCCCCAATATTTTTTGAATACTCGGGCTGCACGCATTGCGACCATGCCAACAATCAATACAATCAACGGCGCGCATACAAGCAATGTAACAGCCGTCGGCATATTAATCGGCGCAACTATAAAAAATAACGTTACCGGCGCGAGAATCGCATAAAACAGTTGTGGTAGGAATAATTCGAAGAAGCTTTGGATTTGTTCAATGCCTTCACCGGCAGATTGCACCACATCGGCAGTACTGATATGTTGCGAATACGACGGTCCAATCGCAAGCATTTTATTGAATAATTGTTCACGCAAAGCGAGTTTGACACGCTCGGCCGCTTCTGCGCCGAAATAGGCCGCGGCGCGCATCATCAGAAAACGCAGAACCGCACAGACCACAATCGCCAGCACGCATCCGATATACGTTTCCGCACTGAATCCGCCGTAGCCAAGGCCGACGAACATGCGGGAAAGCAGGCCACTATCGCCCATGGAGAACATTGGATCGAACGCCGATTCCACCACGGCAAGCACCGGCGAAAGCATGACCACCACCGTCACCACGAATACGACGTTGGACAGCAACCCGATCCATTGGCAGAACACTTTCGCCGCAACCAACCTCCCCACGCCGGGAGCGAGGGAAAACAGCCTCTTGTCAAACATAAACACCTTCCGTCCAATGAGCGCGCTCGCGTTGCCAGCTCGCCTACGGCCCAAAGCGCAATCGCCATGCATCCAACAAACGAATCGCAACAGGCCAATACGGGAAAACCGGTGCGTGGCAAACCGTTTTCAGCCTATCCAAGGCAGCTCGCAATCGTCAAGGGCGCATTGCATACAGCGAACCGTCGCAATCGAATTGCCATAATCGACCTCAAATCAGCAACGTTGAAAAGAGAAAGGCTGGATGTTCGCCGTTGAGCAGGCAGCCCTCTGACGCAAGGGGTAAATTGCGTCACTCGTGAGTGTACTCGATAAAAATCGCTCGCACCACCATTTCTTCGCATTTCGCTGATTTTACCGTCGTTTCGGGGATATTCGGGAAGCATGGCAACACCCCCGCAACCGTTACGTCAAACTTTTTTTGAACAGACACAGCGCGACACCCATCGTTTGACTTTTGACGATTTTCAATCGTTTGTCAGTTCATACAAAGTTGCTCAAATATTTCTTGTCGCTTCTCACAATGCAGACTTACGGACCCGTAACTTACCATATACGAGGTGCGCAAGGGGTAGGAAACGCGGACACACGGTTTGTATCGCTCCCGCACGCATCACAAGCAGAAATACGCGGAAATAACGCAAAAAACCGCGAGAAAGAGAACGCTCCATGCTCACCGAGTACACCGCACCGGGCGAATCCGTCGAGGTCAGCGACGACGAATCCATCTATTCCCTGCTTACCGGACGCATCGCGCGCACTGGCGAGAATACCGTGATCGCGGAACGCAAAACCGCCCCCGGCCAATGGATGAAGTCACTACCGGCGAATTTCACAAGGATGTGATCGCCGCCGCCAAAGGTCTTATCGCGTTCGGCATCGCCAAGGGCGACGCCGTCACCATCTTCTCCGCCACCCGCTACGAGTGGGGTGTGCTCGACTTCGCACTGGCCGCAATCGGCGCGGTCAATGTGCCGATCTACGACACTGATTCCGCAGCGCAAGCCGAGCGCATCCTCAACGATTCGGATGTGAAACTGGCCATCGCCGACAATCGCGAGCGCTTCGACCGTCTCGACTCCGTAATCGACCGCTGCCCGTCTCTCAAGCACATTCTAATGCTCGATTCCAATGCCATGGGCGCGTTGGAAGGCTTGGGCGTCACCGTGTCCGACGAGGAGCTGGAAGCGCGCATCGATTCGGTGCATGCAGACGATCTGGCTACCATCGTGTACACGTCCGGTTCGACGGGAGCCCAAAGGGTGCCGAGCTATCGCACCGCAATTTCATATCGATCACGCGTGCAGGCAGTCTGGCGTTGCATGAGATCATTCTCGAAGATCATCCGCGACTGCTCCTCTTCCTGCCGCTCGCCCACTGTTTCGCACGGTTCATCCAGTATGCGTCGATCGCTTCCGACGATGGCGTGGTCGGCTACCTGCCCGACACGAAGACGCTGCTTCCGGACGTGCGCTCGTTCGAACCAACGTACCTGCTGGGCGTGCCGCGCGTGTTCGAAAAAGTGTATAACGCGGCCTCCCGCAAGGCTGGCATGGGCTGGAAGGGACGCCTGTTCCTCAAGGCAGCCGAAGCTGCACGCGACTGGTCTCGCATGCAACAGGCCGGAGAACGTCCGACCGCCAAGCAGATCGCACAGCATCTTTCATATGAGGCTTCCGTATATCGCGCCGTTCGCGGAGCGTTGGGTCCGAAGATCAGGTTTGTTGCCTGTGGTGGTGCTCCGCTCGACGTGTCACTCGCACACTTCTTCAACGGCATTGGACTGCCGATGATCCAAGGCTACGGCATGACGGAGACCGCAGCACCGTTCGCCGCGAACCGCGTGACAGACAATGTGATCGGCACCGTTGGCCAGCCTGCCCCGGGCTCGTCGATTCGCATTTCCGAAGATGGCGAACTGCAGGTGAAGGGCCCGAACGTGTTCACGGGATACCATAATCTGCCGGAGAAAACCGCTGAAGTGTTCACCGAAGATGGCTGGCTGCGCACCGGCGATTTGGCAACGATCGACGATGAAGGCCGTATTACGATTACCGGACGCAAGAAGGATATTATTATCACCGCCGGCGGCAAGAACGTTTCCCCGATTCCGATGGAGCAGGAGATTGCAAAGTGCCCGATTGTGAGCATGCGGTGGTTGTCGGCGACAATCGCCCGTTCATCGGTGCGCTGATTACGCTGGATCAGGAAGGATTGGAAGCGTGGCTGCCTTCCGTTGGACTTTCTGCCGACACGCCGCTGGATCGCGTGGCTGCGGCCGCCGCCGTTCACGATGAAATCCAGAAGTATGTCGACAAGGCGAACGCGACGGTTTCCCGCGCTGAATCCGTACGCAAGTTCGTAGTGCTCGACACCCAGTTCACGCAAAGCAACAAGTGCCTGACTCCGTCACTGAAAGTGGTGCGTCCGGCAGTGAACCGCGTGTTCGCCAACGTGATCGATCAGCAGATCTACAACGGCAAGCGCTGAATCGCATAATGCATAAACGCGTGGGGTGCGAGAGAATATAAACGTTCTCTCGCACCCCACGCTTTTGTTCTGTCTGTACAACTTTCGAGGAATACAAACGAGCGCCGGCGATCGGAATTAATCCGACCTGCCGGCGCTCATATGGCAGAGATTAGTGATGAATCCAGAATGTCTAACGACACTCCATCAGCCATTGTCAGTAAAGCGACAATCAGTGACGGTTCCGTCAGTGCATAACGCGTGCGGTAACGGTGCGGCAGAAGGCGAAGGCGTACGAGGGTACGTCGAGTCTTCTGCCGTGCCGTTAACGCTCCGTTATGTCAGTGACGGTTGTTGAGACGGTGGTACATTTCGGAGATCTCAAGGTCGCGCTCGAATTCTGCGGCCTTGGTATTCGCGTCGATGGTGGCGAGTTCGACACCGGCGATGCGGGCGAAGTCTTCCCAAGCCTCGCGGCCGACGGAGGTGGTCATGCAGGTGTGGTGGGATGCGCCGGAACGCAGCCAGCACTCGGCGGAGGTCTTGAGGTCCGGCTGCGGCTTCCATAGGCCACGGGCGCACGGCAGCTGCTTGAGTTCGCCAAGCGGCTCGACCACGTCAACGAGGTTCATGGTCAGGCGGAAGCGTTCGCGCACGTCAGACATGGACACGACGACGGCGTCCTTCTTCGGGGCGACGGTGAAGACCAAGCGCACCGGATCGGCCTTGCCGCCGATGCCGAGCGGATGGATTTCCAGCTTCGGCTTGGCGATGGTGCCGACGGACGGGGAGACTTCGAGCATGTGGGAGCCATGATCATCTCGTTGCCCGGGGTGAAGTTGTAGGAGTAGTCCTCCATGAGGGAAGCGCCACCTTCGAGGCCGTAGCCCATCACTGCACCGATGCGCACGAGCACTGCGGTCTTCCAGTCGCCTTCGGCGGAGAAGCCGAAGCCGTACTCGGACGGGAAGCGCTGAGGGCCAACGCCCGGCAGCTGCGGGAGGGCGCCCAAGTCTTCGAAGTTGTCGACGCCGGCGGTGCAGCCATTGGCGCGCATCATGTTGACCATGGCGGCTTCTTCCTTGGCCGCGATGAACAGGGAATCGTACTTGGCGTCAAGCAGAGCCGGATCAACGTCGTACTTGGCCTTGTAGTCTTCGATGATGCTCTTGACCTGATCGTCCTTGACGGCTTCGTAGGCTGCGACGAGCTCGTTGACGGCCCAAGTGTTGATGGATGCGCCGAACACGCGCTCGGCTTCGGTCTTGTCGCCTTCGGTGACGGCCACGTTGCGCATGTTGTCGCCCCAACGCATGACCTTCATGTTGTTGGAAGCATCCCAGCCGGCGCAGGCGCGTGCCCAAGTGCCGATTTCTTCGGCAACGGCCGGATCGGTGTAGTGGCCAACCACGATCTTGCGGTTGACGCCCAGACGGTCAGGATGTAACCGAACTCACGGTCGCCGTGTGCGGCCTGGTTCAGGTTCATGAAGTCCATGTCGATGGTTTCCCACGGGATTTCGAAGTGGTGCTGCGTGTTGAGCTGCAGCAGCGGCTTGGTGAGCACTTCGAGGCCGCGGATCCACATCTTGGCCGGGGAGAAGGTGTGGCACCAGGTGATCACGCCGATAACGTTCGGGTTGGCAGAGGCTTCTACCATGAAGGCCTTGACGCCGTCGGAGGACTTCAGGGTCGGCTTAAGCACCACCTTGACCGGGATCTTGCCGGTTGCGTTGAGCGCGTCGACGATTTCGCCGGACTGCTCGGCCACCTGACGCAGCGCTTCCTCGCCGTACAGATCCTGGGATCCGACGCCGAACCAGACTTCCTTGCCTTCAAACGGGTTTTCCATTGCCATTTGATTGTTCCTTTACTTCGTTGTTTATGGAGTTTTTAAATTATTATTTCGATTGCGATCGCTGATTTGCAGCTCAGTGTTGTCCGTAGACGTTGGTGTAACGATCGTTCAACTTCGCGATATCCTCATCAGAAATCGGAATGATCTCACCCAACTGACGAGCCGCCCACATCGTATGGGCCACCTCCTCCGTCATCGCCGCCGCCTTCACCGCGGCCTCCGCGTCCTTGCCGACCGTGAACGGACCATGGTTCTGCATCAGCACAGCCGGGGACTTCGGATACTCCTTGAGCGTCTCGACCACGCCCTCGCCGATCGCCTCGGAACCGATCAGACGGAACGGCCCCACCGGAACCGGACCTCCGAACTCGTCGCCCATCATCGTCAGACCGCACGGAATGTTCTGGCCCGTCGCCGCCCACGCCGTCGCGTACGTCGAATGCGTGTGCACCACGCCGTACACGTCCGGCATATGACGGTAGATGTACGCATGCGACGCCGTATCAGACGAGGGGGACTCCGAGCCGTCCACCACGTTGCCGTCCAAGTCGCACACCACCATGCTCGACGGGGTCAGGTACTCGTAACGCAGACCCGACGGCTTGATCACCATCAGATCCGCGGTGCGCAGGCGCTGCGACACGTTGCCAGCCGTCCACACCACCAGGTTCCACTTGACCAGCTGCTCATGCAAAGCCGCCACGACCTCGCGCACCTGCTTGACCTCCGCACGCACCTCGGGACCATAATCAGCCAAAGTAGCCATAATCATTTCCTTTCAAATTGAAATAAGTTTTTAAAATATTTATTTACTTGGTTTCCAGCGGAATGCTTTCGATTGCAACATGCTCAATCGGCAGTCCCTTGCGGAAGCGATCGAAGAATTCCTCGAATCCTGCAACGTCGTTTTCGTCCGGATTTTCCGTGGTGGAAGCTGCATCTGCGAATACGCGAGCGTCAAGGAATTCGTCGAGCGGCTGATCGGCGTGCCACAGGTAGTCGGCGAGCACAGCCATGCCCCATGCGCCACCTTCGGCTGCAGTAGACATCACCTTGATCGGCGTATCGAATGCGGCTGCGAGGATCTTCTGGGCAACCTTCGGGGTGGTGAAGATGCCACCGTGACCAACGAGGGAGTCAACGGCAACGCCTTCGTCTTTGGTCATCACGTCCATGCCGATCTTCACCGGGGAGAAGGCGCTGAACAGCTGGGCGCGCATGAAGTTGCCGAGGCTCATGCGGGCTTCCGGACCGCGTGCGAACAGCGGACGGCCTTCGGGGAGTCCTGCAAGGAATTCGCCGGAGCGGAACGGGTAGTTGATGAGTCCGCCGCAGTTGGAATCGACGTCGTCTGCGATGGCGGCGCGGAACAGCGTGCCATACAGGGTGCCGGCGTCGACCGGAGTGCCGATCGCGGCTGCGGAATTGGCCGAACAGGCCAA
>ENA-OQIR01000047-OQIR01000047.1-human-gut-metagenome-genome-assembly--contig:-NODE-47-length-50051-cov-2.069245_pt1 | contig 50051 bp, 63 predicted proteins | sample MGYA00242580_ERZ504745 | MGnify/ENA primary metagenome ERZ504745 (study PRJEB26092, sample SAMD00036214) | human gut metagenome | host: Homo sapiens | study: EMG produced TPA metagenomics assembly of...
GAACGAGTTCCAGATCGCGATGACCCTGACCTCCAGCACGGAAAAAAGAACGCTTCCCATCGCCCTTTTGTATTTTAAAAGCCAGTTCGCCAGCGACTACGGAGCCATGTTCGCGGCTACTATGGTAGTGATTATCCCCAGCATCGTGGTGTTTATCCTGCTGCAAAAGCAGGTGACCGAGGGCTTGGTCAGCGGGGCGGTCAAGGGATGAGCAGGATAGATCCGCTTAACGTTAAACGACAGGAAGGGACTTATTTATGAAGAAAAACGCAAACCGTGTGATAGATTTTCGCTATGCGCCCGATATCAATCAGACCTGCATTGGGTTCGCAGACGATTATTATAAAACCATCGTCCGGGAGGACGGCAGCCTGAACTATCTTTGGGAGGGAGACCGGAACCAGTTTGTGGACGGCACCATCCCCGCCTGTGAAAAACGGGTGCTGAACCTACAGGAGGGAAATCTGGGCTTTAAATACCGCTATCTCCCGCGGTTTTACCACCGGGATACGCTGACGGAAAAGCGCCAGGATTTCGGCGATCCCCGGGCTGCGGTCGTAATCACCAGGGAAGAATATCAGGGCACGTCGTTTCAATGGACGACATTCGCCACAGAGACAAAAACGGCGCCCGAATGGATATTATCCTGTTCCGCATGGAGGCGAAGCCCGGCTTTGGGCATGCGAAAAGCAGCGTTTACCTCCAGGAGCTCGGCGAGGCGTCCGACCCACCCGAAACTGTGCGGCCGATATCCTCAGCCTATGCCCTGCCGGTAGGAACGCCCCGGATTCCTGCGCCGATCGCCCTGCACACGCCGATTTACCGCGGTAAAGCCCCCTGGAAAAGCTGGTGCTTCAGGAGGGAGATGTCTGGGAGGCGCCTTTGGGCTTGTCTACCACGGCACTGTGGACCCTGAGGCGTTTACCCTGGAGTACGCTGAAAAAGCGCTGGAAGCCGCCTGTGAGTATTGGCGGGAGATCCGCCCGTTCCGGAACGCCTTTCACATTCCTGATCCGCAGATCCAAGGGATGCTGGATGCGTGCGGCCGGAATATTTTGCAGGCCCGGGAAATTGTCGAGGATATTTGTGAGTTCCATGTGGGCCCTACCATTTATCGGGGCTTATGGGTGGTAGACGGCTATTATTTCGGAGAATGCGCCTACATGATGGGCCGGGACGAGGAGGGCTTTCAATGCCTGCAGGCAGTGCTTAAAAGGGTGAAGCCGGACGGCTCCATCCGGATTCTTCCGGATCATCACAAGGAGACGGCGGTGGCTCTTTCCACCATTGTAAGGCAGTGCGAGCTGAGAAACGACGATGACAGGCTCCGCGAAATGTGGCCGGTGATGCTCAGGGGCATGGAGCACCTCCGCCGCATGAGGATGATTCCTTCAAGCTGGGGAAGGACTATCCGGCCTATGGATTGTTCCAGCCCTCCTTTGGAGACGGCGGCATTTACGGCCCGGAGCCGGAATATACCACGCCGATGAACGTAATTCTGGGCTTAAGCGACGCTTACCGGGCAGGAAAGCGGCTGAAGCTCCCCCGTTATGAGGAATTCGGCGTGTTCGCCCAGGAGCTGATGGCCCGTATGAGGGAGTGCATCGAAAGAGACCGGGGGACGACGCCGGAGGGGATTCCCTATGTGCCGCTGAGTATGGCGGAAAACGAGTCCTATAAGCCCCAGACCGGATGCGCGACCATCGCCAGAGTGGCGTTCCATGGGGAATTTGAACCGGACGACAGGATCGTTACAGACCTGCTGCGGCTGATCGACGCCTGCGACGACCGGGAAGGAATCCCCGAGTGCACCGGATGGCGGTCTGACCAATCTATTTATACCTATTCCAGCGTCCGCTTCGCCCAGCTCCTCTTGCAGGCCGGACAAAGGGAAAAGGCGGCGGATTATCTCTACGCCTTTGCCAATCACGCTTCAGCAAGCCGGGTGTGGCGCGAGGAGCAGCCAGTCAGGGAAACCCACAGCGCGGAAATCTGCGGCGATATGCCCCACAACTGGGCCTCTGTGGAATTTATCCGCCTGGTGCGTAATTTGGTGGTTTTGGAAACCTTTACCGGCGTGGAGCTGCTGCCCGGACTGCCGGAGGAATGGCTGCCAAGGGCTGGAGACAGTCTGGTTTTGGAAAAACGCCTACCCGGTTCGGCAAGCTTTCCTTGGAGCTTTCTGTGAGAGGAAAAGGCGGCTACCTGCTGTCTGTTGCCAGGGAGGACGCAACCAGCAGCCTCAATACCTGAGACTGCACTGGGCTGGAAAAGCTGTTCTTGACGGCGGAGAGCTGGAGAAATCCAATGGAAAATACCTGCTTCCCCTGGAGGAAAAGCAGGTCTGCATAGAGTTATTTTAGAGCGGAAAGAGGAGGCATTCAGCAATGATTGTGGAACGAAAACCCCGGATCGGGCTGCTGCTGATCGGCTCTCCCCGGTTCAAACCGCTGGGAGAGGGAACCGCCCACGGAACCTATGAGGCGCGTAAGCTTCGGGAGGAAAAGGAAATCATCGGCGAATTTCAGGAAATCGGTGAAATCGTCACGCCGGGAATTGTTTATGAGCGGGAGGACGTAACAAAAGCCATCGACCTGTTTTTCACCCGAAAGGTAGACTGCGTGGCGGCGGCCTACCTGTCCTGGGCGGAGGATTTCGCTGGATCCGCTTTTTGCGGGATATGCCGCCGGTGCCCTGTTTTTACCAGCATCATCCGGGACCGGGTAGAGATCACCGACACCAACGACGAGGATGAGTTTGTGGAATTCCTGTCTGCGGGCAGCCTGGTGGGCGTGCAGGAGGCCTCCGGGGATTTGCAGCGGTTTCACCGTCCCATGACCCACACCTTCATCGGCACGATGGAGCAGGTAAAAAAGGAATTAGGCGTTTTTGCCCAGGCCGCCCTGTGCCGCTCTCAGCTGAGAAGCAGCACCCTGGGCCTGCTGGCTTCCTATAATGAGGCCATGTGGTCCACTTATGTAGACCCCTACCATGTGTTTATGAAGCGGGGCCGGAGCTTCGGTTCCTGTCGGTGGCGCAGCTGACGGAAAAATCGGCTCGGTGCCTAAGGACGCCGTTGAGGAGGCTGTCCGCGGAATCGAGGAAAGGTTCCGGATCAGCGCCAATGTGGACAGGGAAAAGCTGGCGGCTCGGTGCGGGCGTCCATCGCCTTGGAGGAGCTGTCCGGCGATTACGGCATAGACCTGACGGTGCTCAACGATATCGATCCGGTGCTGCTGGGGTCGGTAGCCTGCGCCCGGGCTTTTGCCCCACCAGAGGGGATTCCCGGCTGACGGTGGTGCCGGAAGGGGATATCGGCGGCGGGCTCGCGGTTTATATCCTAAAGCTCCTCAGCGGCCGACGGGCCAATTTTATCGAGCCGTTTTATATTATTCACCAGCGGAACCGATTCGCGGCAGGCCATGCCGGGCCGAATGATTATACCAATGTCCCGGAAACGTGGTGGTGGCCAGGGATGAGCGGTTCGCGAAAACCGAATACCGTTATGCGGGGGCGCCCTTTGCCTGGTATGTTTTTCCCCAGGGGGAGAAAACCATGCTGCATATGTCGGAAAAAGACGGTGTTCTTAAAATGGTATGCACGTTGGTGGAGGCTGCGCCTACCAAGCATTACCTGGCGAGCTATTCCCATTCCGAGTTCCGCCACCAAACCTTGTCCCCGCAGGAACTGTTTCAGCGGCTTATCTCGATCGGCGTGACGCAGCATTACGCATCGTGGATGGCGACTGGACGAAGGAACTGGAGGAATTGGCTCGGCTGATGGGCTTTGACTTTTATAAAATTTAATGCCCAGAGCGCAGAAACGCCCTGGGAACCCCTAAAAAACCTGGATAGATAAGGAGAAAATGCAATGAGCTTTATGTTTAATCCATACCCCTACGACGACCCGAACGCGTTTAATGTGCTGGACCCCTCGGGCCTGCCGTTGTCAGAGCTTGTAGAGGGCAGCGGGGCGTCTGCGGCGGCGGAAGCGGCAAAAGCCGCCGGGGCCTTGAAAAGAGCCGAAAGCTGGGTGATTGCCGTAGACGGCTACAGCACCGCCCCCTTGGATACCTTCCGCAATCTGCTGGAGCAGCAGCTCGCTCTGCTGGGGATTCCGGTAACGGTTATGGCCGTTGAAGAGCTGTGGCAGGAGGAAGAGACTCTTTCCGAGCGGCTGGCGGCTGAAAATCTTCAGGAGGATTTGGAAAAGGATCCGGTGCTCCTATACGGAAAGCTGTTCTCAGGCAGTTATGAGGATCTGTGGGACCTGAAAAAGCTGGCGGCGGCAAAGGCTGCTTTGGCTTCTTTCCGGGAGGCCGGCAGCGGCGTGCTGATCCTTTGGGGCTATGGGGCGCTGTGCGATACGCTGCGGCCCCTATGCGACCAGAAGATCTATCTGGATACTACCCCCATGAGGCTATGCTGCGCCTCAAGCGCGGAGAATACCGGAATATCGGTACTAAAAAGCGCTGGCGTTTAAAAGAATGGCTCGGCGCTGCTACTATGTGGATTTCGAGGTGGCGGCGAAGCTGCGCTTCACCCTGCTGCACGAAAAACAGCTGGACAGCTATGTAATCGCCAACGACGCCCTTTCCATGTCGCTGCTTCCCGCCTCCCTGCTGGAGGTATTTTCGCCAGGGCGATGGAATACCCGCTGCGGTGCAAGCCGGTGTACCTGGAGGGAGTATGGGGAGCTATTATATCCAGCGCCTGCGGGGGCTTCCCAGAGAGATGAAGAACTGCGCCTGGGTGTTTGACATGATTCCGATGGAGGTCAGCGTGGTTTTCGAGCTGAATGGAAGAAAGCTGGAATTTCCCTTCTATACGCTGGTTCAGAGCCAGGGGCCAAAGCTGATGGGAAAGCGGAGCGTCGATGCCTTCGGATACTATTTCCCGGTGCGGTTCAATTACGACGATACTTACCATTCCAACGGCAATATGTCCATACAGTGCCATCCCGGTGAAAAGTATGTAACGGAAAACAACGGGGAGCTGGGACGGCAGGACGAAAGCTACTATATTGTGGAAACCGGACAGGGAGCCAGGACATATTTAGGCTTCCAAAAGGATGCGGACGTAGAGGAATTTATTGCGGAGCGCGCCGTTCGGAAAAAGACGGCCAGCCGGTGGATTATCAGAAATATGTTTACAGCATCGAGTCAAAGCCCGGTACGCAGGTAATGATCCCGGCGGGAACCATCCATGCCTCCGGCCAGAACCAGCTGATTTTGGAGATCGGAAGCTTGACGGTGGGCTCCTATACCTATAAAATGTACGATTACGTCCGCAAGGATTTGGATGGAAACCCACGCCCCATTCATACCTATCATGGAGATCAGGTGCTGGATCGCAGCCGTACGGCGGACTGGGTAGACCAGAACCTGGTTAACGGCGGCAGGCGCACGCTGCGGAAGGGAAAGGACTGGGAAGAATTTGTGGTGGGAGAGCATGAGCTTCTTTATTTCTCCCTTCGCAATGAGCGCTTTGTTACCGCCATTGAGGATGATACGGCGGGGGATTTTCACGTGCTGACCCTGGTGGACGGCGAACAGGTGCTGGTCCGTTCCAAAACGAACCCGGAACGCTGTTTTCTGCAAAACTATCTGGATATCGTGATTGTCCCGGCGGATTTCGGCCCCTATGAGATTATCAACCAAAAGGCGGGAACCGTCTGCGTTGAGCATAAGACCATGCTCAAGCCTGCCGGCGCCGGAGCATGAAGAGGAGAACCGTGATGACGGAGCAAGACGGGCTGATTTTAGCCATTGATGCGGGCGGCACCTTTTTTAAATCCGGGCTGGTCAGTGCCGATGGGAAAATTCTGGAGCATACCCGTGTTTCCTGCCCGGTGGACAGCGCAGGCCAGGCGTCCTCGGTGCGTTCAGCCTACCATATCCTCATAGCCAGACAGCTGGAAAACGCCCGCGCAATTGGGCGGGCCATTAAGGCTGTGGGAGTGGATACGCCGGGCCCGTTCGACTATCAGGAGGGAAAAAGCCTCATGCGGCATAAATTCCCAGCCTTGTATGGGATCCCTCTCCGTCCATGGATTCAGGAGGCGGCGGGAGACCTTCCCGTCCGCTTTCTGCATGATTCCACCGCGTTCCTTTTGGGAGAATACTGGAAAGGCGGGCTTCAAGGGGAGGGCAACGCCGCGGGGGTGATGCTGGGCACAGGCCTGGGCTTTGCGTATATGCGAAACGGAGAGGTACAGCTGAACCCTCAGGGCGGCCCCGGTTTTTCCCTTTATACCGTCCCCTACCGCAAGGGCGCGGCCGAGGATTATGTATCCCGCCGGGCATTATCAGCCGGTATCTGGAAAGAACGCCAATGGCGGGCAGCGGCATTGATGTGGCGGATATTTCCCGGCTCGCCCGGGAAGGCAGTGTGCCCGCCCGGGTTACCATGCGGGAAACCGGCAGAATGCTGGGAGAGATCCTGTTCCCGGTTTTAAAGGAAAAGGGGTGCCGCAGGCTTACAATCGGAGGCAGATATCTAAAGCGTACCCGCTGTTTGGCCGGGACCTGGAGCAAACCCTGGCGGATCTTCAGCTTGATGGTATTTCACCGGCCGCAAACCCTGACGACGCTCATTTGCTTGGCTGCGCTTATGTGCTTGCGGACGGGAGCGGAGAAGCTCGCGAGGCGTCCTCCGGGGCTTGACGGCCCGGCCGGTTCCGCGGAAATCCATCCTCATGAAAAGAACAAAATAAGGCGCGTTTTTTTCGGCAGAACGGCCCCCGGCAAAGATTATTCTTGCCGGGGGCCGTTGGCTGTCAAAATTTTTGACGCGGATTATTTTCCAAAGAGTATGCCGTTTTTCTGATGTCCGCTTCGGTGCTGCGGCGGAAAGCGCCGACAGCCTTGCAGCGCCCTTTCCCTTCGGGATTGGGACGTTTTGAGTCAGAGCCTGGTTTCCTTTATGGATGCGGCCTGTCCAGTGCTCTGAGCCGTTAGTCCCTCGGAATGAAAGCAGCCCGGATAAACGCCTGGCTGCCCATCCAAGATCAGAACGAAAGCTGAGAAGAGGCGATGGAAAAGACCCCTTAAAGCGGATGCCCGCCGAGGGATTCCAGCTGCTTGCGGTACGCCGAGGGGCTGACACCTGTCACTTGGGTAAACAGGTGGGTAAAATAGGTGGGCTCTTCGATCCCCACCGCTCTGGCAACCTCGAAGACCCGGTTGCGCGGATCCTTCAGGAGCCTTTTCGCTACCTCGATCCGGCGGTTGTTGATAGCTGAAATTAAGGAAACACCGGTTTCCTTTCGGTAAAGCCGGCTTAAATGGCCGCAGCTCACCAAAAAGGTATCCGCGATGGTCTGAAGGCTGATGTTCTGATTATAATTTTTATGGATATAGCTGTTTACCTGGCGGATCAGGCTGCTTTGAGTTCCGGAAAATTTCCCGCAGCCGCAGATAAAGGGCAAGATATTTCCGCAGGGACTCATAGATGCCGAAAAAGGTTTTAGAGGTTTCGACGGTGGTATAAAAGCTTTCATCCGCCTTTTGCATCTCCCATTCGTCCATCATGTCCATCTGCTTGACATCCGCGGTCAGTACGGTATAAACCGACAGCATATTTTTCTTAAAGATATGAAACGGCTCACCGCTTTTGATAAACGAGGCGCAATAGTCCTCCAGCATCCCTAAAATGGTTTCAGGACTATCCGACCGCAAGGCTTCCGACAGGCTTTCTATCAGCTGCTGAATGGATGGAAGGACAGGCGACTCCTTGCCGTCTGTAATTTTGGGGTCAAAGCAGTTTACCCTGTTGCGGGAGTAAAACACGTTATTAAGCGCTAAAATGGATTGCTGATAGGCGGCCTCTAAATCCTGCATGCGCAGGTGCTCCCGGCTGACTCCGGCAAACGCGTCGGCCTTTAGATACTCCTCCACAATATGAATCGTGTCATGCAAGGCATTCACTAAGCCGCCGGCCGTGTGCTGGATTTATCCAGGAAGATAATTCCGCAGCACTGGCGGTGGATAAGCCGATCATCACCGTGTCGTAATCCATCAGGGCGGTTCTGATAATATGAGGCTCAGCCATAGAAGCCGGACCGGAGGACGGGACAGCCTGCGGACTATCGGTGACCTCAAAGGTCACGACGCAATAGGCTCCTCATCCTTAAGATTGTCATAAGCGCGGGGCCCCGTGCCAAGCGCCACGCTCCGCAGCAGGCTCTCCAGATGATAGCGCCGGTTCTGACGGCTCAGCTTTTCGGCGTCCAGCCTCTTTTTCTGCTCCTCCTGCTTTTGGGCGAGAAGAGCCTTGGCTTTCTCCACAGCCCGGGGCAGCCCCTCAGAGATGTCGCTTTTCAGCACAAAATCTGTTACAGAATATTCGATAGCGGTTTTGGCGTAGGAAAAATCCGCATACGCCGTCAGAAAAATCACTTGGACTGGAATCTGGTTCTGCGATACATAGCGGGCGATGTCCAGCCGTCGGCGCCGGCCATTCGGATATCGGATATGATGATATCCACCCCGGAGGGGACTGCTCCAAAAGCGGATGACCTCCTGGCCGTTGGCGCACCGCTCGACAATCGAGCAATCCAGCCTTTCCCAATCCACTAAAAATTCGATTCCCTGGCGGATAATTTCCTCATCATCTGCGATCAGAACTCGATAAGCCATGATTTCCTCCTTTATCTACAGGCAGAATAACAACGGCCCGGCAGCCCCGGCCGGGTGCGGAATCTATGGTGACCCCATATGCGCCGCCGTAAATCAAGCGGATGCGTTCCTGAAGATTCTGCAGCGCGATATGGTTGGAATGGCTCGGCGGGGCGGATCCGTCAGGTGCTTCGGCAGGATCGAAGCCCACGCCGTTATCGGTGACGGTGATCCGCAGAGCGTCCTCTTTGAGCTCCATCGCGATATCAATATGGCCGGTAGCGGATAAGGGCTCGATTCCATGAACCACAGCGTTTTCTACCAGCGGCTGGATACAGAGCCGTGGGATCAGGAGAGTCAGAATTTCCGGCGATCCTGTAGAGACGGCGTATTCCAGCTTGCTTCCATAGCGGACCTTTTGGATGTACAAATAAGCGTTGATGTATTCCAGCTCCTGAGCGACGGTGATTTTAATATCATTTTTTGTATGAAGACTGGCCTGCAGCAGCCTTGTCAGAGCCTGGACCATTTCAAACAGAAGATCGTCTCCGGACATTTTAGCCCGGGTGCTGATGGTAAACAGGGTGTTGAATAAGAAATGAGGATTCATCTGGGACTGCAGAAACTCGATATCCATTTGCTGAATTAAGAGCTGCTTTTTATAGCCGTCCTCCACCAGAAAGTTAATGCGCTCCGTCATCTGGTTAAAGGTGTTGCTGATATGGTTTAAATCCGCGTCACGGTAGGGCGGAAGCTTAACGGTAAGATCGCCCTTTCCAAATTTCTGAAGCCCCTCTGTAAAGTCATGGGTAAAAGCGGTCATACGGAGCGAAAGCAAAACGATCAGCGCCATAATAATCAAAGACACGACTACAGAAAGGAAGAGATAATCCCGCATGGCCTCATAAAGGGAGCGTACAAACAGCTCCTCCGGCATCATAACGGCCAGGAAAAAATCCTTGTCGTTCAGCCATTGGGAAAAATAGAGGTGCTTTGTGCCGTCAAAGTCCAAATGAGTGATTTTCCCCTGGGTATAGTTTCCGTCAATGCCGTCAGGAAGGGGCGCGCCCTCGTTTTCCTGCTGGTTGGAAAGTATCACGGTTCCCTTTTGATCCGCCAAATACACCACTGAGTTTTCATAATCCGTAATCGACTGGCACTTCGCCAGAAGCCCCTCCCGATTGATGGTGATGATCAGATAAACAGAACGGCTGGATTGGTCCAGGGAGGAAATCCGGTAGGCAAAATGCAGGAACGGATCATTGAGAGTAGAAGAAAAAATCTGCGGGTTTGCGCTGGATTTTTGCTGTATGGTGCGGTACACCTGCCGGACAGAGGGAGAGTCCTTGAGATCCAGGCTTCCGTTCCGGGAAAAAAGGCGATATTGTGTTCATCCAGGTAAAAGTTGACGGAATTCGATTAACCCCTCCTCTAAAATGGAGTTAAAGAGCATTTGATTGGAGATTTCCCGTTCGATGCTTTGGCGCAGGAGAACCTTGCCGCTCTCATCCATTTCCGCCAGGTTTGCGCCCTCTCTTAGAAACTGGCGTACATTACTGCCTAAAATAATATTTTTCGCAGTTTTATCGATGGCGGAAAGGGAGGAGGAGATGTTATCCTCTACGGCCAGCTGTAGGGATTCCAAATTGTTATATACGATATCCTCGTTAATTTTTTTACGGAAAAGAAAAAGGCGAGAGAGGAAACCACGATAGAGAAAAAACTGATACAGCAGATGATAAGCGCGAGCTTTGCGCGCAGAGAGATGCGGCGAACCAGCAAATTCCTCAGTCCTTTCACCAGCCGCCTAACGACAGCGCGGCCTTGAGGACGGCTGAGACGTTCTGGCTGAAAAATTGGAATACAGTAAGGGGCGGAGGCGGCTCTGCCCAAACAGGCCAGAGCTCAGGTCAAACCATACCTATTCAAAGACGCGAGAAAATCCAAGAATATTTAGGGAGGTATTTAAAATGAAATTAAAACAGCTCGCTTTGCGGTCTGGACGGTGGGAAGCGGCCGTCGCGCCTGATTTTGGAGCCAATTTAACCAAGCTTGCTTATGACGGGTTCCCATTTTGCGGTCGCCCGAACGGGAGGAGGAGCTTCTGTCAAAGAGCCGCTATGTCTATGGAAATCCCCTGCTGCTGCCGCCCAACCGGACAAAAGACGGAAGCTTCTGCTTTGAAGGCCGGAGCTACAGCCTTCCGGTAAACGAGCCGGAACGGAGCAACCATCTGCACGGCCTGTTCACAGACGCGCCGTTTCATGTCGTGAAGCATACGGCTTCGGAGCTGATATGCTCCTATCGGAATAGGGGAGAGAGATTTCCTTTTTGTTTTACCATTGCTTTCTATTATACCATATCGGAAAGCGGACTGCTGGTAAAAATTGATATCCGCAACGACGGAGCGGAGCCCATGCCGCTGGCGATGGGCTTTCACACAACGTTTACAGAGCCTGACCGCTTTTCCGTGCCGTTAGGAAAGCGCTGGGAGCGGGATAAACGTTACCTGCCGACCGGCAGGCTGATGGAGCTTAACGGCAAAGAAAAGCAGATAACACAGGGCTGCCGGCCGGATGGCGCCCCTCTCACGGGATATTTCACCGCGGCCGGCCACAGGGTGGTAATCGGGGACTATCAAATGGAACCTCCGGGCAGTTTGACCAGTGGGTTTTGTTCAACGGGGGAGGCGGTCAGGGCTACCTGTGCGTAGAGCCGCAGATCGGCGCTGTAAACGGTTTGAATCTTCCGGATGGGTGCCGCCGCCTTGAGTCGGGGCGGATTGAGCAATGCTGCTGCGGTTTTCAAAAAATCTCTGAAAAAGCGGAAATTCAGATAGGATTTTTAGCTTTTCTCTATAAAACTTATATACTAAATATATCAAAAATACCGTAGTGATGCAAATAAAATATCTGAATGGGTCAAAACTCACTGGCTGAAAGTGAACCGTTATGCTCTCAAATTAGAATGAAAGCTCCCTTCCAACCCGTGGCTTCATGGATTCCGCTGACAGTTTTTGCTTTTTATCTCCGGCTTTTTGCCGGCAAGTCCGCTTATCAAAAAAGCTCTGATAAAGCCTTGAAGCGGCAAGAACGGGAACGCCGTTAAAATCCGCTGTTTTTATCGGCCTGTTCAGAAAACGGGAACATAAAAAGCGGATTCGCTTCATAGAAATGCTTTTTTTGAAGAAATGGCGCAATTGTTATAGTTATCGTCGGTATTTTTATTTTAACGAAGCGCGTATAGCAGTATAATACTATTAATTTCAAGCGCACGGAGTGCTGCGGCGCAATCGGGAGCTTTTAAAAATTGGAATGTGGAAGGGAGATTAAAAATGATTTATCATGTATCCGCAAGGGCTGGCAGAGGAGGAGACGGCACCCGGGAAAAGCCGTTTCAGACCATCACCGAGGCGGCGAAAATCGCCTGTGCCGGAGACGAGGTATTGGTGGCTCCGGGGGTATACCGGGAGTATGTGAATCCTGTGAACGGCGGAACAGGAGAGGACGCCCGGATTATTTACCGCTCAGAGGTTCCGCTGGCGGCGGTGATTACTGGGGCCGAGGTGGTGAAGGGCTGGAAAAAATATCAGGAAAACGTATGGCTGGCGAGAATTCCAAACGGCCTTTTCGGCGGTTATAATCCATACACTACTGTGGTTTCCGGAGACTGGTATTACGCGGAGGAGCCGGTGCACACGGGCGAGGTATATTTGAACGGCAAGGCCATGTATGAGGCGGTTTCCCTGGAAAGCGTCATAAATCCTGTTGTTTATCAGGAATCCTGGGATCCGGATTTTACCGTTTACCAGTGGTATACACGGCAGGAGGGAGGCTACACAGAGATTTACGCAAACTTTCAGGGCGCGGATCCAAACCAGGAGACAGTGGAAATCAACGTCCGCAGAAATTGCTTCTATCCGGATAAAACAGGTGTGAACTATATTACACTGTCCGGCTTTACCGTGAAACAGGCCGCGACGACCTGGCTCCGCCTACCGCCTATCAGGAGGCATGATCGGCCTCACTGGTCGAAGGGGTGGATTATCGAGGACTGCCGAGGTTTCTGATTCCAGATGCTCAGGAATTTCCCTGGGCAAGTATTTGCAGCCCAACAATGAAAACAAATGGAGCACCAAATTTTTGAAAGACGGTACCCAGACGGAACGGGACGCCATCTGCCAGGCGCAGGTGGAAGGCTGGTCTAAGGAAACCATCGGCTCTCATATTGTGCGCCGCTGCAATATTCATGACTGCGGACAGACCGGTATTGTAGGGCATTTGGGAGGGGTGTTCTCTGTCATAGAGGATAACCACATTCACCACATCAATAACAAGCAGGACCTGGCCGGCGCGGAAATCGGCGGAATTAAGATGCACGCAGCCATTGATGTAATGATCCGGAGAAACCACTTCCATCACTGTACCAGAGGCTTGTGGCTGGATTGGCAGGCCCAGGTACTCGAGTGACCCAAAACCTGTTTCATGACAACGTTCCTCCCCAAGGGACCAAGATTACCAACAGCCTGGCTTTGGGAGAGGACATCTTTGTGGAGGTATCTCACGGCCCGACGCTGATCGATAACAATTTGCTGCTCTCCAGCTGTGCCGGGAGGCTGAGCACCCAGGGATTAGCACTGGTTCACAATCTGATTGCCGGTTCTTTTACCTGGGTGGGCGCCGGAACAGATAATAATGGAAAGCGTTTCCCAACCCCACGGTATACGCCTTACCATATCCCACATCGTACAGAGGTAGCCGGATTCATGACGATCCTCCACGGAGATGCCCGCTTCTATAATAATATTTTTGTGCAGCAGGAGGTTCGGAAGGATCTGACGGCTTATTCGGAAAGCATTGGAAAATCTACTCTTGACGGGATTCAGTTCCTCTGCGGAACCAAGCCTTATGACGGTTATCCTACCGCTGAAGAATATTTCAGCAGGTTCGGCTATGGAGCGGCGGAGGACAGGGGAAACAGGGATATTTATTACGATCATCTTCCGGTCTATACGGGCGGGAACGTATATTTTAACGGTGCTCAGCCTGCGACACGGAGGAAAACTATCAGATGGATTCCCAGCATCCGAGTTTTCCTTAAGCTTGGGGAAGATGGGGAAGGCTGGTATTTGCAGACAAACCTGTACGAATATCTGCCCAGATTTGAAACCCAAATGGTGAGCACAGAGCTTTTGGGGGAGGCCTTTGAGCCGGAGCAGAAATTTGAATCACCGGACGGTACGCCGATCGTGTTCAACCAGGATTATTTCGGAGCCAGACGGGAGCCGGTTATGCCGCTGGCAGGCCCCTTTGCCAATGGCGGCGGGAGAATCAAGCTGTAAAGTGGTAAGCGAATGCTGAAAGCAGCGGCGGAAAAAGCACCCTGAATCTGATTTTTAGATTCAGGGTGCTTTCTTGCTGCTCTTAAGCTTAACAAACCCCTGGCTGAACCAGGGGCGAGTAAAAACCTAGGCAAATAATTTGAAGTCAGCAGAGAGATAAGAAGGCTCTGTTTTTTCAATCAATCACTTTAGTAAAGAAGGAATACAAAAAATTAAGAACCAATGTAAGTTTTAAACGGCTAAGGCTGGCTGGCCTACTGGGTGCAGAGCGGGCGATAACGATAATATTATTTTAGTACCCAAGAAAAGCCAGCAGGCGCAAGCCTGTCTGGAGTGTGGGAGCCCGCTGGCAGAAACTAGTGGGGCTGATTGGTATGTTAACGCTCCGGGCCCTTTACTAGTTTCGGCAGGCTGGGAATATGGCTTAAGCATTTGAAAAAACAGATTCCTTACAAAACAAAAGATGTCGGGAGCGAAGGGAAAATTTTAGGAAGCCTTCCATTTGCGCTTTGTTTTTTTGCGCTAACAAGAAAAATTATGCATCAAAAATTCCATTTCGATTAGGAGATAGAAGCTAAAAAGGTCTCATATGCGTCGTTAAAGGAATCGTAAGGAGTGGGATTTCCTCCGTTAGTGCTTTTACATTGGTTATCCGAATATTCCTGCCCTACGGCAAACAGTTCTCCGATGGACAAATCAACGCCAGCTTCCCGCGCCTGGCGGCAGAAAGAATCCAGAGGATCTTTCGAAGCTTGGGTTTCCAACAGCCTTTGACGCAGCTTTTCGCTCTTTTTCGCCAGTGCCGAAAGCTGTTCCAGTTTTTCAAATGTATTCATGTCATGCAACCTTCTTTAGTCCAGAATCTTTTTGTAATCTGTGGTTATTCCAAAATCACGCAGCTTCCTTTTTCCGCTGAGAAAGGGAAGCTCCGTTTCTCCTTATCGGCCGATCGCGTCGGGATACACCGCATTGGTGATGGCCTCGCCGGTGGCCGCGTCTTTTACCGTAATATTGCAATGCGGCTCCTGGCCGCTGAATTTTTGATACAGCATTGCGGAAAAGCCCAGCGTTACCGGCGTCATGTCCGCTGCGGCCTCATAGGCTTCCCGTTCTACCTCCATAACAATGTGAGTGAAATTTTCATCGCAGGTAATGTTAGTCACATAGGGAGTCGCGCTTCCTCCGGCCAATTCCTCAAAGGCATTTTCTATTTCTTCTCTCAGATCGGTCAAAAGTTCCTGCTGGCGCTCTTTGGTCATAGTGACTGTCACAGACCCGTCTTCATTTACCGCCGCCCCAATAAAACCTTGCTTCTGAGCGTACGCGGATGGGTCAAAATCGGGATCGCTTTCAAAGAAATCGCCGGGTAAATTGATGCTGACGTCTCCGTTCTGCGCGGGGATTTCAGGTTGAGCGGAGGCCTCCGGCTGGGAGGGGTCTCCTACCGAAGCCGGCTGAGAGCTAGACGGCGATTCCTCGCCGCCGGAAGAAACCGGCCCGCTGCAGGAAGACAGGGAAACAATCAGTAAAACAGCGGCAGCAATAACAAAAGCTTTTTTCATCATAAAATCTCCTCTATTCTAAAGCCTTCGGACATGCTAAGGTAATGCTTTGTTCTTTTCTCTATTATAGTGGATTAGAAGCTGTCCGGCAAGAGATCGGAATTTATTTTACAATTGGAGGCGCTCTGCGGAATTTGAGCGGTGATTTTCCCCAGAGCCTTAATTTTATGTTTCGGCTGGTTCCCAGCGAAATGAAAAAACGCCTGCGGTAAAAAATTCAGAACAGACAAAAAAGCGGACGGGGTTTTGGCTTCAGGCAGGCAACCGCGGGTATAAAATATTTGTATAATTTATGAATTTCCGCTTTGTTCTCTTGACATATGGCTTTTTAATCTTTATACTAACTATGCTGGAATAAGTGGTGGAGTCTGTCATAGAGCGCGATAGCGTCTCTATTTATTCACAGTAAAACCTATTGATGCCGAAAGAATTTTCTTTCTGTTTTGAGAGTCAGTGGGCAGAACTTCTAGCGATGAGGTTCTGCCCTTTTTTATTGCTTTGCAGCCGCGTAGGGCTGAAACGCAGAGAGGAAAGCTTTGGTAAAAGGCCATTGGAAGTGCCTTGACAGCTGTTGGAAAATAAATAGGCTGGCAAGGAAAAGTTGAATTTGGTTGGAGGTTTTCCTGAATCCGCCGATCGTCCGTCCCATAGGCGGCGCGGCGAGTTTTTATTTTGCCTTTTGCGCCGAATAGAATACGCCTTTTCAGAACTAGCGTATTCCGCTGGCCCGGGAGGCGCCGCAATCTGCTGCCTCTTGTTCTTGATCCGCATCGGCCTGGAATACGGCGCAGGCAGCCAGGCTTTGATCAAAGCTGGCGGCCGCGGTTTTCCGCCGGACAGCTTCAGCGAATCTAATCTAATGAAGAAACAGAGGAGATCTTAATCCATGGCTACACGCGTTAGGAAGGCTTTTCGAAAAAATCTTTTCGGCATTGTCACAATGGTCATTTCCGCTGCTGTTCCTTTTAGGTTTTCTATTTTCTTCCGAAGGACTTCAATCCTTAAATCAAATTTCCGGAAATATCCGGTTCCTATGGCTCCTGGGCGCGTTTCTCGCGGCTGTCTTTGCTTGGGTGCTCGAGGGTTTGGTACTGCATCTGTTTTGTAAGAAAGCCTATCCGGAATGGAAGTTTCACTATTCCTTCTGTATGGGAATGGTCGGTGTTTTATACAGCGCTCTGACCCCCTTTTCCACCGGCGGCCAGCCAATGCAGATCTATTCCATGCGCCGCCTTGGAATGGATACCGGCGCCGCAGGCTCCATCATCGCTATGAAAACCCTGGTTTATCAAATCGTTTTGGTGTTTTATTCTTTGGCTATGGTTGTGTGGAAGCTTCCCTTCTTTCAAAACCACATCAGTAATTTTTCTTTTGTAACGATTATCGGCCTGCTGTGCAACAGTGCGTTTATTATCCTTGTTCTGCTTTTTTGCATCAGCAAGCGGGCTACGGATCAGCTGCTCCGCAAAGGGCTATGGCTTTTTCATAAGCTGCATTTATGCAAGCATCCGGAGGAGCGGTATGAGAAAATTAGCAGAGAGCTTCAAATATTTCATGGCAGCTCCCGCTTACTGGGAAAATCGGTCAAGCTGTATCTGGGGGCTTGCGTTCTTACAGTCGTTCAGATCGCGTGCTCCTGCCTGATACCTTATTTCATCTATCGGAGCTTCAGCTTTTCCCAGCAGTCGTTCGGCGTTATCATGGCCGCGCAGGCTTATGTTTCGATGGTGAGCGCCTTTGTCCCTCTGCCCGGGGCCTCCGGCGGGCTGTAGGGAAGCTTTCTTCTGTTTTCAGAGCGTTCTTTGTGGACGGAACTGTCCTGCCGGCTATGGTGATTTGGCGCGCCCTTACCTACTATCTTAATTTTCCTGCGGGCTGCATCTGTGCTTATATTGCCGGCCGGCTCCCGGTTCTCAAATTGGCTCCTGTGAAAGAAAGCTCTGCTGTCCGGCCGTAAGCCTTTGAGCAGAAGCGCTTTTGGCGGCTTTCACAGAGAAATTGTAAAAAGAGCATAGAACAAAACCTAGAGACAAAGACTAGCTGATATGGCGGCGTCCTTTTGACGCCGCCATATCAGAAAATATTTTCATAAGCGAGTGTTAGAGGCGCCCGCCGCATGGGGGCTGAAGAACCTGTGAGGCGGCGGAGGAAAGACAGCGGAGCGCGGCGGGAAAAACGGGCTGAGAGTTTATCCGCTGCTTCCGGGCCGGCTTCTGGGAAGGAGGCGGTGCGGAAAGGAAGCCTCGCTGAAATGATAGAGGTATTTTCCATTAGAAAGGACGAAAGACATTGCTGAAACAATTTTCTTTCACAGCGATAAAAGGACTTGTGATTGGGGGGACTATGCTGGTGCCGGGCGTGAGCGGCGGTTCCATGGCTATGATCCTTGGAATATATCAAAAGCTGATTTCCGCTATCAGCTCTTTTTGGGAGAATAAAAAGAAAAATCTCATCTTTCTCCTCCTTTTTTCCGCGGCGCGGTCTTGGGAATGGTCCTGTTTGCCAACCTCTTTTGCGGCTTATTGATACGTTTCCGCTGCCAACCATGTATTTTTTTATTGGCGCAGTCGCCGGAGGGGTTCCTATGATCTGCCGCCAGGCGGAAATAAAAGCTTTCTCTTTTAAAATTCCCCTTTACATTCTTTTAGGCGCCGCGATTGTTGTAGGAATTTCCGTTATCCCGGCCGGCACCTCAGGCAGCCAGTCGGAGAACTGGTTTTTCAGCGCTGTGCTGCTAATCCTTGCCGGCCTGATTGCAGCGGTTGCCTTGATCCTGCCGGGAATCAGCGTATCTTACCTGCTTTTGCTGCTTGGCCTGTACGATAAGACGATGCAAGCGATCAGTGAATTTTATATGCCTTTTTTAATTCCTTTAGCGATCGGCTTGATTGTTGGAATCATCGCCGCCACCAAGCTGCTGGAAAGAGCCATGGATCGGCATCCTCAGCCTACCTACCTTATGATTCTTGGTTTTATTCTGGGTTCGATCTTTAACATTTTCCCTGGGATACCCTCTTTGCCTCAAGCGCCTGTTTGCCTGCTGACCTTTGCCGCGGGCTTTACCGCTATTTACTTCCTTTCCAAGAAGGAAGCTCAGGGAACCAATTAACTCCCGGTTTGTGTTCCAGGAATGTTCGGAAAGCTCCAGCGCAGACCGCCTTTTTGCATACGCTGCCACAGTGAGGCAAAGGGGAGGCCTCATTTTCCGGGCAGGAGAGCAGATGGAGGTTCGGCGGCTGCTCCAAATCGAACTGGACTGCTTTCATTCCTTTTTTGAGATGGTTCATATCCACGCACTGAATCTGCTGGTTTTGATAAGTGGTCCAATAAAACCGAAGGGATTCCCCGCACATAATGGAAGTGTAAACCGTATAATCGTAGGGGCTGATATCCTTGTCATATTCCGTGACCGTGCCTTGCTCGGTTATGCGGACGATTCCCAGAGGGAAGGCGGCGCTTTGAAAAAGATGGAGCATGTTTGCGACTCCTTGGCTTTCGCCCCTTCCCTTTACGCAGTATTTTTTTAGAAACGCTAAACGGATAAAGCGCGAGGGAGAGCTCCAGTCGCCCGGAAGTCCCTGGGCGCCGCTGCCGGAAAAGCACTGATTTAGGCGGTCGCTTTCCAGATCCAGCACGTCGTAATCAAGATCCCGAATCCCCGCGTAATTCAAAAGATTCAGCCGATGCCAGGAATACCCGGGACTGTTGGTCATCACACCGATGGTATTTCGATATACCTTCAGCCCGTCCCGGTCCGGCTCTACTACGATCATTTCTCCAGTTCGGTCGCTGAAGGCCCAGTGCAGGGTCGGCACAGAACCAAACAGGGGGAGATTCATGATCGTTACTTTATTCTTCAACAGGTCTGCGGCCTCCGCGACGGTGGCGCATTGCGCCAGCACGTGGTATACGACATAGGGCGGCTGAACCTTCAGCGTCCCTGGGATAGCCTTATCTGCAAAATGGGCGAATTCCCGGTAATAAAGCTGTCCGCCCATCAAGCCGCGCTCGTTGATCCCTTCGTATAGGACCGGAACCGAGGGGATCATTAAAAATCCTGTGCCCAGGGCGGCGTACGCAGCCCGGCACCGGCTGCTCCGGTCGAGGTTGCGCTCCATGGTGGCTCCGCAGGTGTAATACTCGGTCCCTGATGGAATATAGGAAACCTTAGTCCCCTGCGCCAATCGGTTGAAGTCAAAATTTCTTCCCCATAAATGCTTTCCATCCTGAGTGCTCCAGCTGAGAGCGCTGCAGCCTGCGTTCCATTCCTCCGCCATAAGCTTCCTGTTATCCAGCATAATTAGTTCCTCCCGGATCATTTTCATTAAAAGCCTTTTTCTTCCCGAACGGTTAAGGCTTCTCTTTATTATTATAAGCAGAAGCACAGGAATTTATCGCTGCTTAACCGGTTCTGCCAGCAAAGCGGTGCCGGAACGTTTGAGTCTGTGCCCTCCGCGGTATTTCTGGCTCTCGACAGCCATATGGAATATTAGAGATGATCATTAAGAAGCTCTTTATCTACAGCCTTCCTTGCTTTTTTTGTCAAGAATTTAGAAAAGCCTCCGGTTTTGCATAGCGATGAAATAAGAACTCTTTTGCAAAGGGCGGCATATGCCGCCCTGTTTTCTTACAGCGCCGCTAAAAGCCGGAGGCTTGGCCGTATCAGATTATTTCACGGAGAAGGAAAGCTCCGTGCGGTATTTTTGAGGATTGTTCCTAGAAACAACGCAGGATGGGAAATTCGGCTGGTTCACAGCGTCGGGATAAGAAATTGGTTCTGGACAGAAGCCGCCCCGCTTTTGCGGATAATATCCGCCTTTTGCTTTCAACGTGCCGTTTAAAAAGTTGCCGGCGTACAGCTGGATCCCCGGCGCGTTGGTGCGCAGGGTAAGAACGATGCCTGTTTCCTCAGAATACGCCTGAACGCTGAAGGGGGAAAACGGCCGGAGAATAAAATAATGGTCGTAGCCGCCGGCGATTTTCAACTGGGGATGGTCCTCGTCGCATTGGCAGCCCAGCTTTTTAGGAGAGGTAAAATCGAAGGGGGTTCCTGCCACAGGAAGAATCCGGCCGGTAGGAAGCATTTCTTCATCAATCTCCAGTATGTAGTCGCTGTTAACGGTTAGATACTGGCCCTCCGTGCTGCCGGAATCGCATCCGTTCAAATTGAAATAGCTGTGGTTGGTCAGACAGCAGATGGTTTCCGTCAGGGTAGAGGCTTCCGATTCCCATACCAGCGTGTTGTCGTCAGTCAGAGTGTAGGTAATGACCACGGTCAAATCCCCCGGGAAGCCGCTGTCGCCATCCGGCTGAAAAGCTGAAAGCGCAGCCTTTCGCCGCTGGCCTCGATACAGTCCCAGTAACGGTAGGCAAAACCGTTTGAGCCGCCGTGAATATTGTTTTTTCCTTCGTTTAGCTCCAGCTGGACGGTTTTTCCGTTCCATTGATACTGTCCCCGGCGGATCCGGGCGGCAAACTGGCCGGTTACTGCGCCGAAGGCGGAGGGATTTGCCTCATATTCGGGAACGGTATCGTAGCCTAAGGCCACATCTACGCTGTTTCCGTCGCGGTCGGGAACCTTTACGGAGACAATGCTGCATCCAATGTTGCAGATTTCCACCGTCATGCCCCGAGCATTGGACAGGGTGTAGAGAGAAACAGCTTTTTGGTCTCTTGCGGTACCGAACGGTGCTTGAGAGAGTTTCATAAACAGCCTTCTTTCGTGAATAAAGTAATCAAATTCATAAAGCAGCCCGGAAACAAAAATTCCGGGCTGCTTGGATTGCGGGAAAATGTTATTGCACTTTGCCGGATTCTACGTACTCCTTCAGCAGAAAGGTGGCTGCTCCGATGGCTACCGCGTCTTCCCCCAGGGAGGAGATCACAATATGGGGCTCCTTTACCGGAAGAATGTGCCGGGAAACTTCATCCAACAGAGGATTTAAAAGAAAGTTGCCCGCCTGGCTGACGCCGCCGCCCAGGATGATAAGCTGAGGGTCCAGCAGATTGATCACATTGCTGATGCGATGCCTAAATAAACGGTGACCTGATTTACAATCGTGTTGGCCAGGGAATCGCCGGCCTTTGCGGCGTCAAAGACTACTTTGGCATTAATGTCGTTCAGGTTGCCGTGGATAATATCGAACATCATGGAGTTGGCGCCGTTGGAGATAGCGAACCGCGCCTGCTTGGAAATGGCATTGGCGGATGCGATGGCTTCCAGGCAGCCGTAGCAGCCACAGTCGCACAGGGGGCCGCTTTTGTCAATCGTCATGTGGCCGAACTCTCCGCTGGTGCCGGTACTGCCGGAATAAATCTGTTTTTCGATGACAATGGAGGAACCGATGCCGTAGCCTAAGCCGACGCAGAAAAAATTTTCCAGGCCTCTGCCGGCGCCGAACCAAAGCTCGCCCATAGCCATGGCGCGCACTACATTGTCCACCACAACAGGAAGGCGGAATCGTTCCTTCAGCGGCACCAAAAAGTTACCTTCATGCCAGCCGATAGCGGGAGAAAGGATGATTTTCCCGTTTCCACAGAAATCAGCCCGGGAACCCCTACGCCGATGCTAGAATTTTACCGGCGTATTCAGAAGAAGCATCCAAAATCTTTTGGATGCATTGAATCGTCTGCTCCAACACCTGAGGAAAGGCGTGGCCGTCGTGAGTGGGCACCCATTCACGCAGAAGGATCCTGGCGGAAAGATCCATCAGAACCGCCCCAACGTGGGTGGTTCCCACATCTACGCCAATGATATATTTAGCGTCAGGTACAAAGCTCAGCAGCTTTGGGGCTTTCCTACCTCAGAAGTGCGCTTGCCGCTTTCATAGATTAGGCCTGATTCCTTGAATTCATCCGTAATCTTCATTACGGTAGGAATACTCAGACCAGTCAAGCGGGCGATCTCCGCCCGGAATATCGGGGAGTTATCCCGTATTGTGTTAATCACGGCTTCCTTATTATGGATTCCAACGATAGACTTATCGACCTTAGGCATAATGAACCTCCGTTTATATGCGGCCGGACAGGCTTACACTGGATAAGATACGGCCTTGTTTTATTAGGGACAGATCAATTTAGGCGTATCCATAACAAAGCAGTGGCGAATTACTATTTTATATTAATTAAAAAATGGATATTACCTTCTGTTAATTATATTATAAAAAATAATATATTTTGTCAATTAGTTATTATGGATAAAATGTTACAAAACGGGTTTTTAAATTATCTTTTGTTTTCTATTTTTCTATTGACAAATAATATTCCCTTGTTTATAATGAGGACGAAAGCATGAAATGGATAAAAAGCGGCTTAAAACCTGACAAATTTTACATAAAATAATTAAATGTAAATAACTAAATACATATAAGTAATTGCGTAAAATTTATGTTTATTTTAAACAGCGGTTTTGAGTTAAAATTGTTTGTTTTGCGCATCTTTTTTCTCCGGGTTAGTGCCTTCTTAATTTTAGGCGCCAGCAAGCTGATTATAGATGGAAAAACTGGAAAATGAAATCCGGCTTTCACCTGCCCGTGGGGGAAAGTGAAAACAAACTGGAAAAAGCTTGTGTCCAGGAGATCACTGGCTCCAAATGGCTTAAGGAAGAACCGTTTCCCCTTGCCAAATCAGAATTGAGGGGAAAACGGAAGAATAATTTTATTCTGTATCTTTATGCAGGGAAAGAGAGTGTATCGTCATGAACTTCAGTTACGAGCAAACCACAAAAATCGTATTTGGACGGGGAAAAATTGACAGCATTGGCGAGATTGCCTCCCAATATGGGAAAAACGTTTTATTGGTGACGGAATCCGTCAATTCCCCGCTGGCTCCCTTATATGAAAGGGTAAAGGGGCTATTGCAGCAAGCCGGGCTTACTGTACATCACTATGACGGCGTGGTGCCGAATCCAACTACGGAGAGCGTCGATGCTGGAACCCAAATGGCCCGGAGCGAAAAGGTGGATGCCGTTATCGGCATCGGCGGCGGGTCCTCTATGGATACCGCTAAGGCTGTGGCAATGGCCGCAATCAATGAGGGGCGGGCCTGGGACTACCTGTTCTTTAAAAAGCAGCCGGAAAAGACGCTGCCCTGCATCGCCGTGACCACTACCTCGGGCACCGGGTCGCAGGTTACCCAGGTTGCGGTGATGACGGAAACCGCCACTCAGACAAAGAGCGCCGTTTTCAATAATTTGATTTATCCCCGGGTTGCCATCGTAGACCCGGACCTGATGGTGACCGTACCCCGGCATACCACCGCTTCTACTGGTTTTGACGCCTTCTGCCACTGCTTTGAAAGCTATATTAATGTAAATGGCTCTGCTTATACTGATATCATTGCCCTGGAAGGAATCCGCATGGTGGCGAAATACCTGCGCCGGGTGGTGAAGGACGGACAGGACCTGGAAGCCAGAGAGGGAATGGCCTGGGCGGATACCTGCGGCGGCTTAGCCATCGCCAACGCCGGCGTTACCCTGCCTCACGGCGTGGGAATGACCATCAGCGGCCACTGCCCCCAGATTATGCACGGTGAGTCTCTGGCGCTGACCTATCCCTCCTTCATGCGGCTGACCTATCCTGCCGCGGTTGAGAAGTTCGCGACTGTGGGCAGAATTTTAAATCCGGAGCTGTCAGGGCTTTCTGACGAAGAAGCTGCCAAGAGGTGCTGCGAGGAAGTGGACCAGCTGCTGAAGGATATCGGCATGTGGCTGAATTTTGAAAGCTTCTCTGTGGACGAGGCTACTATCCGCAGGATTGCCGACCGCAGCCATGACCTCCCGGACTATAAGGCCAATCCGGTGATCGCCGATATCGATGAGATCTATCGGGAGCTTATGGAAGCCCTGGCCCGTAGCTGATAAAATAATGATTGGTTAAAGGAAGAAGCTTTATGGGTGTTTATCAAAACGCTATCGAGTACTTTAAAAGAGTGGCGGATTCCCGCTATGTGGCTGCCGGCCTCACCAGCAATGTGGATCTGCTGGTGCGCTGGGATACCGGCGTTATCCAGAAATGGGTGGACCAGTACGCCACGGGGCCGAGAAACATCAGCAATGTGGAGAATATGACCGACCTGGTGGATATGCTGCTGTTCCGGCTGCCAGAGGGGGGGACGGAGTGCTTCATCTGCGAGGAGGTCGCGAGGACGATCGAAAGCTCCTTAAAGATGGCCTCTTACGGCGTGGGCGGTACAGGCGCCCAGGCGGCGTGTGCTTTGGGCAGCTTTGGTGTGAGAAGTCTGGTGCATTTAACCAGCTTTGGGCCGCAGTTTGCCGATTTGCTCAATTATCCGCCCCTTTCTGTGTATTCCAACGGCAAGGCGCTGCCGGTGCGGCAGTTTTTGCGGGAAAATCCCGAGCGCTACGCTCCTCATTTTATTCTGCAGTTTCATAAAGGCGCCGCTCTTAAGTTCCAGGATCAGAGCTATACCGCTCCGGTGGCCAACAAGATCATTCTATCCTGGGATGTGCTCAACTCTGAACTGCCGCTGGATCACGGTTATTTTGAGTATGCGAAGAAAAATCATGCCACCGCTCTGCTGATTTCCGGCGTCAGCGGGATTCAGCAGGAGGAGAACCTGGACGCCAAGCTGAAGGAAATCGCGCGGCTTCTGGAGGGCTTTTCTCAGGAGACTATGGTTTACTGCGAGTGCGGCCCTTTCTTCCTAAAGGATGGCTACGGCAAATACTTTAAGGAGCTGGGCGGCAAAAGTGATATTATCGCCTGCAGCGACGAGGAGCTGTTTGAAATTAACGGCGTTTCCCATTCTTCCTTTGGCGGCAACCCTTATATGCTGATGGATCTATTGGATAAGTTTTTCCATACCTATCATCCGCGCCGGGGCGTGGTCATCCATTCAAGGGATGTGTCCATGTACTACGGCAATCCTCTGCCGGAGGGCAGAGATGTAAAATCCGCGTTGGCCATGGGGAACATGGTAGCTTCCGCTAAGGCGAGGTATTCCGACTATGGCACCAGGGAAATGGTGTTCTCCATAGCGGACCAGCCTGACAGCACCGTCGGGCTGCAGCGGATCAAAACTCTGGAAAAGGGCGGCGTCATCGCGGTGCCCACAAAGCCGGTAGAGCATCCGGCCTGTACCATCGGCCTGGGAGATTCCTTTACCGCGGGCTTTCTCTCCTGCGTGTGACCAAGGCTGTCATACTGGCGGACAAAACATGTTTTCGGTATTGCTTAGGATGGAAGAACCATTCTAGGGTAATAGATTCCAAACCTATTTGGACTGAAATTTTTAAGGAGGAACTAAAAATGGGTTTATTGAACGAGTATGCCAACACCGCGTTAAGCGAGATGCAGCAGGTGTTTGACAGAATGGACGACAAGGATTTGCAGCCTGCGCTGGACGCGATTATTAACGCGAAGAAAGTAGTCTGCTACGGCGCCGGAAGAGAAGGCCTGGGGTTAAAATTCTTTGTGATGCGCCTGATGCATTTGGGTAAGGACGCTCACTGGGCTTGGGATGATACCGCGCCTTCCGTAGGCGAGGGCGATGTGGTGTTCATTTCCTGCGGGCCCGGTTTTTACAGCCATGTAGTGTTTTATCGCCGAGCTGTGCAAAAAGGCCGGCGCTAAGATTGTTCTGGTGACAGCCGTTCCTGACAGCGATATGGGTAAGGTAGCCGATGTGATCGTGCATCTGCCGGCAATGGCATACAGGGCCCACGGAGATTTGGTTCCCACTAAGCAGCCCATGGGCAACCTGTATGAGCAGTCCGCGGTCATCCTGTTTGACTGCATGTCCAGAATGCTGAAGCAGCAGATGAACGTTTCCGACGAGGAAATGGAGAAGCGCCACAGAAATTACGAATAATCCGGATATATTCGGATTTTTTATGTTACTGTGAACGGCCGGAAGCCACTGTTTTCTATGGTATCAACAGGCTTGCGGCCGACGCCGTAAAAAATTCACTTTTCATCACGGAACCCAAAAAGAGGCCGAGGCTATCGCAAGGCGCGCTTCCAGACCGCTCAGCTGGGCGGAGAGGCCTCGCTGCCCAACGAGGAATAACGGCTTTTCCAAGTTAAATAGGCGGGGTGTCAAGCGGAAGATCCAACATTCTCAATGAATTTGGAAAGGTGGAAGCTCAAATGAGCAAAAGATATCATGTAGTGGGGGTTGACTGCGGCGCCAGCGGCGGAAAAATGGTATCCGCGTATTTTGACGGAGAACGGCTGACGGAAAACGAGTATATTCCTTTTCCTAACCGCTCCGTAAGAGTGCTGGATTCCTTATATCACGATTTTTTCTCGCTTTATAACCATTCTTTAGACGGCCTGGCCCGGATCGTTTCCCAATACGGCGCCCCAGATACTATTGGCTTTGATACCCATGCTCCGCCCATGCTTATATTGATGGTTATGGGCGCATTGTTTTCCCCCCGTATCATCCCAACGACAACAGTACGCTGCATACCCTAGAGGAGCTGTTCGCGAAAATTCCGGAGCAGGAGACGTTTCGCCTGACAGGCTGCTTGTGCAACCGGGTTATATGCTGCCCCAGGTGTTTTCCCGGGCGGCCGCCCACGACCCTTGCATGGATTATGCGGATAAGCTGATCATGTTCCCCGACCTGTTCGGTTACTTTTATACCGGCGTCAAGGGAACGGCGGAAGCAACCATCGCCGGGACGACCGGCTTGTTCGATTACCGCCAGGAGCGCTGGTCCACAGAGCTCTGTGAGGCGCTGGGAATTCCAACCCGGCTTTTTATGCCACCGAAGGCGCCGGATGGGTGCTGGGACCGGTGCATCCGGCCGTTGAGGATCAAACCGGCGCCGTAGGATGAAGGTTGTGTCCGTCGCCGGCCATGACAGTGCTTCCGCGGTGGCGGCGATTCCCGGCTTCGGCAAGAATAAACTGTATGTTTGCTTGGGCACCAACGCCAATATGGGTGTGGAGACCGACAGGCCCGACATCAGCGACGCGGCCTACCGATACGGCTTTAAGAACTCGCTCCAGGGCGAACCTGGCGCTTTCCTGGTTTATCAGGATTTCCCGGCATTCCTGCTGGTAAACGCGGTGAAAAAGGAATGGGCGCAGCAAGGAAACACCTATTCTTACGATCAGGTGGAGCAAATGGCGGAGGAAGCCCGTTCCGTCCATTCCTATGTCAACCTAAAGGATCCAAGATTCCTGAAAGCCCACGGAAGTATCATCGAGGCTTTGACCGAGCATTTGGCGGAAACCGGCCAAACAGTTCCCGCCACTCACGGCGAGTGGATCCGCTGCTTGTTTGAGAGCATCGCAATGTGGATTAAACAAAAAGCCCTCCATGTAATGGAAAAGCTGAATATCCCTCTGGAGGAAATCGTGGTGGTGAATGGAGAGCCTGGTATCCCCAGCTGGTGCAGATGATCAGCGACGCTTCTCATCTGCTACCGGTCCGGAATGCCTTACGCTACTCTGATCGGCAACCTTTTGTGGCAGCTGCGGGGATTAATGTGGTATCCTCCATGGAAGAAATGCGGGATTTGGCCGCGAGAAGCTTCCGGATGAATTCCTTTGAGCCCCGGAAAAGCTACGATTGGGATGGGGATTACTCCAAAGGAATCCAGATGGGCTTATATGCAGAATAATAGTATCCTTCACGCTTGATGGGGCTTGGCTGCGACCCATTTACGATAGCTTTAGGGAGAAGAAATCGAATGGTTTGACGGCTGTTAGGGAAATTTCAGGCAATAAGGCTGGAGAAGGCCGTCTAAGGGTTTGTTCAGACGGCGGCCTTTTGCCTGTGTTTCAAGGCTTTACAGAAACGGCCTGCAAGCCGAAAGCATACAGCTTTTTGATCGTAGAAGGGCGCGGGCCTTTGAACAATTTGGAACCAACCGGGGATGCCCGGCGTTAATTTTTATTATTTTTAAAGGGGGCTATCGGCTATGATGAGCGCAAAGGAATTGCAGGAATTCAACAAGAACAGAAAGATTACCCAGGTTTGTTATGTCACCAATGATTACAGGAAAACCATTGAGTATTTAACAAATACCCTGAACTGGGGCCCATGGACGATTCTGAAAAACAATCAGATCAGCGCCCATGACGTAAAAAGCGATGGAAAGCCGGTAGAAGGCGATTTCGAATTTTTGATTGCCGCTACCTTTATCGGCGGCATTGAGTTTGAGATCATCCAGCCGATTCACGGTGTGAATCCTTATTCCAAGTTCTTGGAGGAAAGAGGGCCTGGAATCCATCACATCAAGGAATCTGTCTGGACAACGACGCTCTGGATGCCGCGGTTGCCGAATATTCCAGCCGCGGGCCCAAGGTGAACTATCAGGGAAAATACATGGAGGATCATTATTTCTATCTGGATACCTTTGACGCGCTCGGCGCCTATTATGAGATGGGCAACAATGCCAAGGTAAGCGCGAAGCCGGAGTTTGTGGGCTGGTATCCGGAAGAGCCGTAAGCTGGAAAAGGAGCGTTCACAATATGAAATTATTTGCAGATACCGCTGACCTTCGGGAATTAAAAGAGCTGGACGAGATGGGCCTCATCTGCGGTATTACCACCAACCCCACCATTGCGTCCCAGACAGGGAAAAATTTGGTGGATGTTCTAGCCAATATCGCAAAGGAGTTCCCGGAGATTCCGGTGTTCGGCCAGGTGGTGGCCAAGGATACGGAGGGGATGGTTGCCGAGGCTAGAAAAATTGTCACCGCTGGAAAAAATATTGTGGTAAAGCTGCCTGCTACTCGGGAGGCGGTAAAAGCGATCAAGATTCTCCATGCGGAGGGGATTAAAACCTGTGCTACTGCGGTGCTTACCGCGTCTCAGGGCTTTTGTGCGCTGCTGCCGGAGCGGATTATGTAGCTCCTTACACCGGACAAAACGATGTGATCGGTTATGACGGCCTAGTAACGCTGGAGCAGCTATGCGATGTTATCCATGAGGAGGGCCTGCCGACAGAGGTGCTGGCCGCTTCCATCGAAAAGCCTCAGGAAATCGTGGAATACGCTTTGGCCGGCGCGGATATTGTCACCATGCCTTACCATGTGTTCACCGATACTTTTGACAGCCCTCTGCCTCTGACCAAATACTATGTAGACCGGTTCTATAAGGATTGGTCCGGCGCTGGCTGTGTGATCGAAGGAAAGTGAGGCCTGGTTCAGGAGCGGCTTTTATTGTTTTTCCGCTCTCAGGTCCAGCGCCATGAGAAATGATCCTTGAAAATAGGGCGAAGAAAATCTCAAAAACGCAAAAAGTAAAAAGAAAGCCCCAGCACAGGAAGTGCGCAGCCAGCAATTGCTGCCGCGGCCGTCCTGCTGCCGGGGTTTTTTCTTAAAGTTATGGGAAACGCCGGTGAAGTCCGGGGGAACGTTCTGTAAAAGGAATTTTAATTTGGCGGCGCAAGGGGAAGGCGGATGCCCAACAGTTTTTATAACAAAAAGGCTTCTTAAAACGGGAACCGCCTAACCATAGGCGCCGGGAGAGACAGATGCAATTGATTGCAAAGTCCCTTGACCTAGGGTGCTCTGCCGGCAAGCTCGAATAAAGCTTCAAACCGCTGCTTTTGCTGTGACGGTTTTTCCGTCAGATGGAAGCGGCAAACCTGTTATGAACGGCTTACCGGTCAAAATAGCCCTCCTGCCCGGCCTTTTCCGCCATCAGCTCGACCTCCTTCCGATTGGGAAGGGAGGGGATAGCGCCTAATCTTGTAACGGCGATAGAGGCGGCGATGTTCGCAAATTGGATGGACTCCTTTAAGGAGTATCCCTCGGAAAGGCGGCAGGTCAGCCCTGCATGAAGCAGTCGCCCGCGGCCGTGGTATCCACAACCTTTCCAGAGCCGCTATAAGCGGGAAAATGAGAAAAGTCTGTTCCGTCGTAAAGAAGGGCGCCCTGTTTGCCCCATTTCAGAATCACGTTTTCGCAGCCGGATTGATAAAGAGCCGCACATGCTTTCTCAGCAGAATCCCGGTCTGTAATTTTGATGCCGGTCATGCCGGAGGCTTCGGTCTCATTAGGACTCAGCACGTAAGCGCCGCGGAAAGCCTCCAGGGGCAGCTCCTTACGAACGGGGCCGGCGTCGATGACAGCCTTGGGTCCCCCTTCCTTGGACGCCTTTAGAATAGCGCGGATCGCCTCTAAGCTGAATTCAAGATCCATACACAGGTATCCGTAATGGGAAAGCTTCGATAATACGACGTCAATGTCCTTCTGGGTATAATCGCCGTTGGCGCCTAAGTAAGACAGGATAGTGTTGCTGCCGCTGTCCTCCAGCATAATATATGCGGTGCCAGTGCCTTCTGTGTCGCCAAGAAGCACCATCTCCCGGCTGACCCCTTCCTTTTCATAAGCGTCAAGGATGAATTCTCCGGAAGCATCCTTGCCAAGCTTACAGCAAAAATCCAAGTCGGCGCCCAGCTGGTAAGGGCCACCGCCCGGTTGGAGCCCTTTCCGCCTAAGGCCTGCTCTCTCTTATACACTACCAAGGATTCCCCTTGCAAGGGATATCGGGGAATACGAAGAATTACGTCCGTATTAGAACTGCCAACTACCAATATTTTTTCACGGTTCATGGGAAGCCCCCCTAAAAAATTTTTCCGAAAATAATCATATCACATCCTCGGGGGAAAGGAAAGCGAAAAAAAGATTGATTTTTGCTTTCCCTGTTTCTTTTCTATCTTCTCGCGGAAAGTAATTTGAGTAAGATTTACAGCCCGCAGAGGCAGCCGGTTTGCAAAGCTTTTTTGTTCCCTCTGTGATATGATCAGGATCCTCTGGTGAAAGGGGGCACCATCCAAGAGAGGCCCCGGAATTTTTGGGGCTTCTTGGGAGGAAAAGAGTTTAAAATTAAGAGCTTTTGACAGAACCCTATTTTTCCGAAAGCTTCCTGTTTTTCAGCCAGGTGTGATATTCTTCCGGCGTAATTTCACCGGAGAGGAATTTTTCTTGCATAACCGCCTCCTTTTGAGCGCGGCTTTTCCGCTTTCGGACACATTCACTCAGCAAAAACTCAATTTGACCGTTGATCGAACGGTAGTCGTCCTCCGCCCAGGCGGCGAGGTCTTTCCAAAGACTTGGGGCAAGCCTTAAAAGAATCTGCTTTTTTTCGTTATCTTTCTTTTCCATTGGCATTCCCCTTCATCCGGATCAGTAGATCGATCCGCTGTTGACAATAGGCTGGGCGTCCCGGTTTCCGCAAAGCACAACCAGCAGGTTGCTGACCATGGCGGCCTTCCGTTCTTCATCAAGCTCCACTACTCCGTTCTCGCTGAGATGATTCAATGCCATCTCCACCATGCCTACGGCGCCCTCCACGATTTTCTGCCGGGCGGCGATTACCGCCTCGGCCTGCTGGCGCTGGAGCATTGCTGCGGCGATTTCCGGCGCATAGGTCAGGTTGGTGATGCGGACGTCCATGATCTCGATCCCGGCAACATCTACTCTGCCTGGAGATCCTGCTTCATCATATCAGCGACCTCCTGGCTGCTTCCCCGCAAGGATTTTTCACCGGTGCTGTCCTCGCTGTCATATGGATACAGCCGAGCCACATTTCGGGTAGCGGAATCGCATTGTGTGGAAAGAAAAACCTTATAATTGTTTACATTGAATACAGCCTTGGCGGTATTAACGACCCTCCAGATCACAATGGTGCCAATAATCACCGGATTGCCCCGTTCATCGTTGACAGTCTGCTTTTCGTTGTTTAGAGTGATAGCTTTCAAAGATACCTTTTTGCTTTCAGAAACGATTACGGAGTTCGGCCCAGTAGTCCGCCCGGTTGCGGCGGTAGGATTTACCGCGGTGCAGAAGGGATTTACCCAATAAAATCCATCCTTTTTCAGCGTGCCGCAATATTTGCCAAATAGAGTAAGCACCAGCGCTTCCTTAGGATTGATTACCTTTAGGCCTGGCAGCAGGATACAGCCCAGAACAAAGGCTAAAATACCGGCTGTGAGCAAAACGGCTCCCCAGGGAGAGGAATTCTGCTCGTCGGATAACAGTACAGAGCCTAGTATGGCCGCTCCGATTGATGCCAGCAGCAAAATAATAATCAGAATCAGCGCCAGCGCGCCGGAGCCGGCTTTTTTCTCTCTTTCCTCATATACAATTTTTTCTTCCATAAAAGAAACCCTCCTAGATATCTAATTGATATCATAATAATATCAATTATAAATTCCTTTGTCAAGAGGAGAAATCAAAACAGCTTTGCGGTTTATTAGATCTTCGGCGCCTCATGACAAGCGCGGCGGGGATAAAAGCTGCCCTCAGCGGTTTCTGAAAAATCGCTGAGCGCTATAAAACCAGCTTTCGATCTTCTTTTTCCGCCGGCCTTCGAAGAATCTAAGCGCTTTCTGATCTCTTAAGCGCCGGGATTCGCTTGCTTCTCTGGGAAACCGCTGCGTGTTAGAGCTGGAAAAAATCCGGAAGCGCAGAAATGCTTCCGCATCTCCGGAAAACGTGATCCGTTCCATTATAAAGAGACATATTGAATTGGATGGTGGAAGGCTTGTGATATCTTCTTTAAATTGTCAAAGGAAATCCAAATGGTCGCCGTGTTCTCATTGGGATGGACTCCGAGCCGCCGCCGGCCAATGAGATCCCGGTCAAATACCAGTTCTACCATGCCTTGGGCGTCGTTCAGGATGCCAAGCGGGGTGACCGAGCCTCTGGAAAGACCCAAATGCTTTTTCAGCCGTTCCTCAGAGGCGAAGCTCAATTTGCTGCAGCTCAGCTGTTCCTGAAGGGCTTTCAGATCCGCGCGCTTGTCTTTATCCAGCACCACTAAAAAGTGGCGTTTTCCTTTGGCGTCCCGCAGAAAAAGGTTTTTTACCACATCCCCCTTATGGGTAATTCCCAGGTTCTTCATTTCGTCAATGGTATAAACAGGGGGATGCTCTGTTATCTCGTAATCAATATGAAGAGAATCCAAGGCGTCGGTTACCGCTTTCTGAATCATATTCATCCGTGTCATTCCTCGTTTTTGTCAGCATTTATGTCTATGATACCATAAAGCGCGTACTGTGAAAAGCCTATTGCGAAAGAGCTCATTCTACAATCAAATTGACAATAGGGAAAGAAAGCTTTATAGTGAAACCAAGGCAAGGAGGGAATTCCATGAGTAATGAGAGTATGCGCCGGGATGCTTGGAAAATTATCCGAAAGACACTGAAGGAAGCGATGCCGGATCAGGCGGTGGAAAAAGCGCTGAGGGCCCGCAGCTTCACAAAGCCAGTGACCTTATTCAGTATAGGAAAGGCGGCCTGGCAGATGGCCAGCGCCGCGGAAAGGTCTTTAGGGAACCAAATTAAGCAAGGAATTGTGCTGACGAAATACGGCCATAGCAAAGGAGAAATTCCCCGCTGCGAAATTTTAGAGGCGGGCCATCCGGTACCGGATGCAAACTCTGTTTTCGGTGCTCAGAAGATGGCAGGCCTTGCCCGGAGCCTAACCCAGAACGACCAAGTCCTGTTTTTGATATCCGGCGGAGGCTCCGCTTTGTTTGAACTGCCCTTGGTGCCCCTGGAGGAATTGCAGGACATTACCAGGCAGCTTTTGGCCTGCGGGGCGGAGATCACGGAAATTAACTTGATCCGCAAGCGTCTCTCCGGCGTGAAGGGAGGAAGGTTTGCCCAGCTTTGCGCTCCGGCTCAGGTGTTTTCCATTGTCCTGTCCGATGTTCTTGGCAATAGCTTGGAAAGCATTGCGTCTGGTCCGGCGGCGCCGGATTCTTCAACCTCAGAACAGGCCCTGGAAGTGGTGAAAAAATACGGCCTGCGCCTTTCTTCAAGAGCATTGGAGATCCTAAAGGAAGAAACCCCAAAAACACTGGAAAATAGTGAAACCGTGATTACCGGGAGCGTTCAAAGCCTTTGCGAGTCCGCGGCAAGAGCGGCTGGCGAGCTGGGGTACGCTCCGGAAATTTTGACAGCGTGCTTAACCTGTCAGGCAAAAGAGGCGGGAAGCTTTTTGGCCGCTGTCGCCCAATGGAAAAAGGATCACTTAACTGGGAAGCCCGCGGCGGTGATTGTGGGCGGCGAGACGGTAGTGGAGCTGAAGGGAAAAGGCATGGGGGAAGAAACCAGGAGCTCGCGCTTTCCGCGGCCAGAGGCTTGGAAGGCTTGCCGAATGCGGTTTTGTTTTCCTTGGGGTCAGACGGTACCGACGGCCCTACCGACGCGGCAGGCGGCATAGTAGATGGGGAAACTGCCGGACAACTGCGGCAGCAGGGGATCGGGATTGACCGGGTGCTGGAGGAAAACGACGCTTACCACGCCTTGCAGAAATGCGGAGGCTTGCTGATGACCGGCCCTACCGGTACCAATGTAAACGATGTAGCGGTGCTTCTGCTTCGCTGACAGAAGATCAAACAGCCTGGAATTTATCCCAGGCTGTTTTTTATCATTCAGGTATACAGCATACAATGGCTGTTGGAGAGGGAGCCTGCCGCGCGGCAGACGGCAATAGGGAAATTTTATCGTCTCAAGCGTGAGGCGCCGCTTCTTCGAGCGCCTCGCAAAAGCCCGCGGCAATTAAGCTTTTGCCGTACTCTTTTACAGTCAGGGCGCACAGGTGGTTTTTACTGCTTTCTGACCGCTCCGCTATCCGCCAAAGCCGTTGGCGGGAAAGGGTTGCCTGTTCAAGATTAGCGGAGAGCGGTTTCCAGAGTGTTCACATAGCTTGCGGCCTGGAAGGCGGCGGTAGCCCCGTCGGACGCCGCGGTAAGAATTTGCCGAAGGGCTTTCGCTCGGGTATCTCCTGCGGCGAATACGCCGGCAAGGCTGGTTTTACAGTCATCCCCGGCCAGAATGTAGCCGTTGGAATCCAGGGGAAGCTCTGAGAAAATCCTGTTATCCGGCACCAGACCGATGGCTATAAAAACAGCGGAAACTGGGAGAAGCTCTTCTTGTCCGGAATTTATGTTTCGGATTACGGCGGCGGTGACAGCTTTTTCTCCCAAGATTTCTTTTACGACGGTTTCTCCGTGAAAAATGATGTTTTTTCGCTTTTTTACCGCATCCGCAAGAAGCTTTTCCCCTCGAAAAGCATTGCGGCGGTGAATCAGAAAGACGCTTTCGCAGAGATTGGACAGAAAGAGAGCGTCTTCCAGGGCGGTATTTCCCCCGCCGATGACCGCCGCGACTTTGCCCCGGAAAAAGGCCCCGTCGCAGGTGGCGCAGTAGGAAACCCCCTTTCCCGTCAGTTCCTTTTCTCCGGGACAATCCAGCGTGCGCCGCTTGACGCCATTGGCGATGATTACGGATTTGCCCTTATATTCTCCCCCGTTGGTTTGAAGGGTTTTGACCGGGGAGGCTAGAGAGGCTTTTACTACTTGTTCCATTTGAATGTCAGCGCCTAGCCTTTGGGCTTGCTCGTAAATTTTCATCGCTAGGTCCGGCCCGGATATTTTTACATAGCCCGGATAGTTTTCGATTTCATTGGTAACAGCGATTTGCCCTCCAGCAAAGCCGCCCTCCAATACGGTTGCTGAAAGCCCCGCCCGGATAGCGTAGATCGCGGCGGTCAATCCAGCGCAGCCCCCTCCGATGATCAAAAGATCGGTTGTGTCAGCCATTATCCCGCCTCCATTTTTCTGTTTCGTGTTTTCAATAGTGTTTCAAACGGCGTCTTTTTTATTCGTGGGAGAAGGAACGGCACAGCTTTATGTTAAAAAATTAACAAAAATTTTCGGGGCCCGCGGCGGGATTTCAGCGGAATCCTGGTTGACAGATAAGCGCTGATTTTGTAAGGTTTATAGTATAGCGATAGGTTTCAAATACAGAATTGGAGGGATTTTCATGGCCAATACCATTATTAGTCCAAATCGATATGTGCAAGGCAGGGGCGAATTAAAAAATTTGCCGGAGCACGCTAAAAAGTTGGGAAAGAAGCTGTTTGTCATTATCAGCGCGTCCGGATTAAAAAGGGTGCGCGACCTGCTGGAAAAAAGCTTTGAAAATACCGGCATGGAGCTGGTCTTCGAGGAATTTCAAGGAGAATGCTGCGAAACGGAAATCAAGCGGCTGGGCAGCCGTTTTCAAGAAAATAAATGCGACCTGGTCGTAGGCGTGGGCGGCGGCAAAATTCACGACAGCGCAAAAGCCGCCGCGTATTATCAGGGCGCGCCTGTTGTGATTATTCCCACTATCGCGTCTACCGACGCTCCTTGCTCAGCGTTGTCGGCGATTTACTCTGAAACCGGCGTGTTTGAGCGGTACCTGTTTTTAAATTCTAACCCCGACCTCGTGCTGGTGGATACGGATATTATCGCCGCCGCACCATCGAGGCTTTTGGTTTCCGGCATGGGAGACGCCTGGCACCTACTTTGAGGCCAGAGCTGTGGCCGCCAGCGGAGCGCTGAGCTGCGCCGGCGGAAAGCTACTAAGGGAGCTTTGGCTTTGGCGAAGCTGTGCTATGAGACTTTGCTGGAGGATGGCGTAAAAGCAAAGCTGGCGGTGGAAGCCGGTGCCTGTACCCAGGCAGTGGAAAACATCATTGAGGCAAACACCTATTTAAGCGGCATCGGTTTTGAAAGCGGAGGCCTGGCGGGAGCCCATGCGATTCATAACGCTTGACGGTGATTAAGGATTGTCACCATCTGTATCACGGCGAGAAGGTGGCTTTTGGTACCTTGACTCAGCTGGTGCTGGAAAACGCTGGCCAGAAATTGCTGGAAGAGGTCATTGGCTTCTGCATGGATGTGGGATTACCCACAACCTTCGCAGAGCTTGGTATGGCGCGGCCGGATAAGGATCTGCTGATGGAGGCAGCTGTCAGAGCCTGCTCCCCTGACGATACGCTGGTGAACATGCCCTTTGAGGTAACTCCGGAAATGGTTACGCCGCCATGGTGGGCGCCGATGCTTTGGGCAGATATTTTAAGAACTAAGCTGAAGCTGCTTCGGGCTTAATATGGCCTCCGTGAATATAAAAGCGGAAGATAGAGACGAACGGCAAGGAGCCGGAGGATTTCCTCCGGCTCCTTGCGTTCGCTATACTCCTTCCGTCATGCGCTTGGCTGCGGAGGCAAAAGGCTCAGCAAGCGCAGGCTTCCGCTGGCCCTTTGGCTTTCCTTGGTTAAAAGCTGGACTTACGACAGGGTCTGCCAACCTATAAAGACAAAATTTAGGCGCCTGGTTTCTCAGAAAAAACGATAATTGTTCCGGTGGAAAAAGAGGGTTCGTTCCTTTAAAATAAAAAACGAGAAACGTTTTCCAATAAAGAATTGCATTTGGTTTCTGGGTTTTGTATAATTGAGAAGAACGATAGAGGGGTGCGGTTATGACAAACGATATGACCCGGGGAAATCCCACCCGGCTGATTATTTCTTTTACGCTGCCGGTGTTGTTTGGAAACCTATGCCAGCAGCTTTATGGCATGGTAGACTCCATCATCGTGGGCCGTGCGAGTCAGCATGGAAGCGTTGGCCGCGGTGGGAGCGACCAGCGGAATTTCGTTTTTAGTGATTGGCTGTATCCAGGCCTTACCGCCGGTTTTTCCGTCATCACCGCCCAGCGTTTCGGAGCCGGAGACTATGAAGGGGTAAAACGCTCCGTCGCGACCTCGGCGCTGCTGAGCCTTGCTGCCACGGTTCTGCTGACGGCGGCGGGAATTTTAACCGCAAGGCCTCTGTTGGAGGTTATGAATACGCCGGCGGATATTATTGAAGATTCCTATGCTTATATTATCGTAATTTATTACGGCGTTGCGGCCACGGCCTTTTATAACCTGCTTTCCTGCATTATCCGCGCGCTGGGAGACAGTAAAACGCCGCTGATTTTTTAGTATTTCGCCTCTTTTTTAAATGTAGCGTTGGATCTGCTGTTTATCATCACTTTTCATATGGGAGTGGGAGGCGCGGCCTGGGCCACGGTGCTGTCTCAAGGGGTTTCCGGACTTTTGTGCCTGGGCTACGCCTGGAGAAGATTTCCTCTCCTGCGCATGGAAAAGCGGCATTGGACCTTTGATTGGAGCTACGCTTGGAAGCACTTACGGCTTGCCCTTCCGATGGCAATGCAGTTTGTCATTACTGGGACCAGCGTTTTAGTAAACCAAGCGGTTTTGAACCTGTTCGGCTCCGCTGCTGTGGCGGCGTTTTCCGCCGCCTCTAAAATTCATATGCTGTCGGAACAGGTGGCTGTCTCCTTTGGAACGGCGATGGCCACTTATGCGGGACAGAATTACGGAGCCGGTAAAGCCGGCAGAGTCCGAGAAGGCTTGCGGAAATGCGCTTTAGCCTGCGAGGCAATTACACTGGGAATTATGGTGATCATGACCGCGTTTGGCGGGGTGATGTCCTCCTGGTTCATCGACGGGTATCATCCGGAGGTGATTCAGCAGGCGCATCTCTACCTGTTTATTTCCGCCCTGTTTTATCCCGCGCTAACGATGCTGTTCCTTTATCGGAATACCCTTTTGGGACTGGGAAACGGCGTTACCCCGATGCTGGCGGGAGTCTGCGAGCTGCTGTCGAGAATGATAGGCGCGCCTGTTCTGGGACATTTTTTCGGCTTCACCGGGCTTTGCTGGATCAATCCCATCGCTTGGGTCACTGCCTCAGGCTTTTATTCCTCTCTTACCGTAAGACGATGCGGAACATACGGCCAGTGGATCCGACAGTGGATGCTTCGGATTCGAATAAGATTATGAATTAACAGGGAAAATCCTGTGGAGAACCGGACATCAAAAGGAGGAGTTCTGATGAAAAAAGGAATCGCGGTAGCGGGCAGCTTGGTAGCGGATATCGTATATACGGTAGACCGCTATCCAGAGATTGGAGCTTTAACGAAAATCCAGGATCCAATCATTAACAATACCGGCGGCGCTGTCTGTAATACGGCAATGGTTTTAGCGAAGCTGGACTCTCAGCTTCCCATTACGGCCTTGGGAAAAGTGGGGAAGGATGAAGCTGCGGAGCGTATTTGGGAAGCTTTCCGCCGTTATCCCAATATTGATGTTTCCCAAATAGGCGCCGAGGGCAGCACCTCTTTCACACTGGTCATTGTGGACAGCGCCAGCAAGCAGCGGTCCTTTTTTGCTTATTGGGGCGCTAACGAGGTTTTCTGCGAGGATGATATCGACTGGGATAAATTTGACGCGAAGATTTTCCATATCGGCTATATCCTATCCTTAAACGCTTTGGATGAACCTGACAACCAATACGGTACTAAAATGGCCAGGCTCCTGGCCCACGCCAAAGAGCACGGCCTGGAAACCAGCGTGGATGTGGTCAGCGAAATGAGCGACCGCTTTCAAAAAATTGTGCCGCCGTCGCTAAAATACACGGATTATTGTATTATCAATGAAATTGAGGCCCAATGTACCACCGGGATTTCCCTGCGGGAGAATGGAGAGCTCCAGAGACAAAATATGAAAAAAGCGCTGGAGAAAATGAACGAAATGGGCGTGGCCAAATGGGCGGTCATCCATTGTCCGGAGTGCGGCTTTGGATTGGACTGCCGGACCGGAGAATATGTGGAGGTGCCCAGCCTGAAGCTTCCCAAGGGATTTATTAAAAATACCACAGGAGCGGGAGACGCCTACTGCGCTGGAGTGCTTTACGGCGCCCATGAGGACAGAAGCCTGGAGGATTCCATGAAGCTGGCGACTGCCAGCGCGGCGTTTTCTTTGTCTGACAACGGCGCCGCGGATGGCTTGAAGCCGGAGGCCGAGGTTATAAAATTTTATCAGGAAATGTGCTGACAGGAAAAACGTTCCGCCGGGAAGGCGGAACGTTTTTTGCTTCGGGAAAGGCCGCCGGCAGAATGAGAAATAACCTTCTGGGAGGATTTCTGCCAATGGCCGTGAGCCTTACCGGCCGCCGATCCGATACCGGCGGGTTCAAAGCATCCAGACCGTGCGGAACGAGGCCGCATACGGGCGAATAAGCTTTGAAACATCGCTTTCGCGTGTTTTTTGACATACCGGAGCTTTCGAAGAGCCGATTAGAAAAATAAAAGTGAAGGAAATATAAGAATATTGGAAAAGCGCGCAACCTTTTCAGAGGCTTCTTAGTGTTCTATATGAAAGGAGGGATTGCTGTGGGCAACGAATCGCTGCGTACGAACGATTCTGTTGATGAAATTTTGGATACCTATGGAAGAATGGTCTACCGCCTGGCCTATGCCCGGACCAAAAACCGGTATGACGCTGATGATGTCATGCAGGAGGTGTTTTTGCGCTATATCCGTTCCGGCAAAGAGTTTGCCGATGAGGAGCACCGCCGGGCGTGGCTGATCAGGGCCACCATTAACTGCAGTAAAACGCTGCTGTCATCCGCGTGGTTCCGGAAAACTTCCCCGCTGGAGGATACTCTGACTACGGAACTGGAGGAAAAAAGCGAGGTTTATTATGCGGTAATGGATTTGCCGGTAAAATACCGCACAGTGATCCACCTGTATTATTACGAGGATTTGTCCGTGTCTCAGATCAGCGGCTTGCTGAAGACTAAGGAGACCACAGTGAAGTCCCAGCTTCACCGGGCAAGAAGCCTTTTGAAAGAGACTTTGAAAGGAGAGCTTTTCTGATGTTTGAAAAGAAATACAAGGCCGATAACGAAAGAATCGAGCCCACCCGAGAAAGCTTACTCTCCCTGAGCTATAAAATGAAACGGGAACAGGCTAAAAAGAAAGACAAGAAAAAAGCGGTGAGATGGATTCGTTCCGCGGCGGCGGTGGCGGCGGCTTTGGTCGTGCTGCTGGGGTGCTTTCAGATTTTTCGCTCCCTTACGCCCCGCGATGGCCAGATCCCCATGGCTGGCGCAGGCGCGGCGGGAGAAGCCGAGGTTTCCCAGCAGCAGGCCCAGAGCCTGAAGATTACAGCCGGGTTTACGCCCAGATCAAGGAGCTAAAGGAAAAGGAACGGGAAAACGGCGGAGACAGCTACACGGGGATTTATACTCCCGCCCTCGGCATGGATGGAATTCCGGAGGCGGGGGAGGAGAACGCTGTAAATACAGCGGGAGGCGGATCTCCATATGACGGTAGTTCAGCGGAAAAGGACTACTCCGACACCAACAACCAGGTAGAGGGAGTACAGGAAGCGGATATCATCAAAACCGACGGAGAGTATATCTACGCCGCAGTGGATGGAGATGTGTATCTGCTGAGGGAAAACGGCGGCAATCCGGAAATCCTTTCGAAGATCGAGAAAATTGACACCGTTTCTGAAGAGGGAGAGAATATCTGCGGAATCAGCGAACGCATCAACGACATCTATATTGCCGGAGACCGCATGGTATTGATAAAATATGTTGCGGATTACGACGCTTACTACGACATGATGGAGACGCGGCGGAAACGGACGCAGCTCCGGCAAACGGCTGTGTAATATATGGCCCTCCGGCGGGACTGGCAAAATATACCGCGGCCGTTTATGATATCACCGACCGGTCCCATCCGGTTTTGCTCAACGAGCTGGGGCAAAGCGGCACCCTGATCGATTCCCGTATGGTGGGCGATATTCTGTATCTGGTCTATAGCTACTATGTCCCCGGCGAAATCGATGAAACGGATCCGTCAACCTATGTGCCGGCCCTGTATCTTGGAGACGCCAAGACAGAAGTAGCAGCCGACGACATTATGCTGTTGGGTGAACCGGGCGCGGCCCAATATCTCACCGTCAGCAGTATCGACGTCGGCAGTCCCGCTGAGTTTTTGGATACCCAGTCGATTCTGGGATGCGGCAGCGATATTTACTGCAATTCCGAAACCTTGGTGGTGGCGCTGACCACTATGGAAGAAACAAACGACGTTTCTAAGGATAAAACGGAGCTGTTCCGTTTTTCCTTAAAGGATGGCGCTGTTACCATGGAAAGCCAGGGCTCGGTGCCCGGATATGTGCTGAATCAGTTCAGCATGGACGAGTACAACGGCTATTTCCGTATCGTAACTACTGAAAATGTAACTCACTATTTTAACGGGGGCGGCATAGCTTCTGCGGAACAGGAAAAAACCAGGAACCATCTGTTTGTGCTGGATGAATCGATGAATATCGTAGGCAGTATAGAGGATCTGGCCCGGGGCGAGTCTATTTACTCCGCCAGATTTATGGGAGATACCGGCTATTTTGTCACCTACCGGCAGGTTGACCCGCTGTTCACCGTCGATTTGTCCACTCCCTCGGAGCCGAAGATTTTAAGCGAGCTGAAGGTGCCTGGCTTTTCCAATTATCTCCACCCATTTGGCGACGGATTGCTGCTGGGCTTTGGACAAATTCAGATGAGGAAAGCGGGGAGATTCAGGGCCTCAAGCTTTCTATATTTGATACCTCCGACCCGGCCGCGGTCGCAGAAAAGCATTCCGAGCTGCTGGGAGAGAAATATATGTGGAGCAATGCCATTGGCAACCATAAGGCTATCCTGGTGGATTCGGAAAAAAATCTCATCGGGTTTCCGGCGGAAAATGAGTATATGCTTTATTCCTATTCCCCGGAATCAGGCTTTCAAAAAATTGCTCAGTTAACGCTGGAGCCGACGGCCCCGGCGATATGGATTACGACCTGCGAGGCTTCTACGTAGATGATGTGTTTATTTATACAGCCCCAGCGGTTTAGCGGCCTTTTCTATGGAAGATTTCTCCCGGATTTCAACTCTGCTGTGGGAGGAATAAGAGAAGGTTATTCCAGGCAGGCGCGGTCAGCCGGCACCGCAGTGCGGACCGCCGGCTGACGCCTGGGCTGGAGCGGGAAGCCTTACCCTCAACCCCTGAATGGCGGGAAGCGGCAGAAGTGAAAAGAGGAGCCCCGCGCTTTAGACGATGAGGCGCTAAGCGGGCCTCAGGGCTCAAAAAAGCAGTTGTCTGCCGATCCGCCGCAAAAACGGAAGCCGGTAAATCGCAAGGCTGTTTTTCTACGAGGAGTGAAACAATGCGTATAAAAGGTAAGCTTATTTTTACATGGATTTGTCTGCTTTTTGCGCTGGCCCCTTCCAACTGCGCCGCCCCCGCCCCCTGGGCCTCCCTTTCTCCGTTTCTCAGGTTGAGAAAATAGAGCTTTACCGTTTTGTGATACCGGCGCAGGCTCGGAAAAAAACTATTTCGGAGGCCGGAGGGATTCAATGGATTTACGGCGCCTGGCGGAAGCGGAGGCGGCGGACAATACCTTGGAGCCGGAATCAGGCGCGCAGGTTACCAGTTTCCGGTTTTGTCTTAGCGGAGGCTCGTCATTTGAGATGGCTTATATCTCTCACGAAGGGAAAACCGGGGAACTAAAGGGAAAAAATATCAATTATCAAACGACGGAGGACGTAAGCCGTCTATGGGATGGCTTCAGCGACGAAGAGGAAACGCCTGCTTCGGTATCGGAACTGCCAGCCATATAAATTATCCCTGAAGCTCCGCCGCTTCTCCCAGTTCACTTTCCGGGCCCGGATTTATTATGGCAGCTTGCTGTTTTTCCATTTGTGCCGCGTCCGCTCCGACTCGCGATGGGACTCTTGGATGACAGAGTTGAAAAGAAAGCGGCGGCCTGCATTTTGGTTCGCGGCAGTAAGCGCGTTAAATTGAGAGCGGCAGGCGAAACGGCGCTGCGCCATTTTGAAAGTGTGAAGGTAGTGTGCTGGCGGACATTTGCGCATGAATGTAATCATTCGGAGGGATTGTTATGAAAAGAAGAAAGCTTTTGTCCCTTTTTCCGTTACTGGCCTTTGTTCTCTCAGTCCAATTCAGTGTGCTTGGGGCGTGCTGGCCCGGGGCGGAGGACGCGCCGGCAGATATGAGCGGCGCAACCCTTACGCCCAGGAAAGGGAGGCTTTCCACAGAGACGTTGCGGACGACGAGGCTTTTATCCATTTGGTGACGACGGCGGCGGAGCATAAGGGAAGGGACGTTTCTCTGGAAGGGGTGCATCCTGATAAGTGCCTTAAGCTTTACGGGCTGAAAAGATCGGAACAGAGCCTGATCGAGTCCCTGTGCGGCGTTTACGGGGAAACAGGAAAGATAGAAAGCTTGTTCAGCGATGATTACGGCGTACTGGTTCTTTATGTCAATGAAAATGATGAGTATGTGGACTCCTTCGTGTTTACCAGAAAGGAGAATCTGCCAGGCGCCCAGGATAAAAACGGCTGGGTTCCTCTCGGCTCAGGCAGCCTGACAACGGACGAGGATTTTCTGGCTCAGTACTCAAAAGATGGCGATCTGAGCAAATATATAACGGGCTTAGGTCTGAAAAATACCAGCCGGCTGATCCTCACCACCGCGATACCGTATCTGCCGACCTGTATCTATTTTGTGCAGGAAAACGAAGAATTCCTGCTGCCTCTGGAAGACGGCCGCGCCGGCATTCAAGGGCTGCAGGTCTATCGGGTGAGCGATATCGTCGAAACCTTTTTAATGCCTATTTTGGAGTTTCAAATAGAGCAGGCAGAAGAATATAGAAAGATGAATCCAGATTCAGAATATTTGCCGGCAGGTGCGCCACAATTTCCTGATAATTTACCCATGCAGGCTGCTGTGGATTTAAACACTTACTTTGCGGCCGGGCAGACGGAGCGCCATACGGCGGAAAAGCCAGGCGGCCCTCGGGCCTTGCCATCGGGTCATGACGATGCCGGTGAAGCGGGGATCTGGGCAGGACAGCAGAGACTGCCGCAGTGGCCACGCCAAAACTGAAAACGGATGATATTTCGTGGATACCGGTCACAATTGCTTGCGCCGGCTGTTCTGCTGACTGTGGGAGGAATTGGATATAGAGTGTGGAGAATCAAGAGGCGCAGAGGTTAAAGCACGGTAAAAAGGAACGGAGCGGCTTAAAGCTCCGGCGGTAAAATCCTGGAAGCCATAATTGTCTGAAAAATCTGGAAGCATACTGCTGGTAAGAATCATAAAAAGCACCTGATTTGATACCTTAGCGCCGCAGACTGCCCTGTGGTTCGTAAACGGGCGGCGCTTTTTCGGTGGAGTTTCCGCCGGCGTCTGGAAGGAAGGCTTTTGCGGGGCGCTGCTTGTAAAGGCAGCGCCCCGGCTGCTCCGCGGGAAGTTGAAAATTTCAGACAGCTTTCCGGGCTTTACTTTTGCGCGCCGGAGAAAATATGGCGATAATTGCTTTTTCAATTCAATAGTGGTACAATTCGGTTAGGAGGAATCACTATGCCGAATCAAAATGACAACCGAACGGTACCCGGATTTACAGTATATCATGACCTCAACAGCCCTACGGGGGAGAGCTATCACTGCCATGAGTACCATGAGGTGATTTTTTTCCTTTCCGGAGAGGGCCGTTATGTGGTGGAAGGCAAGACCTACCGCCTTCAGCCGGAGACCTTCTGGTCATCAGCGACCGGGAGATCCACCGGGATAGTGAAAAAGCGGGAAGCGCCGCGACCGGTATATTGCCTATATTGACAGCGCTTTTCTCGAGGAAGCAAAAAAAGCCGATCGCAACGGGGAGGATTTATCACGGTGCTTTGATGTGCTGTCCGGCAGGAGGTACCATCTTCTGCGGCTGGGGGCTCAGGAGAGAAAACGGGCGGCGGCGATTTTTGCGGCCCTTGCTGAAGCAAACCCTCAGGGCTACGGCGCGGACCTGCTGAAGAAATGCTATATGATTGAGCTCCTTGTTATGCTGAATCGGGCTTGCTTTTCTGAGGATGAACCTGAGGAGGCTTTGTGCAATCCAAAAATCCAGTGCATCGTTGAGTTTATCAATACACATTTAGACGGGGATCTCAACCTGGAGCTTCTTTCCGCGCGGTTTGGCTTAAGTAAATACCATATGACCCGGGAATTTAAACGCTGTCTCGGACTGAGCCTGCATCAATATGTCTTAAAAAAGAGGCTTTTAGAAGCCGTGCGGCGCTGCGGCAGGGACAGACAGCGGCCCAGGCGTTTGCCTTGAGCGGCTTTTCCGATTATTCCCATTTCTCCAGGGCCTTCCGGGAGACCTTTGGGATGTCTCCGCGGGAGTACCGTATGAAGGTAAAGGAAGGCTCGTTTTCGATGAAGGTGCTTTTTGAGTAACCGTTTGACGAATTACCTTCCGAAAGGCAAGAACCCCCGTTCCTCTTATGTGAACGGGGGTTCTTATTCAGAAAGAACGAAGCCTCAAGCCTTTCAGCTAATATCCCTCTTCGAAGGCCAATGCCGCATTTGCCCTGTCCAGAGCTTTTGCGAGCTGCCAGTTCACTGGCGGTTTTGATTGCGGACGAAAACGGAGCCCTAAGAGGCTGAAAACCGGCACGGGTTTTGAGGCGGCGCAAAAAAGAAAGCTGGGTCCAGAAAAGCACAAGGCTTTTCGAAAAGAGGGCGGCGCCGCGAAAACGCTCACAGAAGCTCCCGGAAGCTTTTGATGTATTGTCGGCCAGAGACTGGATCGCCTGGACTGACTGGCGACATATACGGTCGTATGACGCCTACCGCATACATATTGGCCGCTTTAGCCCCTGGATGCCGTCCAGAATATCTTCAAATACGGCGCAGTCTCGGAGCTACCCCCAGCTTTTTGCCGAGAGAAGGTAAATATCGGGAAATCCCTTGCCTCTGGCGCATTCCCCCACATGGGAAATCGCGTCGAACAAATGGTAAACGCCGTTGTTTTTTAAGGCTGGGCCGAATAAGGGCGGCCCTGAAGCGGTGGCCAGAGCAAGCTTGACACCCTTTTCCTTTAAGGAAAGCAGATACTCCATGGCCCCATCCTTCAGCCTTACCTCTCCGCTGTAGGCCGCTACCGCCCGGTCATCCCATTCCTGAATCAAGCTTTCCGGCTTTTCATCGAGATGAAACGCTGGATGGTGTATTCCGCCATCTCCTGGTAGGACATGGGGCCGACCTTTTCCATATAATCATCGGGAACCTCCAACCCTCTGGCGTTGAGGAAGTCAATGTCAATTTTAGCCCATATTCCCATAGAATCCAGTATGGTTCCATCCATATCAAAAATAGCTGCTTTGATCGGTTTCATGTCGTCTCCTTTTGCAATTTTTTATCAGAATATAGTACATTTTTACTAACATTATACTGAAAGGGGAATGCAGTTGCAATCCCTTTTGAAAAAGTGTATAATATATTCGGTCAATAGTCTTGCGGTTCGCGATGCGAATAATAGGGAACGGGGTGAAAGGCCCCGGCAGCTCACTCTACTGTAAGAAGGACGAAAGGCAGCTGTCACTGGGAGAATCCCGGGAAGACGCTGAGTAGGAGGATTTCAAGCCAGGAGCCTGCCGCTGAGACAAGCAAAGACGTCGGTGAGGAATGTTGGCAGACGTGCGGACAAAATGTGATCCTTTCGTGTGCTGAAGCCTTCTGTATCCGATACAGAAGGCTTTCTTTTTCGCCGGGAAAAAGGAGGAACTTATGTCATGAAAAAAGGAAAACTGCTTTCCCTGCTGTTGGCGGCGGTGGTAGGCGCCGGGTCGCTGGCAATGACAGCCCAGGCCGCTCCGGCCGAGCTGCCGGCGCAGACAGCGAAAAACCGCGGCTTTTGTGAAGGCCAGCGATTGGGTCTTGAAGGACGACTGGGCAATTTTTGCGCTGGGCCGTAATCAAGAGGAGGGCTGCGAAAAACTGTATGAGGATTATTATCAGGGTGTGCTGGCGCTGCTGGCAGATCCGGCTAAGCTGATCCCAAGCGATTATATCAGGCTTTCTCTTTCTCTTACCGCCATTGGCATTGACCCCAGGAATATTGAGGGAAATGATCTGCTGGAGAAAATTGACCAGGCGGACCGTGAGATGTATTTTAAGATGTCCACCAGCTCTCTGGCTTACGCTTTAGCCTGATGGAACGGTATCCGGATTCTTTTAGCGGAACGCTGAAGGAAGACACCATACAGAAAATATTGGGCGCTCAGCAAGCGGACGGCAGCTTTGACTATACAGTGGGAGGCGGATATCCGGACCCGGACAGTACCGCTCAGGCGATGCAGGGCCTAATGCTGCTGGGAGATACCTATGCTTCCGAGATTCAAGCGGCCGTAGATTGGCTGAAGGCGCAGATGAATGAGGATGGCGCTATCCTGAATTGGGGCGCGGCCAACCCATCCTCTACCGCGCAGGTTTTGATCGCCTTTGCCCAGAAAGGCGAGGTGCCGGCCAATGACCAGGAAAAGACGTTGTACGACGGCATTATGACCTTTGCGCTGGATAACGGTTCCTTCCTGGACGCCAATTGGCAGACGGGAGAGCTGGAGTATAACGAATATACTACCGGCCAATGCTTCCAGGCGCTGGTAGCCTATTCCCGTATGGTAAACGGACAGTCCGCTCTGTTTGATCTCAGCGACGCTGCGGTTGCCCCAAGCCGAAGCCGGAAGATGAGAAGCCGGAATCCGGGTCTTCCTCGTCTCAGGCCTCTTCCGAACCCTCCAGCGCTCGGGAAGAGGAATCCGAGCCGCCGGCTTCCAGTGCGGCTGCAAACCTGAATTCCCCCAAGACCGGAGACATGGGCCTGGTTTCCATTGCCGCTGTTGGCTTGATCGCTGCGGCAGCCGCTGTTGTTTTGTACAGAAAGAAATAAATCATTTGATTGTAAAAAGAATGGAACAGCATGAAAAGATATCTTAAAAAGTTGGGCTGCCTGGTCTGCTGCCTGTGTCTCGCCGCATCGTTTTGGGGATGCAAGGTGGAAACTGTAGAGCAGCACCAGCAGGCGGCCTCCTCTCAGGCGTCACAAGCGCAGAATTCTTCCTCCAAGACAGGCGCGGGCAAAGAAGAGAAAGATTCTTCTAAGCCTTCCGGCTCCTCCCAGCAGGAGGGTCAAGGGAATAAAGCGGGAGAAAGCGCAGGAGAGAATGCCGAGAAGGCTTCCGTGCCCCGGCCTCCAACACGCCGGAGGCGCCGGCTGTTTCCCAGCCCGGGAGACTGCCCTCCAGCGGGGCGCAGTCCCAATCCGGAGGAGCCTCCTCGGCGCACGCAGAACCGGCTCCCTCGGCGCCGGAACCCGAACCGGAGCCTGACCCGGAAACGATAACGGTTACGGTTTCCGTGCTCTGCACTTTGGCGGTAGGAAATCCGAACCTGAACCCGGGGGTGACAGTGCCGTCTGACGGCGTGATGGTATCCGGGCTTTCTCTGGAACTGACTCCGGGTCAAACCGCCTTTGACGCCTTGAGCCAGACCGGCCTGGCGCTGGATTATACCGGCAGCCCTTCGAGAAAGAACGTATATCTGAGGGGGATCGGAGGCTTGTATGAAAAAGACTGCGGCCCCAGCAGCGGCTGGGTATTTTCGGTGAATGGGGCGTATCCCAATACCGGCTGCAGCAATGTCGCTTTAAACGACGGAGACGTAGTTTCCTTTCAATTTACAGACGGAACTAAATTAAACTAAGCAAAAAAGGGGCGCTGCCAGATGAGAAATCCGATTTCAGAATTTCATCCTCTGGCGGTGTTCCTTTATTTTATGACTGCTGTTGGAATTACCCTTCTGTGGAACCGGCCCGGGCTTTTGCTGGCGTCCTTTCTCATCGCCTTTGGTTATGCCTGCGCACTGGAAAAAGGAAAAAATATTCTCAGAAGCCTGGTTTGGCTGCTCCCGGTAACGGCTCTGCCGGTCATCATCAATCCCTTAGTCAACCACCGCGGCAACACGCCGGTGCTCTATATCAACGATCAGCCGATTACTCTGGAGGCTGTTCTTTAC
>ENA-OQIR01000048-OQIR01000048.1-human-gut-metagenome-genome-assembly--contig:-NODE-48-length-49678-cov-5.052330_pt1 | contig 49678 bp, 49 predicted proteins | sample MGYA00242580_ERZ504745 | MGnify/ENA primary metagenome ERZ504745 (study PRJEB26092, sample SAMD00036214) | human gut metagenome | host: Homo sapiens | study: EMG produced TPA metagenomics assembly of...
CTTTGGACCTTTAGCTCAGTTGGTTAGAGCAACCGGCTCATAACCGGTCGGTCCCGGGTTCGAGTCCCTGAAGGTCCACTTTAGTTCCATATTTTATATTCTGTATATGTCTGGCCCGGTGGCTCAGCTGGTTAGAGCGCCGCCCTGTCACGGCGGAGGTCGTCGGTTCGATCCCGATCCGGGTCGCTTTAAAAAGTCTGCGGAAGCAGGCTTTTTTCGTGTATAAAATTTCTTCCAGCTATAAAAGATGCCGTATTTCAGACATAGAAAAAAGTCTGAAAGACGGCATCTTGCTTAACAGATAAATTAACGGATAAAGTTTGTGCCGACGCGTGGTTCCTTTTCCGGAAGACCAAAGGATTCTTTTCCGAGCTGGATGCTCTTCATCAGAAAACTCATATTCCGTGCAAGGTACGCATGATCTGCAGGCCTTCGAGATCTTGCTGTGCCTCGTCCGCATTATTTCCATGGATACTGTTCCAATACTGGCCGGAAGCAACCGGCATGCCGGAGATGGTGAAGTATTTGTTCAGCTCATCAAAGGTAGCGGAAAGACCGCCGCGGCGTGCAGAGACAACCGAAGCGCCGACTTTCATGGTCTTGTCAAAGTGTGTGCTGTAGAACAGCCGGTCAAGAAAAGCAATAAGTGTTGCATTTGCAGATGCATAATAAACCGGACTTCCGACAACAAGGCCGTCAGCCTCTTCAAATTTCGGAGCAACCTCATTTACCATATCGGAAAAAGCACATTTTCCGAGCTTGGAACAGGCACCGCAGGCAACACAGCCGCGGATATCTTTATTTCCGATATGTACGATTTCCGCCTCAATACCATTTTCTGTAAAGACTTTTTCCATTTCGTGCAGGGCAGTATAAGTGCTGCCTTTTGCGTGAGGACTTCCGTTGATTAATAATACTTTCATTTGATGGTACCTCTCTTTCGTAATTTTCTTTATTATAACACCGGAAAAGATGCAAATAAAGACGCTTTTTTGGGCAAAAACTGATCTTAACAGAAATAGCTGCTGGACGGTATAATACAATCAGCAAAGAAGGCAAAACTTGCAATGGGAGGTTACCAAATGAAGATAGAGAGAATTCTGATTGAAGATCAGATGGCACCGATCGGGCTGGATGAGAAAAAACCGGCATTTTCCTGGCTGCTGACGGCAGAAGAAGGAGAACAGAATCTGATGCAGAGCGCATGCCGGATCGTTGTGCGCACCGGAGAAGATACTGTGTGGGACAGCGGAAAAATGGAAACCGGCGTATCAACAGGGATTGGTTATGAAGGAGAAGCACTGCAGCCCTGTACCAAATATGAGGTAAAAGCAGAGGTGTGGGATAACCACGGCGGAAAAGCAGAAGCAGAAAGTTCCTTCGAGACAGGCCTTATGGATTCTTTGTATGCAGCATGGGAGGGAGCTGAGTGGATCGGCGCACCGCATGCGACGGTATGCGCGGAAAACCGCGGTGTTTTTACGATCGAGAGTGAATTTTGGATGGAAGGCGGGAAGGGAGAAGCGGGTATCGTCTTTGGAGCCAATGACTTCCGTCTGAACGATCATACGAAAAATGAGCTTGGCATGGAAGGGAGAACTATATCCGTTATGCTGTGTGCCTTGAGGATGGAGATGCACGCCTCGAAATTTACCGCGTGGGCTATGCGCCGGAGGATACAGCGGAAAAACCGTTTGCCGTTACGAAACTGGTCAACTGGAAAGAGAAAACGCAGGAAATCCTGACACCAGAGAATGCCGATGCCTTTCATAAGCTGACCGTAGAGGTTGACGGCAATGTGGCATACGCCTATGTCGACGGCATTCTCGTGGATGCAATTGAAGAGCATGGATTTTTTGGAACGAAAGTATCAGGCCGCCAGCTGAATCCGAGAGGAAATAACGATGTGCTGCCGTATCCGAGACTGAATGAGATCGGATTTTATGCAGGAAAAGGGACGACAGGATATTTTAAGAATCTGACTGTAAGAAACGTAAGAAAACCATCCGCGGAAATTATTCGTGAGACGCCGGAAGGACGGCTGGATGGGGGAAAAAGTATCTTTGCGGATCAGATTCCGGTGGAAAACGGATACTTTAAAGTAGAAGACAGCCAGATTACGGCAGATCCGTCCCATCATTCAATTCCAATGCTGCGGTCGTGTATTTCCTGCCAGAAAGAGAAAAAACTGGCATCGGCACGCCTTTATATTACTGCGCGCGGTATCTACGACTGCCGGATCAACGGACAGGAGATCACGAAAGATCTGCTGCGTCCGGGTCTGACACAGTATGACCACAGAATGAACTATCAGACATACGATATCACAGGGCTGATGAAACCGGGCCGAAACGGAATCGGCGTGACGCTGGCATCGGGCTGGTGGAGCGAGGCACAGACCTTTGTGGTGAAGAACTTCAATTACTTTGGAGACAAGGAGAGTCTGCTTGCCAAGGTTGTCATGAAGTACGAGGACGGCAGCCGCGAGGTCTTTGGAACAAATACCGAGGATTGGAAGTATTTCGGAGAAGGTCCTTACCTGTTTTCCAGCTACTTTGCCGGAGAGCAGTACGATGCGCGCCGGGCAGAGGTTTACGAAACTTATTCTCTGCCGGAGTTTGATGACAGCACCTGGGAAAAGCCAGTTGTTGTGGATACCGTCATGATCGAAGAGTTCTGCACGATGCCGGGCTTTGGACGGTCCTGGCCGGCGGTTCATGAGCAGAAGCCGGAATATATCGGTGAGTACGATGCGCCAGTGCGGATTGTGGACCAGAGAACGGCAAAGACGAGAAAAGAGCTGTTCCCGGGTGTGTATCTCTACGATCTGGAACAGGAGATGGCTGGTGTACCGCGGATTACACTGCATGAGAAGGCGGGCACAAAGATCATCATCGCTATGCGGAGGTGCTTTATCCGGATCTGCCGGAGTATGCCGGAAAAGAAGGCACGATGATGCTGGAAAATTACCGGGATGCGACGAGTACGGATGTTTATATCTGCCGCGGCGGGGAAGAGGTGTTCCAGCCGAAGTTTACCTTCCACGGCTACCGCTATATTGAGATCAGCGGTGTGGAGCATGCGCCGGAGCTGGAAGAAGTAGAGAGTCTTCAGTATTCTTCTGTGACGGAATTCCATGGAAGCCTTACGAGTAGCCATAAACTGCTGAACCGGTTTGCCGAGAATGTTTCCTGGTCACAGAAATGCAACTTTATCAACATTCCGACCGACTGCCCGCAGAGAAATGAGCGCATGGGCTGGGCGGGCGATACGCATATTTTCTGCCATACGGCGCTCAACAACAGCAGCCTGAAGAAATTCTATGAGCGGAACCTGCAGGCGATGTGTGATCTGCAGACACCGGAAGGCCAGTACCCGGAGATTGCACCGGTGGGCGGCGGATTCGGCGGCATTACGTATGAGTGTGCGAGTATTTTTATGGCGTGGGAACTGTATGAGCAGTATGGGGATATCCGCACACTGGAGAAATTTTATCCTGGCATGCAGAAATATATGGACTATATGAAGGATAAGGGTCTGCCGGGAACGAAGGTAAATCCGGCGATCGGACCGCTTGGCGACTGGCTGGCACCGGAAGAGACGGATCTGCTGCTTTTATGGAATGCATTCTATTATAAAGAAGCCGATCTGATGAGCCGGATTGCCGGTGCGCTCGGAAGAACAGAGGAGCAGCATCAGTATGAGGCGCTTGCTGCGAAGGTGAAGAAATTCTGGAATGAGACATTTGTACTTCCGGATTCCGGAAAGACCTGCAATGCGGACGGAACGCTGTGTGATACGCAGTGCTCGTATGCAATTGCACTGTCTTATGGTGTGGCAGAAGACAGAAAGAGAATAGGAGAGCATCTGATCCGAAAGACGAGAGCGATCGGCCATACGGTCGGAACGGGATTCTTTGGAACGGGTATTCTGAACCAGATGCTGACCGAGCAGGGCGCTGTGGAGGATGCCTGGAAGATGATGCTGCAGACGGCATTCCCGTCGTGGCTGTATCCGGTGACCCAGGGAGCGACGACGATCTGGGAGCACTGGGATTCCTACACGAAGGAAAAAGGCTTCGGCGGACAGAATGCGATGAACTCGTTCAATCATTATTCTCTCGGAAGCGTTCTTTCCTGGCTGTATCACACGGGACTTGGTATCCAGAGAGACGAGACAAAACCGGGTTATCAGCACATTCTGCTGAAACCGCAGCCGGGCCCGCTCGAGTTTATGAAAGGTTCCGTAGACAGCCCGTACGGCGTGATTTCTGCCGGATGGGAGCGGAAAGGTGACAAAATAGAGTATCAGGTTACGATTCCGGTCAATACAACGGCAACCCTGTTTAAAAACACGCAGGATCCGGCGGATACCGTGGAACTGGGAAGCGGAACGTATACTTTTATGCTGTAAAAAGAAAACCCGAAAGGCTCCGGCAAAGAAATGGGAGACTTTCGGGCGGAAAGAGAAACGCTGTCGGAGAGAAGAGAACTCCGGCAGCGTTTTCTTTGTCATGTTTATTTTTCGGCAGTCATGTGCAGATGACGTTTGATCGCTTCAAAGCTTTCCTGGCTGATGACATGCTCGATGCGGCAGGCATCTTCCGTGGCGGTCTGCTCATCAACACCAAGCTCATCAGGCCGCGGGAGAGGAGCTGGTGGCGCTCATAGATCATCTCTGCGATCGCGCGTCCGCTGTCGGTCAGGTAGATGTACCTTCCGGCGTTACGCGGATCTGCTCTTTTTCTCTTAAGTTTTTCATGGCAACGCTGACACTTGATTTTTTAAAGCCAAGTTCTTCTGCAATATCAACACCGCGTACAACGGGTTTTTTCTGACTTAAGACTAAAATGGTTTCCAAATAATTTTCTGCGGATTCGTTCGTTTTCAGCAAGATGTTTCACCTCGTTTTTCTAAATAGCTGAAGATTCATAAATATATATACATATTAGAATAGCATATTTTTCGGAATTAGGGCAATGATGGTTTTTGATGGTTTTTCTTAATTTCAGAAAAGTTGTAAGATTTCAGAAAAAAAAAGACAATGAGGATAGAAGAAGAAAAGCAAGATAAAAGATGACAGGGGGCAAAAAGAGAGGTAAAATAGGAAAAAACAATGAAATTTAGATGGAGGTTAGGACATACCATGGAACAGGTGATAAAGAAAAGACTGCAGCAGGTGATGGATGCGTCCGTTGCAAAAGGAGAGACACCGGGCTGTCTTCTGATGGTGATCAAAGACGGAGAGGAGCAGGTTTATCTGGAGAGCGGATATGCGGATATCGAAGCAAAAAAGCCGGTTTCCCGCGATAATATTTTCCGCCTCTACTCCATGAGCAAGCCGATTACCGCGACGGCCATGATGATTCTGGTAGAGCGCGGAATCGTCGATCTGGCGGATCCGGTCAGCAAGTATCTGCCGGGCTTCCGGAACCCGGTTGTATGTACAGCGGATGGGAAGATAGAAAAAGCGGAGCGGGAGATCCTTCTGGAGGATATTATGAATATGACATCCGGGCTGACGTACGGCGGAACGGATGAGACGGGACGGCAGACCGATGCACTTTTTCAGGAGGTGATCCACGGACTTAAGGAAGAAAACGGCGGAACGATCAGTACAGTAGAATTTGCAAACCGTCTTGGAAAAGTCCCGCTTCTGTATCAGCCGGGCCAGTCCTGGAGTTATGGAACGTCGGCGGATGTCGTAGGTGCGGTGATTGAGGTGGCAAGCGGCATGCGCTTTGGGGATTTTCTGAAAAAAGAAATTTTCGAGCCGCTCGGCATGAACGATACCGATTTCTGGGTTCCGGCAGAAAAGCAGGATCGTCTGGCGAAGGTGTATGACTGCAGGGAGGGACAGCCGTCCGTCCGTTATCTGGACAATAACCTTGGCATTCAGAACGATATGGCGTACCGCCCGGCATATGAGGCAGGCGGAGCAGGCCTTGCATCTACCATCGACGATTATGCGAAATTTACGCAGATGCTGCTGAACGGCGGCACCTACAACGGTGTACAGATTCTCCGTCCGGCGACGGTAAAATTTCTGGGAGGCCACACATTAAGCGCGGCACAGCAGGCAGGCTTTGATAACTGGATCGGTCTGGAAGGATTTTCCTACGGAAATCTGATGCGTGTTCTGGTAGATCCGACGCGTGCGGTAACGCTGGGAAGCAAGGGTGAGTTCGGCTGGGACGGCTGGCTTGGATGCTACATGGAAGTCGTGCCGGAGCAGAATATGACATTTCTGATGATGACCCAGAAAAAAGATGCCGGAACGTACACCCTGTCCCGGAAGATCCGAAATATTATTTTCAGCGAATAACTTTTCATGAGAGTGATTCTCAAGTAAGGCCTTCCGGCCCGTCAGATCAGACGAAAAAAGTGCCGGAAAAGAAACAACTTAACGAATCAGACGGAACATATGAGCAAATTGCTGTAAAACTACGTCGAATTTTGTCTAAAACGGATATTTGCAGTGAGACAGATGTATGCTATTTTAGTGTCAGTCGAAAATGAAGGCGATTTCATTACTACTTTCAGAAAAAACAGCAAAAAAGGGATATCGTGTAAGTTTTTGACCGATTTTGAAGGAAATAAAAGAAAGAATTCAAAATCATGAAAAGAAGACTAAAAAGCAGAAAGGATGCAGAAAATATGATTTCGTTACCGTTAAAGTTTGATGAAGTAGAGAGTGTAGAAGAATTTGTAAATATGGTGAAACGCCTGGATTACGACGTTGACGTAAAAATAGGACGATGCGTCTTTGATGCGAAATCCCTGATGAGTGTCCTGATGATCGCCGGAAACCCGGATGCGGTTGTGGAAGCCCATACGAACGATATCGAAGCATTTAAAAAGAAATTTAAGGATTACCTTCAGTAAGAAAAAAAGTCGGAAAGGCACTGTGTGTAAGATGCATGGTGTCTTTTTTGATGCACGAAAAAGCGGGTGAAGTATCTTGCCGGGGAGACGTGTGCATGGTAAAATAAAGTCTATTGGGATGGAAATAAGAGAATCAAAAGAACGGGCTGATGTAGAAGAAGTTTTTCGTAAAAAAGGAGGTACAAAGTGGAAGAAGAGAAACTGGAAAGAAGCATCAGAAAATCAGAGATTCCCGGACTTACGAGGGAAGAGGAGGAAGCACAGCTTGCGAAGGTGATCGGGATTGCCGAGCAGAATCTGGAACAGGCGAAGGCGGATATCCGGCTGGCGAATGAGGACCTGGCGGATCTGATGGAGACGTACGACGCAAAAGAGGCGGAAGGCTGGCGCTCTGGAACAACGCGACGGCGAAGCTGAATGCGTACCAGCACGGCATGGCGCGGCTGGAAAAAGCGAGAAAGAAGCCGTATTTCGGGCGGATTGATTTTCAGGATCCGCGGCTTTCGTTTTTAGAGTCCTATTACATCGGGCGCGTCGGCATTTCCGATGAGAAGGCGGAGCCGGTTGTGCTGGACTGGCGGGCGCCGATTTCCTCCGTCTATTATGAGAACAGCACCGGGCCGTGCAGCTATACGGTGAGTTCAGAGGGTACTTTTTCGATTGATCTGAAAAGAAAGCGGACGTATGAGATTGAAAATGACCATCTGAAAGACTTTTTTGATTCCGATGTGGTAGCGAACGATGAGCTGCTGACAAAGTATCTGGCGAAGAACAAAAAAGCGGTGCTCGGTGAGATCATTGCGACGATCCAGCAGGAGCAGAACCTCATTATCCGCAGATCCCCGAAGACGAATCTGATCGTACAGGGCGTGGCTGGCTCCGGAAAGACGACGGTGGCGATGCACAGGATTTCGTACATCCTCTATAATTACGAGGAGGACTTCCGGCCGGAGGATTTCTATATCATTGGAAGCAACCGCATTCTGCTGAACTACATTACCAGCGTTCTGCCGGAACTCGATGTGTACGGCATCCGTCAGATGACGATGGAGCAGCTTTTCATCCGGCTTCTGTATGAGGACTGGGACGAAGAAAAGTACATGGTACACACCATCGACGCGCGGATGAGAAAAACAGCATAAAGGGCGGAAGCGGCTGGTTTTTCGATCTGGAAAATTTCTGCCGTACGTACGAGGCAGAGCAGATTCCGCGGGAGCCGGTGCGGCTGGAAAAAACGGGAACATTGCTTCTGGACGCCGAGTATATTGATAACTATTGCAGGGAGCAGTCCACACTTTCCATGGAAGGAAAGATGTGCATGCTGAACGAGATCCTGCTGGCAAAATTTGAGAACGAGGTTTCGGGAAAAGAAGTGACGTTTCCGGCGCGCGAAAAAAAGGCGCTGAAGCGGAAATACGAGAAATATTTTGGAGATGGAAAATGGCGGGGATCCATTTTTGATCTCTATTTACAGTTTCTGGAGCAGCAGGCGGAGAAAGGAAAAGCGGTGGAAGTGCCGGAAAACTCCTTTGATGTCTATGATCTGGCGGCGCTGGCATACCTCTATAAGCGGATCAAGGAAAACGATCCCGTGCGCGAGGCGAGCCATGTGGTCATCGACGAGGCGCAGGATTTCGGGATGATGGCTTACCAGGTGCTTCATTACTGTCTGCGTGACTGTACGTATACCATTATGGGAGATACGTCGCAGAATATCCATTTTTCCTACGGCCTGAACGACTGGGAGGAGCTGAAAAAGCTGATTCTGACCGGCACGTACGATGCGTTCGGCGTTCTGCGGAAGAGTTACCGGAACACGGTGGAGATCTCCGATTTTGCAAATGAAATCCTGCGGCACGGGGATTTTGCGATTTATCCGGTGGAGCCGGTGCTGCGGCACGGAACGGCGGTGCGGAAAGAAGCATTTGACGATGAAGCGGCGCTGCTCGCCGCGGGTGTTCAGACAATCAAGACATGGCAGGCGCAGGGATATGAGACGATTGCCGTTGTATGCCGGGATGAGGCAGAAGCGGCGGATACGGCGCGGAAGCTGAAACAATACGTGCCGGTTGTGGAGGAGGATCTCGAGACGGCAGAGTTCGGCGAGGGCGTGATGGTGCTCCCGGTGGCATATACGAAAGGTCTTGAGTTCGATGCGGTGCTGCTTCTTGATCCGACGGAAGAAAAATATCCTGAAAATGACGGGCAGGTGAAGCTGCTTTACGTGGCGGCGACGCGGGCACTGCATGAGCTGGCGGTGCTGTATACAGGAGAACTGACGGGAATCCTTGCCAAAGAAGCGCCGAAGGGCCGTCACAATCAGGAATTTGCCATGGAGACGCTGACGAAGGCGAAAGAGTATGAGAAGGTTTCGCTGACGCAGAAGGAGGTGCGTGAGGAGAACCGCGCGATCGGCATTCAGGAGATGGACGAGCGGAACAGCCATGGACCGAAACGGATTGTGATCAAGCCGGAGCAGAGGCCGGGAATGGCGCTTGGAAATACAAGCACGACCGGAACAGCGGTGATGGCAAAAGGCAGTACGGCAACGCGGAGGGCTGCGGTAGAAACGGGAGAAGAAATTGCCGCAAAGACAATGCAGCAGCGTGCACCGGAAGGGGTGTCATCTATTTTTGCTGGTGCGGCTTATCATGGAAAGGCAGGCGGCAAAGCGCCGGGAAGCAGACGGAGTGCAGGAACACAGGCAGGAATGCAATATGGAATGGGCACGGCCGGAGTGCAGAGTGCAAAAAGACCGGGCGGAGCAGGTATGGTACCAGGAGAAGCCGAGAAGACGGAGCGCCTGAATACCTCACCTTACGCTTTCGGTGCAATCCCGGAAAACGAGCTGCTGCGCATCAAGGGCCATTCGAAGATCAAGTGTGCGGTGAAATGGGCGAAGAAAGGAAAATCGGCGGTTGAGATTGCCAGCATGTACGGCATCTTACGCATCACCCCGATCGCGCCGGAGGTGATCCGCATCAGTTTCGTAAAGAGTGTGACCGCAAAAGTGCAGGACACGTACTGGAAGCCGAAGGCAGACACCGCGTTTTCGTGGAGTGCGAAAGAATCGAAGACGGCGGTTCTGGTCGAGACGGAAAAGCTGCGCGTCATGGTAGAAAAAAAAGGACGGCGCGGTGCAGTTCCTGACGCCGGACAACAAACCAATCCTTTCCGAGAAGCGTGACGAGCCGCGCATGATCGACGGCGGCATGACATGGACGTTCTTCGACTGGAGCGGTTCCGAAAAGCTGAAAGCAAAAGGCATTCTTTCGACCGAGTGGCTGGATCTGACCGCGAGGGCGCGCTACGTCTCTTTTGGCGGAAAGCAGGCGCGGATGCCGCTGCTTGTTTCGAACCGCGGCTACGGCATTGCGGCCGCCGCGTCCCGGACGGCACTGCTGTGCAATGTACGGACGTTTGGAACGTATCTTCACACCGCAGGGGACGGACAGATTGATTATTACTTCATTCTCGGAAAAGACCGGGAGGAAATTGTAAAACAGTATAAAGAGCTATAAAAGGAGCAGACATTTTATGAAAACTCTGGTAATTGCAGAAAAACCATCCGTGGCACGCGACATTGCGCGCGTACTGGGGTGCAGCAAAAAAGAAAACGGAGCGCTGGAGGGAAACAAGTATATCGTTACCTGGGCGCTCGGCCATCTGGTGACGTTAAAAGATCCGGAAGACTATGACAAAAAGTATAAGGAATGGAATATGGCAGTTCTGCCGATGATGCCGGAAAAACTGCAGATCAAGGTCATTCCGCAGACGGGAAAACAGTACCATGCGGTGACGACACAGCTTGCGCGGAAGGACGTGAATGAGATTGTCATTGCAACCGATGCCGGACGCGAGGGTGAGCTGGTGGCGCGGTGGATTCTCGACAAAGCACATAACCAGAAGCCGTGTAAGCGTCTCTGGATTTCCTCTGTGACGGACAAGGCGATCCGTGAGGGTTTTGCCAATCTGAAGGATGCGAAAGAGTACGACAATCTCTACCGCGCTGCCGTTTCCCGTGCCGAGGCGGACTGGCTCGTCGGCATCAATGCGACGCGAGCGCTGACCTGTAAATACAATGCACAGCTTTCCTGCGGCCGTGTGCAGACGCCGACACTTGCATGATCGCACAGCGCGAGCAGGAAATCCGTGAATTTGTCCCGAAACCGTATTACACGGTGACGGCCGCGGCGGGCGGTGTGGTCTACACCTGGAAAGATGAAAAATCGGGCGGCACAAGAATCTCCGATCCGGAAAAGGCAAAGCAGATCGCAGAGAAGGCAAAACGGTATCCGCTTGTCTTACAGAACGTAGAAAAGAAGAAAAAGCAGAAAGAAGCGCCATTGCTCTACGATCTGACGGAGCTGCAGCGCGATGCGAGCGCACGGTTCGGCTATTCGGCAAAACAGACGCTGAATCTGATGCAGAGCCTCTATGAGACCCATAAAGTCCTTACGTATCCGCGGACAGATTCACGGTATCTGACGAAAGATATTGTGCCGACGTTAAAAGAGCGGCTGGATGCGGTCAGCATCGGCCCGTACAAAGCACTGGCCCAGCAGGCGAAGCGCAGTCCGCTGAACGGAAAGCTCTTCTTTGTCAATGATGCGAAGGTTTCCGATCACCATGCCATTATCCCGACGGAGCAGTACGTGCAGTTATCCGCACTCTCGAACGAGGAGCGCCGCATTTATGATCTTGTTGTGCGCCGCTTTCTTGCGGTACTGCTGCCGCCGTGTGTATATGAAGAGACGGTGATCCAGGCTTCCATCGAAAAGGAATGCTTTACTGCGCGCGGAAAGCGCATGGTCGAGAAAGGCTGGCAGGAGGCGTACGAGGATAACCGGTACGACGAAGAGGATGAGGCGAAAGAAGAGGTGCGGGAGCAGAATCTGCCGCTTCTGGAGGCAGGCATGAAGATCGGGCAGCCGAAGATCAGTCTCCGCGAAGGAAAGACAAAACCTCCGGCACGCTTCACGGAAGGCACGCTGCTCTCCGCGATGGAAAATCCGGTCCGCTACATGGAAAACCGCGACAGCAGCCTGGTAAAAACGATCGGTGAGGCGGGCGGCCTTGGAACGGTTGCGACCCGTGCGGATATCATCGAGAAGCTGTTCCGCAGCTTTCTGCTGGAGAAAAAAGGCAATGAGATCTATCTGACCTCGAAAGCACGCCAGCTTCTGAAGCTGGTTCCGGCGGATTTGAAAAAGCCGGAGCTGACGGCAAGCTGGGAGATGCAGTTAAACGACATTGCAAAGGGAAAGAAGCGGCGCGATGTGTTTATGGAGGAGATCCGCAGCTACACGGTGGAACTGATCGATGAGATCAAGACGGAAGAGGGAACGTTCCGCCACGACAACCTGACGAACAAGAAGTGCCCGAACTGCGGAAAACGGCTGCTTGCGGTGAATGGAAAGAACGCAAAACTGCTCGTCTGCCAGGACAGAGAGTGCGGCTACCGCGAGACGGTTTCCCGCACGACGAATGCGAGATGCCCGGTCTGCCATAAGCGCATGGAGATGATCGGAAAGGGCGAGGATGCGACGTTTGTCTGCGCCTGCGGCCACAAAGAGCGCATGACAAAATTCCAGGAGCGCCGCAAAAAAGAGGGCGGCGGCGTGACGAAGCGCGATGTGGCAGCTTATATGAAGAAACAGAAAAAAGAGGCCGAAGAGCCGGTGAACAATGCGTTTGCCGCGGCATTAAAAGGAATTAAATTATAAAAAAGGGAGCGAGTTCTGCCGAAAATCAAAAAACGGCGGAACCCGCTTCTTTTGTTAAAATCGTTGAGGAAAAGGTCAAAAAAAGTGATTGTTTTATGCAGAGTTATGCCGTAAAATAGAAACAAATGATATAAGAAACAGGAAAATTCTGAAAATAACAACAGGGAGGTTTTTCAATGAAACAGACGGATCTGGAAAAACTGCTGGCGGATATGTCGCTGAAAGAGAAAGTAGATCAGATGCTTCAGTTAAGCGGAGCATTTTACCTCGGGGATGAAAACAGCGTCCTGACCGGCCCGGCAAATGACATGGGAATCGGAAAAGAGGACCTGGAGATGGCCGGTTCCATTCTCGGTGCAGCCGGTGCCGATACGATGAAAAACTGCAGGATGACTACATGGCAAAACAGCCGCATCACATCCCGATGCTGTTCATGATGGATGTCATTCACGGCATGAAGACCATTTTCCCGGCGCCGCTGGCGCAGGGAGCCACTTTTGATCCGGAGCTCTCCGGCGAGTGCGCGTCTGCAGCCGCAAAAGAAGCATCCGCGGCCGGACTTCACGTTACCTTTTCTCCGATGGTTGACCTTGTGCGCGATGCGAGATGGGGCCGCGTTGTGGAATCCACAGGCGAAGATCCGTACCTGAACAGCCGCTTTTCCGAGGCGATCGTAAAAGGCTTCCAGGGAGATGATTTAAAAACACCGGGAAAAGTTGCCTCCTGCATCAAACACTTTGCAGGCTACGGCGGAGCAGTCGCAGGAAGAGATTACAACACCGTAGAGCTCTCAGAGCATACCTTCCGTGAATTCTATCTTCCGGCATACAAAGCAGGCATCGATGCGGGCGCAGCGATGGTGATGACATCATTCAACACGATCAACGGCGTTCCGGCGAGCACCAACAAATGGCTGATGCGCGATATCCTGCGCGGCGAGATGGGATTTGACGGCGTGCTGATTTCTGACTTTGCAGCCATTCTGGAAACCGTTGCCCACAGAAGCTCGAAAGATGCCGCCGATGCAGCGAAAAAAGCGCTGGAGGCAGGCGTGGATATTGATATGATGACATCCGTTTACGCCGCAAACCTCTGCCGTCTCGTAGAAGAAGGTGAAGTGGACGAGCATCTGATTGACGAGTGCTGCCTGCGGATTCTGGAGCTGAAAAACAAACTGGGACTGTTTGAAAATCCATATAAAGATGCAGATGCCGAGAAAGAGAAAGCATACAACCTCTGCCCGGAGCACCGTGCACTGGCGAAAAAAGCAGCGGAGGAATCCTTCGTCCTGCTGAAAAACGACGGCGTACTGCCGCTTGACACTTCGAAAAAAATCGCATTTGTCGGCCCGTATACCAACAATCATGAAATCAAGAGCAGCTGGTCCTTCACCGGCGACAGCAAGGACTGCGTGACGATTCAGAAAGCAGCCGAGAAAGTCTTCGACGCATCACGCACCACGTATGCAGAAGGATGCCCGGTTATCGGAAACGATGTGGAGCTGATCGGATTTACCGAGACGACACCGAAAAAATACAGTGAGGAAGAGCTTGCTGCCATGGAGCAGAGCGCACTACAGGCAGCAAAAGAGGCCGATCTCGTGGTAATGCCGATGGGTGAGCATTATCTGCAGAGCGGCGAGGCGACCAGCCGTGCCATGATCGATGTGCCGGAAATCCAGATGGAGCTGTTCCACAAAGTGCTGGCCGTTAACCCGAATGTGGTTGTCGTTCTGTTCAACGGCCGCCCGCTGGATCTGCGGGAAATCAGCGCTAAAGCAAAAGCCATTCTCGAGGTATGGTTCCCGGGAACCGAGGGCGGAAGCGCTGTTGTGGATGTCCTGACCGGAAAGAAAAATCCGTCTGGCAAGCTGCCGATGAGCTTCCCATACTGCGTGGGCCAGGCACCGGTCAGCTACAACGAGTATTCCACCGGAAGACCGAATCTGCCGGGCATGAAAGAGCGGTTCCGTTCCAAATATCTTGACATTCCGAATGCACCGCTGTATCCGTTCGGCTATGGTCTTTCCTACACGACATTTGCCGTTTCGGATGTCGTGCTTGACCAGAACGAGATGGATAAGAATGGCAGAATTGCAGCAAAAGTAACCGTGAAGAATACCGGTGATGCTGCAGGCTGCGAGGTTGTTCAGCTGTACATCCGCGATGATTATTCCGATGTGGTTCGTCCGGTGAAAGAGCTGAAAGGTTTCCGGAAAGTAGAGCTTGCCCCGGGTGAGGAGCAGGAGGTTACGTTCTATATTACCGAAGAGGATCTGCGCTACTACCGGCTCGACGGAACCTTCGGCAGCGAGCCGGGTACCTTTACGGTGATGATCGGCAACAGCAGCACGACGGAAAACAGTGCAGTATTTACTTTAACACCAGTAGACAAGAAGTCCCCCGCTTCTAAAGCGGTGGGATGAATTGTTAAAAGAAACATAACGGCAGTGGCAGGCGGAGAGAAATCGGTATCCTCCACTGACATGAGGCAAATCACAGTCGAACTATTCTCGACATGTCAGACTCCGTGAAAATACCTACTGTGAGTTGAAACAAAATAAATTGGGAAAAGAAGGGTGAAATTTATGGAGAAAACAACGAAAAACGGAATCCACCGGATCCGCCAGGAGGGCGGAAAAACGATCGCCTGGGCAGAGGAGTCCGGAGTTAAGGTACTGGAAAAAGACGGGTATTACTTTAAAGACCTGGCAAAAACCGGCGAACTGCTGCCGTATGAGAACTGGCGCCTCTCCGATGAGGAGAGAGCCGCAGACCTTGCGGGCCGTCTTTCCATCGAGGAGATCGCTGGCCTTATGCTGTACTCACCGCACCAGGCCGTACCGCCGATGCCGGGCGGTCCGTTCCAGGGAACGTTTGACGGAAAAACGTATCTGGAATCCGGCAAAGAACCGTATGCGATTTCAGATCAGCAGAAAGAATTTCTGGAGGACGAGCATATCCGCCATATCCTGCTGACGAACGTGGAAAGCCCGGAGATTTCCGCAAAATGGAGCAATGAGCTGCAGAAACGGGCAGAGACACTGCCGTATGGTATTCCGATCAACCTCTCCTCTGATCCGCGGAATGGAGCAAAGGATTCTGGCGCAGAGTTCAAGAGCGGCGGAAACGAGATCAGCAAATGGCCGGAGGGTGTCGGCTTTGCAGCATGCTTTGACCCGGAAGTAGCCGGACAGTTTGCAAAGGATGCCTCCCGTGAGTACCGGGCACTCGGCATCACAACGGCACTCGGACCGCAGATCGACCTCTGCACCGAGCCGAGATGGATGCGCTTTGTCGATACGTTAGGCGAAGAAGTGGAGATGTCCAAAAAGCTTACCAAAGCGTACTGTGACGGTATGCAGACAACGGAAGGGGAAGCAGACGGCTGGGGAAAAGACAGCGTCAACACGATGGTCAAACACTGGCCGGGCGGCGGCACCGGAGAGGCCGGACGCGATGCACACTATGCATTCGGACAGTTTGCCGTTTATCCGACCGGAAATTTTGAGGAGCATTTAAAACCGTTTACCGAGGCAGCCTTCCACCTGGACGGACCGACCGACTGCGCATCCGCGGTTATGCCGTACTACACCGTATCCTACGGCGTGGACAAGAAAAACGGCAAGAACGTCGGAAACTCCTACAGCGAGTACCTGATCAAGGATCTGCTGCGCGGAAAATATGAATTCAAAGGCATTGTCTGCACCGACTGGGGCATCACCAGGATCCGGAGAAGACGATTGAGGGATTTGGAAGCCGCTGCTACGGCGTGCAGGATATGACCGAGGCAGAACGGTGTCTGCTGGCGATCACAAACGGCGTTGACCAGTTCGGCGGAAACAGCGAGTCCGGTCCGATTGTCGAGGCGTATAAGATCGGCTGTGAGAAATACGGCGAGAAAGCGATGCGTGAGCGCATGGAGCTGTCCGCCAAACGTCTTCTGATCAACATTTTCCACTGCGGCTTGTTTGAGGATCCGTATCTTGATCCGGAAGAATCCGCAAAGATTGTAGGATGCGAAGAGTTCTGCCGCCATGGCTATGAGGCACAGCAGAAATCCATCGTCCTGCTGAAAAACAGTGCGAAACGCGCACCGGAAGGACAGAAGGGTGTGCTGCCGCTGAAGAAAGGTTTGAAGGTTTATATTCCGGAGAGAAAGATCGGACCGTCCAAAGCGTTCTTCCGCATCGATCTGCCGGCAAAAACCGAAGATCCGCTGCCGGATGGACTGCCGTCCAAGTACGGTACACGCGTATCATCACCGGAGGAGGCCGATGTGGCGCTGGTATTTATCGAAAGCCCGGCATGCAACCCGTATTCCACCGAAGATCTTGCGAACGGCGGCAACGGATATCTGCCGATTACACTGCAGTACCGCCCGTATACGGCGAAAAAAGCGCGTGAGGTGAGCATTGCCGGCGGTGATTTCCGCGAGAATTTCACGAACCGCAGCTATCTTGGAAAGACAAACACTGCCTACAACGAGGCTGATCTCGACAATATTCTCGAATGCCGCCGCGCGATGGGCGACAAGCCGGTGATCGTCTGCGCAACCGTCAACAACCCGATGGTGATGCATGAATTTGAAGCCGAAGCCGATGCGATCGTCGCAGAGTTCGGTGTTTCGAGAGCCGCTGTGCTCGACGTTGTCTTCGGCGGTTACAACCCGACCGGCCGTCTGCCGATCCAGATGCCGAAGGATATGGATGCGGTTGAGGAGCAGAGCGAGGACCGTGCGTTGGATATGGAAACCTATATTGACAGCGAAGGACATAACTATGACTACGGTTATGGCATGAATTACGAAGGCGTTCTTCCTGCATGGAAAAGTAAAAGAATAACAGAAAACCTGATCGGCACCGGGACCGCGTGTGTTTCGGTGCGATATTGGAAACAAAAGACAGAATAAGGAGGACTTAAAAAGAGATGATTGTTCCAAAATATTTCGAAGATTTCGATCACCTGCATGTGAATACCATGCCGAACCGTGCCTACTACATTCCGGCATCCCGCCGCATGGAGGATCTGGTGGAGAACCGGGAGCGTCGGACCGCTTTTTCCTGCTTTCCGGCGACTGGAAATTTCGCTATTTTACCAGTGTTTACGATGTAAAAGAGGAGTTTTTCGCAGAAGGATACGACACTTCTGCATTCGAGACGATTCCGGTGCCGTCCGTCTGGCAGAATTATGGCCATGACCACCATCAGTATACGAACGTCCGCTACCCGTTCCCGGTGGATCCGCCGTATGTGCCGTATGAGAACCCGTGCGGTGCGTACGTGAGAACGTTCGAGTGGAAAAAACAGGAGGAAGCACCGAGGGCATTCCTGAATTTTGAGGGCGTGGATTCCTGTTTCTACGTGTGGATGAACGGCAGCTTCGTCGGCTACAGCCAGGTGTCTCATTCTACGAGTGAATTTGATGTAACAGACTTCTTAAAAGATGGCACCAACACCATCGCCGTACTGGTGCTGAAATGGTGCGATGGAAGCTATCTCGAGGATCAGGACAAATTTCGCATGAGCGGCATTTTCCGCGATGTCTATCTGCTTGCAAGACCAGAAAAAGGCATCCGCGATTACTTTGTAAAGGCAGCGCCGGATGCATCGTACCAGAATGGAGAAGTTTCGATTGCGATTACCTGGAATGACGGGGAACCGCAGGAAGGAACGGCAAAGCTGTTTGATGCAGAAAATCATCTTGTGGCAGAGGCAGCGTTTGACGGCGATACGGTTCAGATGCATGTAAAAGATGCACATCTGTGGAATGCCGAGGAGCCGTATCTGTATACGCTGGTGCTGGAGACGGCGGGTGAGGTGATCAATGATCATGTCGGCATCCGTGAGATCCACGCGAAGGACGGTGTGCTGTACCTGAACGGCGTGAAGATCAAATTCCACGGAACAAACCGCCACGACAGCGATCCGGTGACGGGATTTGCAATCAGCCTTGCACAGATCAAAAAAGATCTGAAGGTAATGAAAGAGCACAACATCAATGCGATCCGGACCAGCCATTACCCGAATGCGCCGTACTGTTATCAGCTTTATGACCGTCTCGGTTTTTATGTCATCGATGAGGCGGACAATGAGAGTCACGGCACAGAGGAAATTTATGCGAATTACACGAGCTGGGAAGAGTATGCGAAGAACTGGAATAAACTAATTGCGAACAATCCGGTATTTACCGAGGCAACCGTAGACCGCACACAGCGTTGCGTAGAGCGCGATAAAAACCGCCCGAGCGTTGTCATCTGGTCGATGGGAAATGAGTGCGCATACGGCTGTACCTTCGAGGCGGCCTTAAAGTGGACGAAGGAATTTGATCCGACGCGTCTGACGCACTATGAGTCGGCACGGTATGTGGATGATCCGAAGAAATACGATTACAGCAACCTCGACCTCTACAGCCGCATGTATCCATCACTCGAGGAGATCAAAAAAGAGCTGGTGGAGTACGGGGATAAGCCGTATATCATGTGCGAATACTGCCATGCGATGGGCAACGGCCCGGGAGATCTTGAAGATTACTTTGAACTGATCCACAGCGAGGAGAAGATGTGCGGCGGCTTTATCTGGGAGTGGTGCGACCACGCGATTGATATGGGAAAAACGATCGAGGGAAAGAAGATGTACGCGTACGGCGGCGACCACAACGAGTATCCGCACGACGGCAACTTCTGCATGGACGGACTTGTTTATCCGGACCGCACACCGCATACGGGTCTGATGGAATTTAAAAACGTGTATCGTCCGGTGCGCGTGACGGGATATGATGCCGAAAAGGGTACACTGACCATCAAAAACTATATGAATTTTGTGAATCTGAAAGATTACGCTGTGCTCGGCTATGAAGTGCTTGTGGACGGTGAAGTGACGGAGAGCGGCAAGATTACAGATGAAGCACTGCTGGAGCTTGCGGCAGGCTGTGAGAAGACGATTCCGCTTGCCATTTCCGTGTCGGAGCAGGGAAAATGTGCGCTGAAGGTTACCTGGTATCAGAAACAGGCCACTGAGGTGCTGCCGGAGCAGTTCGAACTGGGATTTGAAGAAGTTCCGGTGAAAACGAAAGATAATCAGAACCAGAAGGCAAAAGAGATGATGAAGCGCCGGATGGAACGGCTTCGTTTGGATGGAAAGAGGACGATCATTATCTGACGGTATCGACGGAACAGTTCAGCTATACCTATAATAAGTTCACCGGCCTGTTCGAGGAAATGTGCTATGCCAACCAGAATCTGCTCGACCGCCCGATGGAGCTGAACATCTGGCGTGCGCCGACAGACAATGACCGCAATATCAAGAATACCTGGATGCGTGCTCAGTATGACCGCACCGTGACGCGGGCGTATGAGACAACGGCAAAAGAAGAAAACGGCTGCGTGGAGATCGAGACAAGCTATTCGATTTCGTCGCCGGCTCTGCAGCGGATCCTTGCAGGTGTGATCAAATGGACAATTTATAGCGACGGAACGACCGATGTCCATGTAGAAGCAAAGAAAGACCCGGTATTCTCGGTTCTGCCGCGTTTTGGCCTGCGCCTGTTCCTGCCGAAATCGTTTGCAAAACTGACCTACTGCGGTCTCGGTCCGGTGGAGAGCTACGTGGATAAGCACCAGGCAAGCTATCACGGCGTTTTCCACAGCACACCGGCAGAACAGCAGGAAGACTATATCCGCCCGCAGGAGAACGGCAGCCACTACGACTGCGATTATGCAAGTCTTGCCAGTGATCGTGCGGTATTGACGGCAGTGGGCGAGAAAACCTTCTCATTCCAGGCATCTATTTACACGCAGGAGGAGCTGACCGCGAAAGCCCACAACTATGAGCTTCGGCCGTGCGGAAGCACTGTTTTCTGCATCGACTACCGCCAGGCCGGGATCGGATCGGCAAGCTGCGGACCGATGCTGCTGGAAAAATATCAGCTGAAAGAAACCGAAATCAGCTTCGATGTGCGGCTGAAACCGGAACTGCTGTAAAGTGTAGAATTTGAAAAATAAGAAAAGCGCTGTGCCCTCTCTCTGAAAGGTGAGGGAACGGCGCCTTTTTATATGATGTACAAAAAAAGTCTTGATAAACCTATTGAATTATCCTGGGCAAAAGTCTTTGCTGATGAAATATTTCCTGCCATTGATGAAAAGCGTTTTTCTGTCTTATACAGCGATAAGGCATCCAGACCGAATACTCCGGTCAACGTGATTGTTAGTGCGCTCATTATCAAAGAGCTTTTTGATTATTCCGATGACGAGATGGTCGAAAATCTTATGCTGGATTTTCGAATTCAGTACGCACTGCACACAACAAGTTTTGAAGAACAGCCTTTGAGTGACAAGAACTTAAGCCGTTTCCGCAAGAGGTGCTATGATTATGAAACACTTCACAACAAGGATCTTTACCATGATTGTGTGAAAGATTTAAGTGCTTCCATTGCAAAACTGATGGGAATCAGCGGTAAAGTCAGACGTATGGATTCCATGATGATCGAATCCAACGTCCGCAGGCTCAGCCGAATGGAACTGATATACACCTGCATTGCAAAGCTGGCGATGTATGTGAATAAAATCAATGGTTCCGTTCTGTCTGGCAATTTAAAACATTATATCGATCCTAACGATTTCAACAGAGTGATGTATCATCAGCGCAGTACCGATGCAGATGAGCGCATGAAGCAGCTCTTAACGGATGCGGATAAACTTCTTGCCCTGTGTGAGTCTGATTACAATGATTCAACAGAGTATGATCTGTTTGTCAGATGCCTGTCAGAACAGACCATTGTTGAAAATGAAAACCGAAGACTCCGCACGAAAGAAGACGGCGGCATGAAATCAACCATGCTGCAGAATCCTTCTGACCCTGAAGCGACATTCCGGAATAAAGCAGGAAAAGAGCATCGAGGATATGCTGCTAATCTTGAAGAATCCGTTGGAGCCAATGGTTCTGTTGTAACAGAGTACCAGTATGAGCAAAACAACCATAGTGACAGTCAGTTTATCCAGGAGCACCTTGCGCAGATGGATAACCAGGAAGAACGGACTGTTATAGTCACGGATGGAGCATATAGTGGAACAGAAAACACACAACTTGCAGCTCATAAAAACGTAGAACTGATTACCACAAGTCTGACGGGGAAACCGGCTCCGGATATCCTTGCTGATTTTGAATTCAACGAAGAGGGAACAAAAGTCCTCCGATGTCCAGCCGGCCATGCACCGAAAAGCTGTTCTTATATGAAACCAAGCAATCAGTGTGCCGTTTCCTCTCTGCATGAGCAGTGTGCCAACTGTCCGTAGCAGGATCAATGCAAGCCGAAGATCTTTAAGAAGGTTGCAAAAATAGTAACATCCAAAGCAGCGCATGAACGTGCGAAAATCCAACGGAACATGAATAGCAAAGAATTCAAAAATTATACAAGGCTGCGTAATGGAGTGGAAACTGTTCCATCGAATATACGCAAGAATTACCACTTGGAAAAGATACCTCGTGGGAAACGGCGGGGCAAGTTCTTTTTCGGTTCCAAGATAGCAGCATTGAATTTCAGAAAACTCTTCAACTATGTGAAGGGTTTAGGACATTACGCTCAAAATCCGGTACTTGTATAAAATCAAGGAAGGGAATACCAGCGTATATCCGAAGAAATCCGGTATTACACTACAAAATATGAATTTTTCAAGGTGCTATAGAAATAGAGGACAAAGTTATTTATGGTTTTGACCCCAACATCATCATATTAGAATATAAAAATTGCTGTTACTTCGCTGTTTCAGAAAAAGGAGACTATGGCAAAAAGAACGTAAAAGAAAGTGAATAAGTCTTGAAATTGTTTTCTTGATCTGATAGAGTGAAGATATTTTCCATCCAGATTTTGTCGTAACCATCTGCTTTCAGACATCTGCATTTACATAGATGGGTAAGGTATCATTTTGCGACAAAGCCACAGAGAAAAATAAAGAAAAACAAAGAAAGGAACCATTTACATGAGTATCAGAAAAAACGAAATTCCCATTCTGGAATTTGATGACAATCCGATGGCTGTCATCAATCCGACACATGAAAATCAGAATATTTCATTGCCGCCCAAATGTGTATTTGCATTTGTGGGAGGATATATTGATGTGTACGCGCAGGAGCATCATGCGCAAAAAGTGGCCGAATTTGTCAGCGCAACAAAAGAATATCCGGTCTATGTTTTAGAAGATGCAGGGGAAGAAATGGTTCTGTGTCAGGCGCCGGTAGGGGCGGCACCTGCAGTACAGCTCCTTGACTGGCTGATTGGCTACGGAGTAAAGAAAATTATTTCCACAGGATCCTGCGGCGCGCTTGTACCATTTCCGGAAAGCACGTTTCTTGTTCCGTACAAAGCCCTGCGTGATGAAGGGACTTCCTACCATTATGCAGCACCTTCGCGTTTTATGGAAGTCAGTCAGACGGCAAGAAAAGCAATAGAAGAAACAGTATTAGAACATCATATGAAGTACCAGGAAGTGGTTACCTGGTCAACGGATGGATTTTATCGGGAAACAAAGGAAAAAGTAGAATATCGCAAGAGTGAGGGCTGCTCGGTTGTCGAAATGGAATGTTCTGCGCTTGCTGCCTGCGCCGCTTTTCGAAATGTGACATGGGGAATGATTCTTTACACCGCAGATACGCTTGCGGATGTAGAACGGTATGATGAGCGGAACTGGGGCGGAGATTCTTATGCGTATGCACTCAGGCTGTGTATGGACGCGGTGAAAAAGCTGTAATGAATTTAGAATGAAGGTCCAATCAACGACAGATCGAGTCCACAGAAAAAGATAGCCAGGTGTGTTAGAAAAAACGTGATAAACCTATTGACATGATAGGAATACAGGAATATGATGAATAAAATTGGAAATGGGAAGGAGAAAGGCATGAGCGAAATTACAAGAGATGAGGCATTTGCCTTACTGAAAAAATACAACAAGGATCCCTTTCATATTCAGCATGCGCTTACCGTAGAAGCAGTTATGAAATGGTATGCAAGAGAGCTTGGCTATGGAGCGGAAGAGGAACACTGGGGGATTGTCGGTCTGCTGCATGATATTGATTTTGAACTTTATCCGGCAGAGCACTGCCTGAAAGCACCGGAGCTTTTACGGGAGGACGGCGTATCGGAAGACATCATTCACGGTGTCGTTTCGCACGGCTACGGCATTACCATCGAGTGCGGCGTGACGCTGGATGTAGAACCGGTGCATGAAATGGAAAAGTGCTGTTTGCTGCGGATGAACTTACCGGCCTGATCTGGGCGGCTGCACTGATGCGGCCTTCCAAAAGCACAAAGGATATGGAACTGAAATCTCTGAAGAAAAAATATAAGAGCAAAGGCTTTGCAGCAGGATGTTCCAGAGAAGTTATCGAGCGCGGAGCTGACCAGCTCGGCTGGCCGCTGGAAAAACTGCTGACCATGACACTTCAGCCATGGCAGACAGCGAGGACGAGATCAACCGGGAAGTAGAAGCGGAGCAGGGAAGAGATGCAGCGGATTCTGAAATCAACGATGGAGCTGACGTTTCAGTTTGAAGCAGAAAAACATAAGATTATCATTCAGAATTTTAACGGAAAAAAAGAAAACGTGGTTTACACGGAACAGTCTCTTGGAGAAGCTTTGCTGACACGCGGACTGATCAAGAAAAAAGACGAAGAGATCCTGCAGGACTGTTTTGCGAGATGCTGTATGGGAGAACTTAGAAGAGCGGCGCAGACGGATGCGCTGACCGGGTTGTGGAATGTCGGCGGCGGAAAAGAGCATATACAGAAAATACTGGCCGGGCAAAAAGAAGAGGAAATAAACGGGAATGCGATGTTCCTGATGGATGTGGATAATTTTAAGTCTGTGAATGACACCATGGGTCATATGGTGGGAGACGAAACGTTAAAGCAGCTGGCACAGGTGCTGAAAAACAGTTTTGAAAAAGAGGATGTTGTATTCCGGCTGGGCGGAGATGAATTTGCTGCATTCGTTCGGAATATGGAAAATCCGGATGAAAAAATTGCACAGATTATGTGCCGTATGAAGCATGAACTTGAGGCGGCACGGGAGGCGAAGAAATTCTGTGATACAGGGACAGAAAAACGAAAGGACACAGGATAACGTGATTAGTGAAAAAATTTTTGAACTGATTCTTCGAAATAGCATAACGCAGAAGGAGTTTTCAGAAAAAACCGGAATTTCCCAGAGCACCATCAGCGACTGGAAACGAAAGGGAACCAATCCATCGGCGGACAAAATTCTGAAGATCTGCGAAGTGCTGAAGGTTACGCCATACGAACTTTTAGGGGAGAGTGGAACAGAACAAAAGCCGATGGATCCTGAACTGAGTGCCGCAAACGAAGAAGAAAAAATAATTCTGGAAGGCTTCCGCAATCTGCCGGGCAGACAAAAAGAAAGAATCTTAGGTTATCTGGCGGCATTGCAGGAGGAAAGATAGGATCAGGAAACAAAGGAAAAGATGAAAGAAACACAGGAAAACTTACAAATGCAAAGAGTGCAGGCCCTGCAGCGGCTTCATCGGGAACGGACAGAAGAAGCTCTGTGGGAGTGCTTACTCACATTCCAGGATTTTGAATTTCATACCTATTCCGGCCTGCCGTATTCCTACCATATGAAATACGGCAGAAGCGGCACTTATACAAAAGAACTCTGGATCGACCGCCGGGAGAAAAGCAAAAGCCTTGTCTGGAGTTCTGTGCGGACGGCGTATCAGAAAGTGCTGGAATTGCAGCAGGAAAGCGAAAGGCCGGTCGTTGCCCGCCCGAAAGCACTGGGAGATATCCGCGGAATTACGTACATTTATGGGATTTTTTACGAGTTTGCACTGCTTGAAATGCCGGAGAAAGCAAAAGAAAAATTTTTGATGCAGACAGAAGCAAAAAAATCACAGGAAAAATAAATTTTCACCCAATGCAGGGCTTGACAATCAGTTATTGGGTGATATAATCTAAAACTATCGGGAGCCAAAAGCACCGAACAGGAAAACAGCAAAGCGTAGAAGAGACGAGTAAATCACAGCGAATGTGACAGAGAGAAACCCCGTTTTGTGGTGCAAGGGTTTTAACAGGAACGTGATCGAAGACCAGCTCTGAGCGGCCCCAATCCGGCCCGGTGATTCCGTTATCGTCAAATGAAGTGGTTTGAAAAAACAAAATGGGTGGAACCGCGGTGAATGAAAATACATCGTCCCTTTTGACAGCATAAGCGTGTCAGAAGGGACTTTTTTGTTGCTGTAAAAAGTATAAAAATTCTGAAACACGCTTGCGAAAAATATACAAAGAAAGAGGTAAAGCAAATGATCATCACACTGAAAGATGGAAGTACCAAAGAGTACTCCGAACCGAAATCCATCATTGAGATCGCAGCAGACATCAGCGAAGGCCTTGCAAGAATGGCCTGTGCAGGTGAAGTAAACGGTGAAGTAGAAGATCTTCGTACCGTCATCGACAAGGACTGCAATCTTTCCATTCTGACCTTCAACGATGAAGGCGGAAAAGCAGCATTCCGTCACACCACATCCCATATCATGGCACAGGCAATCAAGAGACTGTACCCGGATACCAAGCTTGCAATCGGACGTCATCGCAGACGGATTCTACTACGATGTAGACAGAGATACTCCACTCACCAGCGAAGACCTTGAAAAAATCGAAGCAGAAATGAAGAAAATTGTAAAAGAGGATCTGAAACTGGAGCGTTTTGAGCTGCCGAGAGCAGAAGCCATCGCTTTCATGAAAGAAAAAGAAGAGCCATATAAAGTAGAACTGATCGAAGATCTGCCGGAAGACGCAGTCATCAGCTTCTATCGCCAGGGTGAATTCACGGACCTGTGCGCAGGCCCTCATCTGATGAGCACAAAGCCGGTCAAAGCCTTCAAACTGACCAGCCTTGCAGGCGCATACTGGAGAGGCAGCGAGAAAAACAAGATGCTGCAGAGAATCTACGGAACTGCATTCACAAAGAAAGCAGAGCTTGAAGAGTACCTCCACATGATCGAGGAAGCAAAGAAGCGTGACCACAGAAAACTCGGAAAAGAGCTCGGCCTGTTTATGATGAGTGAGGACGGCCCGGGATTCCCGTTCTTCCTTCCAAAAGGAATGGATCTGAAAAATGCACTGATGGATTACTGGCGTGAAATCCACAGAAAAGCAGGATACGTAGAAATCTCCACACCGATCATCCTGAACCGTCGCCTGTGGGAGACCTCCGGTCATTGGGATCACTACAAAGAAAACATGTATACCACCGTCATCGACGATGAAGATTATGCAATCAAACCGATGAACTGCCCGGGCGGCGTTCTCGTTTACAAATCCGAGCCTCGTTCCTACCGTGATCTGCCGCTGCGTCTGGCAGAGGTTGGTCTGGTACATCGTCATGAGAAATCCGGCCAGCTGCACGGCCTGATGCGTGTACGCTGCTTCAACCAGGACGATGCCCATATCTTCATGACACCGGAGCAGATCAAAGACGAAATCAAAGGCGTTGCAAACCTGATTGACCAGGTTTACAAACTGTTCGGATTCAAATATCACGTAGAGCTGTCCACCCGTCCGGAAGACAGCATGGGAAGCGATGAGGACTGGGAGGTAGCAACCGAAGGTCTCCGCGGCGCACTCGATGATCTTGGCCTTGACTATGTAGTCAACGAAGGCGACGGCGCATTCTATGGCCCGAAGATCGACTTCCATCTGGAAGACTCCATCGGAAGAACGTGGCAGTGCGGTACCATCCAGCTTGACTTCCAGCTGCCGCAGAGATTCGAGCTGGAATACACAGGAGCAGACGGCGAGAAGCATCGTCCGATTATGATCCACCGTGTTGTTTACGGTTCTGTTGAGCGTTTCATCGGTATCCTGATCGAGCATTTTGCAGGTGCATTCCCAACCTGGCTTGCACCGGTACAGGTAAAGGTTCTGCCAATCTCCGACAAATACGCAGATTACGGTAAGAAGGTTCTGGACGCCCTTCACGAGGCAGGCATCCGCGCAGAGATGGATACCCGTTCCGAGAAGATTGGATATAAGATCCGTGAGGCACAGGGACAGAAGATTCCATACATGCTGATCGCCGGAGCAAAAGAGGAAGAGGCAGGTCTTGTATCTGTCAGAAGCCGTTTTGCAGGTGATGAAGGCCAGAGAAGCCTGGAGCAGTTTATCGCAGATATCAAAGAAGAAATCGCAGGCCGCGTTAACCGCCCGGTTACTGTTGAAACAAAAGAAAATAAATAATAAAGCATAAAAAATTACCTCTTGGAAATAATGGTTTCTATGCGGGCGAAACCGCAGAAAACTAAATTTCAGGAGGTAATTTATTATGCCAGCATTAAGTTGTTCCGCTATGACCTGTGTTTACAACCAGAACGAGCTCTGTTCCAAAGGAGATATCCGCGTAGGCGGAAGCGAAGCCAAAAGCTCCATGGAAACGTGCTGCGAGAGCTTCAAGGAGCGCGGTGAGGGCACGATGTTCAACTCTACCGGCTGCGGCTGTACGAAAATCGGTGTCGACTGCAAGGCGCAGAACTGTACCTTTAACGACAACTGTAAATGCGAAGCCGGAGACATCCATATCGCCGGAGACAGCGCATGCAGCTGCCAGGAAACCGAGTGCAGCTCCTTCCGCTGTGGCTGCGGGAGATAAATACGAAAAAATGCGAAAATCAGTATTGACAACAGGATGGGAGAGTGCTATACTGCAATAGTCTGAGAAAAAGAAAGTAGAGTATCCACTCTCACCCTAGCGCAAACACGCGACTACGGTCCAATATTGATCTTAAGTTCTCTTTGTGTAGAGATTTATGTACAATGTTAAGTGGATAGTCTGTCTATCCACTTTTCTTGCGTTATCAGTCAAATCCGGTCCGGTGAGCCGAGTTTGATTTCGTTACACCGCAAAAGCGGGAACACAGTCTTTTATAATGATGGAGGTGCACTACAATTAGCGAATTAATGATTAATGAGCAGATCAGAGACAGAGAAATTCGTCTGATCGGTCAGAACGGAGAACAGCTTGGAATTATGTCTGCCAGAGATGCGTACCTGAAAGCACAGGAAGCAGGTCTGGATCTTGTGAAAATTGCTCCGACAGCGAAACCGCCGGTTTGCAAAATTATCGACTACGGAAAGTACAGATATGAACTGGCCCGCAAGGAAAAAGAAGCAAAGAAAAAACAGAAAACAATTGAAATCAAGGAAGTTCGCCTTTCTCCAAACATTGACACCAATGATCTTAATACCAAAGTAGGTGCAGCCCGCAAGTTCATTACAAAGGGAGACAAAGTAAAAGTAACACTTCGTTTCCGCGGCCGTGAGATGGCACATATGAACAGTAGCAAATACATCCTCGATGAATTTGCAGAGAGTCTGTCCGATATTGCAACGGTTGACAAAGCGCCGAAGGTGGAAGGCAGAAGCATGACCATGTTTTTGACGGCTAAACGTTAAAATACATTTGAATCAATATCAAGGAGGAAATTAAAATGCCAAAGGTAAAAACAAGCAGAGCAGCTGCAAAGCGTTTTAAAACAACAGGAACAGGAAAATTAGTAAGAAATAAAGCTTACAAGAGCCATATCTTAACCAAGAAATCTCAGAAGAGAAAAAGAAACCTGAGAAAACAGACTACTGTTGATGCAACAAACGTAAAGAACATGAAGAAAATCTTACCTTACATGTAATTTTGCAAGGTAGAGTTACGCCCAACAGATCAAGGAGGAAAATAAGAAATGGCAAGAATTAAAGGCGGCATGAACGCTAAGAAAAAACATAACAGAGTATTAAAACTGGCTAAAGGTTACAGAGGAGCCAGAAGCAAACAGTATAGAGTAGCAAAACAGTCCGTAATGCGCGCACTGACCAGCTCCTACGCAGGAAGAAAACAGAAAAAACGTCAGTTCCGTCAGCTGTGGATCGCTCGTATCAACGCAGCAGCAAGAATGAACGGTCTGTCCTACAGCAAATTTATGTATGGTCTGAAACTGGCAGGCGTTGAGCTGAACCGTAAAGTTCTGGCTGACATGGCAGTTAACGATGCAGAAGGATTTGCAACACTGGCTGAGCTTGCAAAAAGCAAAGTAGCATAAGTAAAAACATATTCTGTGTGAATATACGAAGAAGCTGTGAGAACCGGTAAGGGGATCGCAGCTTCTTTTGAAATATAGAAAAACATGAGGTGAATATGAAAAAAAGCAAAGTGGCAGTGGTTGCCTGTCCCGACTATGAGCCGGCGCACGTAAAGGAAAGCCTGCAAAAGGGATTGGAAGCAATTGGCGGCCTGGAATCTCTGATCGGAAAAGAAGAGAATATCTTATTAAAACCAAACCTCGTCCGCTCCGCAAAACGAGAACGCGCCGTCGTGACCGACCCGGAAGTTATGGATGCCCTGATCACGATTTTGCAGGAAAATGGCTATGAGAATATTTCCTGCGGCGATTCCTGCGGCCTTGGCACCCCGGAGGGCATTGCAAAGGAAGCCGGGCTGAAAGAGGTGCTGGAAAAACACAACGTTCCGCTGAAAGATTTCCTTACGAGCGAGCGCGTAGAAACCGCCGATGGTAAATTTCTGATGATTGCGAAAGATGCACTCGACTGCGACGCCCTCATCAGCGTCAGCAAAATGAAAACCCACGCGCTGGAACGCATCACCGGAGCTGTCAAGAACCAGTACGGCTGCATCAGCGGCGTCTACAAAAAACTCGGCCACACGCAGTATCCGAACGCTGAGAGCTTCGCGCACATGCTGATCGAGCTGAACCAGAAAGTCGCCCCGCGCCTCTATATCTGCGACGGCATCGTAGCAATGGAAGGCAATGGTCCGACTTCCGGCGACCCGGTTTCGATGGGAGTTCTTCTTATGTCCACCGATCCGATTGCACTGGATACCGTGTTCTGCCATCTGGTGAACCTCGATCCGTCGTATGTGCCGACAAATCTCTACGGGGAAACGCTCGGCCTTGGAACGTGGCACGACGACCGCATCGAAATCGTGACAGCGGATGGCACCATATCCGAGAAAGAACTGAAAAGAAAGTACGGAAATCCAAACTTCAACGTCGACCGCCGCAAAGCCCGCAAAAAAGGAGCCCTCGACCTGCTCGAGATCCTCGGGGTCTTCCAGAGCCGCCCCTATATCATAGAAGAAAAATGTAAAAAATGCGGCGTCTGCGTCGAGAGCTGCCCGGTGGAAGGGAAAGCCGTCCGCTTTGATAACGGCCGCAGAAATCCGCCGGTCTACGATTATAAAAAGTGCATCCGCTGTTTCTGCTGTCAGGAAATGTGCCCGCATCAGGCAATCCAGGTAAAGAAACACCGTCTGCCGTGGGAAAAATAAGGGAGCTATCCTACAAAGTGACTGGAAAAGCAAAAAGAGAAGTGTTATACTTGAAACCGGACAAAATTTAGTACAGGAGGAACAACACCATGGAATTAGAAACTTTAAGAAGTGATATGATAGCAGCAATGAAAGCCAAAGACAAAGCGAGAAAAGAGGCCATCTCTTCCCTGATCTCCGCAGCAAAGAAAGTAGCCATCGACGAGGGCTGCCGCGATGACATCAAACCGGAGCTGGTAGACCGCGTCATCTTAAAAGAGCTGAAGACCGTAAAAGAGCAGATCGATACCTGCCCGGCATCCCGTGAGGACTTAAAAGCAGAGTATCAGTTCCGCTATGACGTCATCAGCGAGTATGCACCGAAACAGATGAGTGCAGACGAAGTCAAAGCCTACATCAAGGAGAAATTCGCAGACGTTCTGGCAACCAAGAGCAAAGGTGCCATCATGAAGGCCGTTATGGCAGATATGAAAGGTAAAGCAGACGGAAAAGTCATCAACCAGACCGTTGCAGAACTGTGCAAATGAATATCATCAACATCGAACACATCAGCAAACTGTTCGGCGATAAACTGATTTTTGACGATGCTTCCTTCGGCCTGCAGGAGGGCGACAAGGTCGGCATCGTCGGAATCAACGGAACCGGAAAATCCACGCTGCTGCGCATAGTAGCAGGAGATGAGACCCCGGATTCCGGCCAGATTATCCGCCAGAACAACCTCAAAATGGCCTATCTTCCGCAGACACCGGAATTTCCAAAGGATGCCACCGTGCTGTCCTACGCCCTTTCCGGCGATGAGGAGGACTGGCAGGTGCAGAGCAACCTTGTACAGCTCGGTATCACCGAATACGACGCAAAAATCGACACCCTCTCGGGCGGCCAGCGCCGCAAGGTTGCCCTGGCAAAAGTGCTTGCGTCCGATTTTGACGTCCTGATCCTCGACGAGCCGACAAACCATCTCGACAATGCGATGCTCTCCTGGCTCGAGGATTACCTGAAAAATTACCGCGGAACCGTCTTTATGGTCACCCATGACCGTTATTTCCTGGATAAAGTGTCGAACCGCATCCTCGAAATCAGCCACGGAAAAATGTACAGCTACGATTCCAACTATTCCCGTTTTCTGGAACTGAAAGCTGAGCGCGAGGAGATGGAACTCGCCTCTGAACGGAAACGCCAGAGCATCCTGCGCATGGAACTCGAATGGGCGAAACGCGGCTGCCGCGCAAGAAGCACAAAACAGCGCGCAAGACTCGAACGTCTCGAAGTACTCAAAATGGCACGGCACCGACCGCAGACGCTGTCGTGGAGATGGATGCTGTCGAGACCCGCATGGGAAAGAAAACGATTGAATTCCATAACGTCAGCAAAGCCTTCGGCGATAAAACGCTGATGAAAGATTTCGAATACATCTTCCTGCGGAACCAGAGTGTCGGCATCATTGGCCCGAACGGCTGCGGAAAATCCACAATGCTGCGGATGATCACCGGAGAAGTCCTGCCGGATGCGGGAACCATCGAAATCGGCGACACGATCCGCATCGGCTATCTGGCACAGGAAGAGCCGGACATGGATACGAATCAGCGCGTGATCGACTACGTGAAAGATATCGCTGAGTATGTCCAGACCCGTGACGGCCGCATCAGCGCATCGCAGATGCTCGAACGCTTCCTGTTCACACCGGATATGCAGTACACCCCGATTTCCAAACTCTCCGGAGGCGAAAAACGGAGACTGTATCTCTTATCCGTCTTAGTGAGCGGCGCCAATGTTCTGATCCTCGACGAGCCGTCCAACAACGTTGATATCCCGACCCTGACCGTGCTTGAGGATTTCCTGAACACGTTCGTCGGCATCGTCATCACCGTTTCCCACGACCGCTATTTCCTGGATAACGTCGTGGACCGCATCTTCGAATTCGACGGAAACGGAAATCTTCTGCAGTACGAGGGCGGCTACACCGATTACCTCGAAGCAAAAGAACGCCGTTTCGGCGGAAGTGCGGAAGAAACGGCAAAAGCAGCGCCGTCCAAAACGTCCGCGACGAACCTGCAAAGTCAAAGAACAATGACTGGAAGCAGAACCGTCCGACCCGCCTGAAATTTACGTTCAAAGAACAGCGCGAGTACGAGACCATCGATGACGATATCGCTGTACTCGAGGAAAAGATTGCATCGCTTGACGATCAGATGCTCAAAAACGCCACCAACTCTGCAAAGCTCGCCGAACTGATGGTGGAAAAAGAGAAGACCGAAGCTGCTCTGGAAGAAAAAACCGAGAGATGGGTTTATCTAACCGACCTCGCAGAACAGATTGAGGCGCAGAATCAGAAATAAAAGAAGCAAAGGAACTGTCCGCAGAAGAGAAAAAATATGCGGGTCGTTCCTTCTTTTTTTATCAAGAAATTCGACGCGGAATTACCAGAAGTTGTAAAAAACTTGTATTTTTCCCTGAACACCCACAGAAAATCTGGACAGAATGCCCAATCGGTGTTATAATTCAAATACTGGACATAGTGGCATTGCCATGCCCTTATCCGGGTTTTTCGAAGCGCGGAGGCAACCGAAACCCGGCAGAACACCAACCTGAGAAAAGCCAAAGTAATTTTTGGTCATCATTTTTTAAGGAGGATAAAATCAAATGGCTAGAAAGATGAAAACCATGGATGGTAACCAGGCTGCAGCACATGCGTCTTATGCGTATACCGACGTAGCAGCTATTTACCAATTACCCCTTCATCCGTTATGGCGGAGCATACCGATGAGTGGGCAACCCAGGGAAGAAAGAACATTTTCGGACAGGAAGTTCAGGTAACTGAGATGCAGTCTGAGGCAGGAGCAGCAGGTGCAGTACACGGATCACTGGCAGCCGGAGCTCTTACCACAACCTACACCGCATCCCAGGGACTTCTTCTGATGATCCCGAACCTTTATAAAATTGCCGGCGAGCAGCTCCCGGGCGTATTCAACGTATCCGCTCGTGCCCTTGCAAGCCACGCACTTTCCATCTTCGGAGATCATTCAGACGTTTACGCCTGTCGTCAGACGGAGTCGCAATGCTCTGCGAATCCAGCGTACAGGAGGTTATGGACCTGACACCGGTTGCACACTGTGCAGCACTGAAAGGCAAAGTTCCATTTATCAACTTCTTCGACGGATTCCGTACCTCCCACGAGATTCAGAAAATCGAGACATGGGATTACGAAGATCTGAAAGACATGGTAGATATGGATGCAGTAGATGCATTCCGTAAACATGCCCTGAACCCGAACCATCCGTGCCAGAGAGGATCCGCACAGAACCCGGATATCTTCTTCCAGGCAAGAGAAGCATGTAACCCGTACTACGATGCTCTTCCGGCAATCGTACAGGAGTACATGGACAAAGTAAACGAGAAAATCGGAACCGATTACAAACTGTTCAACTATTATGGAGCAGCAGACGCTGAGCACGTAATCATCGCTATGGGTTCTGTCTGCGATACCATCGAGGAGACCATCGATTACCTCGTAGCAGCAGGCAAGAAAGTCGGCGTTGTAAAGGTACGTCTGTACCGTCCGTTCTCCGCAGAAGCACTCATCAATGCAATTCCGGAGACTGTAAAACAGATTTCCGTTCTGGACAGAACAAAAGAGCCGGGATCTCTTGGCGAGCTCTGTACCTGGACGTAGTAGCAGCATTAAAAGGCAGCAGATTCGAGAGCACACCGGTCTTCACAGGTCGTTACGGACTTGGTTCCAAGGACACCACACCGGCTCAGATCGTTGCTGTATATGAAAATACAGAGAAACAGAGATTTACCATTGGTATCGTAGACGATGTTACCAATCTGTCTCTGCCGGTTGGCGCTCCTCTGGTAACAACTCCGGAAGGAACCATCAACTGCAAATTCTGGGGACTTGGCGCAGACGGTACCGTAGGTGCAAACAAGAACTCCATCAAGATCATCGGTGACAACACAGACATGTACGCTCAGGCTTACTTCGATTATGACTCCAAGAAGTCCGGCGGTGTAACGATGTCTCACCTGCGTTTCGGAAAGAAACCGATCAAATCCACCTACCTGATCCACAAAGCAAACTTTGTTGCATGTCATAATCCTTCCTATGTGAACAAATATCACATGGTAGAGGAGCTGGTAGACGGAGGAACCTTCCTTCTGAACTGTCCATGGGATGAAGCAGGACTGGAAGAGCATCTGCCAGGTCAGGTAAAAGCATTCATCGCAAACCATAACATCAAATTCTATGTGATCGACGGCGTTAAGATCGGTATCGAGACCGGCATGGGACCGACCCGTATCAACACCATTCTTCAGTCTGCATTCTTCAAGCTTGCGAAGATCATTCCGGAAGAAAAAGCCATCGAACTCATGAAAGCAGCAGCAAAAGCTACCTATGGCCGTAAAGGTGATGATGTCGTAGCAAAGAACTGGGCAGCAATCGATGAGGGTGCAAAACAGATCAAAGAAGTTGCAGTTCCGGAAAGCTGGAAAAATGCAGCAGACGAAGGTCTGACCACAACTCATGCAGAGAGCGGCCGCGCTGACGCTGTTAAATTCGTAAATACCATCCAGGCAAAAGTAACTTCCCAGGAAGGAAACAACCTGCCTGTATCCGCATTTGCAGACTACGTAGACGGAACAACTCCGTCCGGCACATCCGCATACGAGAAACGTGGTATCGCCGTAAACGTACCTGTATGGAATCCGGAAAACTGTATCCAGTGTAACAGATGTTCCTTCGTCTGCCCGCACGCTGTTATCCGTCCGGTTGCCATGACCGCAGAAGAAGCAGCAGCAGCTCCGGAAGGCATCCAGACCATGCCGATGACCGGTATGCCGGACTACACCTTCACAATGGCTATTTCCCAGCTTGACTGTACCGGATGTGGTTCCTGTGCAAACGTATGCCCGGGCAAGAAGGGTGTGAAAGCACTGGCTATGGAAAGCCTTGCAGCACACGAAGCAGAGCAGAAATACTTCGATTATGCAGCAGCTCTTCCAGAGAAGACAGACGTTGTAGCAAAATTCAAAGAAAATACCGTAAAGGGCAGCCAGTTCAAGAAACCGCTGCTTGAGTTCTCCGGCGCATGCGCAGGCTGCGGCGAGACTCCTTACGCAAAACTGATCACCCAGCTGTTTGGTGACAGAATGTACATCGCAAACGCAACAGGATGCTCTTCTATCTGGGGCAACTCCTCACCGTCCACTCCTTACACCGTAAACGAGAAAGGACAGGGCCCGGCATGGTCCAACTCCCTGTTCGAGGACAACGCAGAGTTCGGTTATGGTATGCTTCTTGCTCAGAAAGCAATCCGCGGCGGCCTGAAAGCCAAAGTTGAAGCTGTTATGAACTCTGAGAAAGCTCCGGAAGAAGTAAAAGCAGCATGCAAAGAGTATCTGGATACCTTTGACTGCGGCGCAACCAACGGAACCGCAACCGATAAACTCGTAGAAGCAATCAAAGATGCTGACTGCGATACCTGCAGAGAAATCGTGAAGAACAAAGACTTCCTCGCTAAGAAATCCCAGTGGATCTTCGGTGGTGACGGATGGGCTTACGATATCGGATTCGGCGGCGTAGACACGTACTTGCCAGCGGAAAAGATATCAACGTAATGGTATTCGATACCGAGGTTTACTCCAACACAGGCGGACAGTCCTCCAAAGCTACTCCGACCGGTGCAGTTGCACAGTTCGCAGCAGGCGGTAAAGAAACCAAGAAGAAAGATATGGCAAGCATCGCAATGAGCTATGGCTATGTATACGTAGCACAGATCGCTATGGGCGCTGATTACAATCAGGCAGTCAAAGCAATCGCAGAGGCAGAGGCATATCCGGGACCGTCCCTCATTATCGCTTACGCTCCGTGTATCAACCATGGTATCAAGAAAGGTATGAGCAAAGCACAGACCGAGGAGCAGCTCGCTGTTCAGACCGGATACTGGCATTGCTTCCGCTTCAACCCGGCACTCGCTGCAGAAGGCAAGAGCGCATTCACACTGGATTCCAAGGCTCCGTCAGGAGATTATCAGGAATTCCTGAACGGCGAGGTACGTTACAACTCTCTGAAACGTGCAAACCCGGCGAAAGCAGAAAGACTGTTCGGCAAGAACGAGCAGGAAGCAAAAGACCGTTACACTTACCTGAACAAACTCGTAAAACTGTACGGCGCAGAAGAAGAGTAATTCTTTTTCCTTAAAAAGAATTTGAAAAAGGAGAGAAGTCATACTTGAGAGAGTATGGCTTCTTTCTTTTTGGGAGAAAAAATGAATTAGCGACATTTGGCAATAGTTTTGTATCGTTTGTCAACATTTTTATCCCGGAAAATGTTGACAAACGATACATTTTTGCGCAAGAAGGCTTTGAGATATGGTATAATGTGCGTATCACGATATAATGAGCGTTAGCGAGAGGAATTTTATTATGTTGAAAATATATCTTGGAGAAATGAAAGGTGCAATCTATCATCCGCCAACCTATTTTGATAATTGTTATGAAGATGAATGGCTGACCACGCCACTGGCAAAAGAAATGATCCGCGATGTGGATCGCTCGGAGGTAATCAGTGCGCATCTGATTGACAGCCGGTGCTTGGTCCGATTCCACCGAAAGATTTATCCGGAGGAATCAAAACGTTGCTGCTGATGGCATACGATACAGACGGAAAGATCTTTAATGCCTCCGTATGTGGAGATAATTGTGCAAAATGGATTTTAAAATTAGGAGAGCAAAAGGATCTGACGATTAATCTGCGTCATGTGATGCGGTTTGGCAAAGATCCTTTTGAAATCCTGATTTTAAATACAGGGACTATTGTGCGGAATATGTCCGAATTTGTAGATGTTGCCGAGGCTTATGTATAGGTGGATGTATGAAGGGAAAGAAAAGAGTTATTATTCAAAATAACAGAGTTCATTATGAATTTGTGATAAAGCGTAATATTACAATCATCCAGGGGGATAGTGCATCAGGAAAAACAACACTGGTAAATATGATCCGGCAGGCAGAAAATTTAGGGGAGTCCAGCGGAATCAACGTTTCCTGTGAAGTACCGTGCAGAGTGCTGGAAGGTGTTAATTGGAAAATTATTTTGGAAAACAGCCGGGAAAGCATCTTTTTCATAGACGAGGAGAATTATTTTATAAAAACAGAAGAATTTGCTTCTGCCATACGGGGTTCAGAAAACTATTTTGTATTGATTACGAGAGAAAACTTATATAATTTGCCGTATAGTGTAGAAGAGATTTATGGATTGCATGTTTCCGGAAAATACAGAGATACCAGAAAAATATATCAGAAAATGTATCAGATCTATCCCAAAACAGCACGGCTTCCTGTTAGAGTACAAAAAATAATTACGGAAGATTCCAATTCTGGGTATCAATTTTTTGAAAATGTATGTGCAGAAAGGAATATTACATGTGAAAGCGCTGGTGGAAAAACAAAAATACCGGAAATGATCGGCAAGGCAGGAACAGAAGAAACCTGTATTATTGCGGACGGTGCTGCAATTGGAGCAGAAATGAATCTTCTCAGCAATAAAATAGAGGAAAAACAGAACGTACATTTATATTTACCGGAGTCTTTTGAATGGCTGATTTTAAATTCAGATCTTTTACAGGACAAAGAGGTTCGTAAAATTCTGGAAAATCCAGAAGATTATATCGACAGCACAGAGTTTTTTAGCTGGGAACAATATTTTACAAAATTGCTGATTCAGAAAACAGAAGGAACATATTTGCAGTATAAAAAGCAAAATTAAATCCATCTTATTTGCAGGATAAAATAAAAACAAAATACTGGAGAGTATACAAGGGATTCAGTGGAAAATAAAATCCTTAAAATAGCAAAAATAATGAAAGAATAGAGAGAAGAACATGAACTATACAATTTATGACTATCTCGGCCTGTTTTTCTTTTACGCCTTCCTTGGATGGCTTCTGGAAACTTCTGTGGCCGCGATCCGGAAAAAACATATGGTAAACAGAGGATTCTTAAATGGTCCGCTCTGCGCCATCTATGGAATCACAGCTGTCTTTATGACACGTTATCTGTATGAACTGCAGTCAAGCCCCGTCTTTTTGTTCCTTGGCTGTATGATTATGCTACCGCAGCCGAGTGGCTGGCCGGTCACGCGCTGGAACGCATTGGCCATGGCAAATGGTGGGACTATTCCAATAAAAAATGGAACATGGACGGCTATATCTGCCTCCAGTATTCTGTACTCTGGGGAATTTTAGGACTGCTTGCCATGAAAATCGGCAATCGCCTCTGCTTTACAGTTCTTCATTTAATTCCGGCCGGTTTCCTGCATATCACATCCTGGATTCTCTTTGGTATATTGGTAGTAGATGCCGTCGGTTCCTATGCTGTTCTGCACCACATCACGAAAAAAATGCCGCGGATCAGCGCTATGAACGATCAGATCGACGCCTTCACCAGACGCCTTTCTGTCCGTGTTTACCGCTATCTGGAGCGTCGTGTGGAACGTGCCTATCCGGCCGTACAGCCAGTTCCGGAGAAAAAAGAGAAAACAGAAACCGGCGTATTTGCCGAAGGATGCAGCTTTTACAAAATCGTTCTTCTCTTCATCATCGGCGCATTTTTGGGCGATATTACAGAAACCATATTCTGCCGCATCACCGCCGGTGTCTGGATGAGCCGCAGCAGCCTTGTCTGGGGCCCGTTCAGCATCGTCTGGGGCCTGGCCATCGCCCTCGCTACCTGGTTCCTCTACAACTACCGCGACCGCTCCGATGGATTCCTGTTTGCCTTTGGTACCTTCCTCGGCGGAGCCTACGAATACATCTGCAGTGTGTTCACCGAAATCGTATTCGGAAAAGTCTTCTGGGACTACAGCGACATTCCCTTCAACCTCGGAGGCCGTATCAACCTCCTGTACTGTTTCTTCTGGGGAATAGCCGCCGTCGTCTGGCTCAAAAAATTCTATCCTGTCATTTCGCGCTGGATTGAAAAAATCCCGATGAAATTCGGAGAAATCATCACTTGGATCCTGATCGTGTTCATGGTGGCCAACATGCTCGTATCTACCCTTGCTCTCGCCCGATACGACGAACGCGCCCACCAAAAGCCCGCAGCTAATGCCATCGAGCAGACCATAGATGCCCATTTCCCGGACGCCCGAATGGAAAAAATCTACCCCAATGCCAAAGCGATTAACTAGAATGTGTTAAAAAACATTTCCGTAGTCTGCACGCCCCAATTACAGACTACAAAAAGCCCTCTCCCGCCGTCATGCAAAGTCAGGCCCCGTTTCGACAGCTTTGGTCTGCGCGGTCCGTCACCCCAAAAGAAAACCTTTGGCAACCCACCAAAAGTATGATATAATGTCACATAGATATTTTAGGGATACCATATCCTCTAAGAGCGAAGAAAGGACTCAACCACAAATGACAGTAGACAACAGCTTCACAATGAAGAAATTTCAAAGCATGGAAATCATCTATGTCACATTTTCCCAGATCACGAAACTCCCATACGTAGAGTGCGATCCGGAAACCTTTGACGATCAGGTATATATGTTTACCGAAGAAGAAGCAGCTAAAGAATTTGCAAAATCCTATGTAGAGAAGAATACCCCGCTGCTTACCGTAAAAGTACTGCGCAAGCAGATGCCGAACTTCTATATGGGCCTCTACGCAGAAGGTGTCAACATGGTCATCTTCCACGAAGGCGATCAGACCCGCCGCATCGAGCTGGAGCAGATCTTCCCGAAACCGGACATGGAAAAAATGAACAAACAGCATCTTCCAGTCCTCAACCCTGGCGTACAGCTCACTGTAGTCTATTTCCTGCAGGAGCTCCGCAAACCAAACCAGAGAAGAGACGATGCCGAGCGCATGCAGCACCTGCGTGAACTCGAAGAAGAAATGCTTGTCAACCTGATGCGAAGCAAATTCATCCTTGCCATCGACATCTCCCAGGTACAGGGCGAATTCGATCCGGCCAACCCGGGACCGGATGTGCGCATCCCGTACATCAAAAACCAGAACGAAGAAATCTTCCAGCCATTGTTCTCCGATATCGGTGAATTCCAGAAATTCCGTCCGGATCCGCAGGCAAAACTCCGGCTGGCAGCCATCCCGTTCCAGCACCTTCTGCCGTACCTGATGAAACAGGCCAAAGGCTTCGTCATCAACCCGTCCGGCTTCAACCTTCTGTTGACCAGAGAACAGCTCCAGAGAATCATGGGAGCCAGGCGCAGAGCGTCCGCCCGAATCTCGAGGCGATGATGGCACAGGCTGCCGCAGCTCAGGCGCAGAGAAATGCGCAGAACAATGCTGCAAATGACGAAGTAAAAGATCATGTGGATGAGGCGGAAACTACCGACGCAGAAACAGACCACGAAGAATAAAAACCGACAGGGCCGCAGAAAATCCCAGTAAACGGGCACTGCGGTCCGTTTTTGACTGCATAAAACCGGAAATAACCGAGAAAAACAACAAGAAAGGACACTTTTAACATGAACGCAGAACATTGCAAAGCCTACACCCTGCTGCAGGAACAGCAGATTGATGATATCCACGCACATGGCTACCTCCTTCGCCACAACAAAAGCGGAGCCCGCGTGCTGCTTCTCGAGACGGAGGATGACAACAAAGTATTCAACATTGCCTTCCGTACCCCGCCGGCCGACAGCACCGGCGTAGCCCACATCCTCGAGCACAGCGTCCTCTGCGGCTCCCGCGAATTCCCGTTAAAGGATCCCTTCGTAGAACTCGTCAAAGGATCCCTGAACACCTTCTTAAATGCTATGACCTACCCGGATAAAACCATGTACCCGGTAGCCAGCACCAACGATGCCGACTTCCAGAACCTGATGCATGTCTACATGGACGCCGTATTCTACCCGAACATTTACAAACACGACGAAATCTTCCGGCAGGAAGGCTGGAGCTATCATCTGGAAAGCGAAGACGGCCCGCTGACCTACAACGGTGTTGTATACAACGAGATGAAAGGAGCCTTCTCCTCCGCAGACGATGTCCTGGAGCGTGAAACCTTCAACACCCTGTTCCCGGACACTCCGTACGGCGTAGAATCCGGCGGAGATCCGTCCTGCATCCCGAACCTGACCTACGAAAACTTCCTGAATTTCCATCAGACCTATTACCATCCGTCCAACAGCTATATCTACCTGTACGGAAACATGGATATGGAAGAAAAACTGGCATGGATGGATGAAAAATACCTGTCCCATTTTAATGCAAAAGAAGTAAAATCCGAAATTCCGTATCAGAAACCATTTGCAGAGACCCTCGACATTGTACACGAGTACCCGGTACTCGACGGCGATCCGCTTGAAAACAATGCGTACCTGTCCTACAACATGGTCATCGGCAGCGGTCTGGATGTAAAATTAAACGTGGCATTTTCTGTTCTGGAGTATGCACTCCTTGACGCACCGGGAGCCCCGGTCAAACAGGCACTCCTTGACGCACACATCGGAAAAGATGTTTACGGCTCCTACGAGGACGGCATCCTGCAGCCATTCTTCTCCATCGTAGCCAAGAACGCCGATGAAAATGAGAAAGAAAAATTCCTGTCCATCATCCGCGGCACCCTCGAGGATATCGTGAAAAACGGCATGGATCAGAAAGCCATCGAGGCAGGCATCAACTATTTCGAATTCCGTTTCCGTGAGGCGGACTTCTCCAGCTTCCCGAAGGGCCTGATGTACGGCATTGACGTCTTCGACAGCTGGCTGTACGACGAGAACAAACCGTTCGCCTACCTGCAGCAGCTTGCAATCTACGATGAGCTGAAAAAACTGGCAAAAGAAGGCTATTTCGAAAACTTGATCCAGACGTATCTGCTGGACAACACCCATGCCTCCATCGTGACCCTCATTCCAAAGACCGGTCTTGCCGCAGAAAATGATGCAAAGACCGCAGAAAAACTGCAGAAATACAAAGAGAGCCTGTCAAAAGAAGAGATCGAGAAAATCATTGCTGACACCAAAGAGCTGGCAGCATATCAGGAAGAAGAGGAGAGCGAGGAAGCACTCGAGACGATTCCGCTCCTGAAACGAAGCGATATCAAACGTGAGTCTGTCAAACTTTACAATGACGAGCATGAAGTCGATGGAACGACGGTTCTTCATCACAACGTATTCACGAACGGCATCGGTTACTTAAGCTTGCTGTTTGATACGAAAAATGTGCCGAACGATCTGATCCCGTACATGGGCGTATTAAAATCCGTTCTCGGCTATGTGGACACCGAACACTACACCTACGGCGAGCTGTTCAACGAGATCAATGCACAGACCGGCGGCATCAACTGCGGACTGCAGGTATTCCGCATTCCGGAAAATGATGACGACTGCCGCAGAATGTTTGGCATCCGCGCGAAATTCCTGTACGACAAACTGGATTTCGTCATGAAAATGATCGAGGAAATCCTGAACACCTCCCGCCTGGATGATGAGAAACGTATTCACGAGATCATCGCCAGCATGAAATCCGGCCTGCAGAACCGCCTGTCTTCCGCCGGAAATGCAACGGCTGTGATGCGTGCAGCTTCCTATTACTCCCCGATGAGCAATTTCCAGGACCGCATCGCAGGCATCGGCTTCTACCAGCTCTTAAAAGATCTGGACGAGAACTTCGATGAGAAAAAAGCAGAACTGATTAAAAATCTGCAGACCCTGATGAAATACATCTTCCGCAAAGAGAATCTGACCGTCTCCTATACCGCAGACGAGACAGGCTACGCACCGCTGGAAGAAAAAATCGCAGCATTCAAAGAGAATCTGTACACCGACGAAGTGGAGCCGGGCAGCATTGTGTATGACTTTGAACAGAAAAACGAAGCCTTCCAGACCTCCGGCCAGGTACAGTACGTGGCACTCTGTGGAAACTTCGAGCGCGAAGGCTACGACTACACAGGAGCCCTGCGCATCCTGCGTGTCATGCTGAGCTATGACTATCTGTGGATCAACATCCGTGTCAAAGGCGGCGCTTACGGCTGCGGCGGAGCTTTCGGAAGAGGCGGAAACGCGTGCATTTCTTCCTACCGTGATCCGAATGTCGGAAGAACCCTTGAAGTATACCGCGGTATCGGCGATTACGTGCGCAATTTCGAAGCAGACGAACGCCAGATGACCAAATACATCATCGGAACGATCAGCGAACTCGACGTTCCGATGAACCGTCTGCAAAAGGCCAGACCTCCGAGAGCGCATGGTTCAACGGCATCACCGAAGCAGACTTCCAGCAGGAGAGAGATCAGATCCTCGATGCAACCCTGGACGACATTCATGCACTGGCAGACCTTGTAGATGCAGCCTTAAAACAGAACAACATCTGCGTTGTCGGAAGCGAAGCAGCCATTCAGAAAGAGAAAGAACTGTTTAAGAACGTAGAGAACTTATAAATGAGGAGAAGAGACAGCAATGGAAAACAATGCAAATTATAAATCCGGCTTTGTAGCCCTGATTGGCCGTCCGAACGTGGGAAAATCCACGCTGATGAACCACCTGATCGGACAGAAGATTGCGATTACATCCAAGAAACCGCAGACCACCCGCAACCGCATCCAGACCGTTTATACGTGTGACGAGGGACAGATCGTGTTCCTCGACACACCGGGTATCCACAAGGCGAAAAATAAGCTCGGCGAGTACATGGTCGATGTAGCCGAGAAAACGTTAAAAGAAGTCGATGTGATTCTCTGGCTGGTAGAGCCGAGCAACTTCATCGGAGCAGGAGAGCGTCATATCGCAGAGATCCTGGAGAAAGTCAATGCGCCGGTCATCCTCATTATCAACAAGACCGATACCGTGGAGAAAGATAAAATCCTGGAATTCATCGATACGTACCGCAAGCTGTTCCAGTTTGCCGAGATCATTCCGTGCTCGGCACTCCGCCATCAGAACACCGATGATATCATTCCGAGCATCTTCAAATACCTGCCGTACGGCCCGCAGTTCTACGATGAGGACACCATCACCGATCAGCCGATGCGCCAGATCGTGGCTGAGATCATCCGCGAGAAAGCACTGTACGCCTTAAACGAAGAGATCCCGCATGGTATCGCCGTTGTGATCGACCAGATGAAAGACCGCCCGAACGGAAAAATCGTTGATATCGACGCGACCATCATCTGCGAGCGCGATTCCCACAAGGGCATCATCATCGGAAAACAGGGCGCGATGCTCAAGAAGATCGGAAGCAACGCGCGGTATGAGCTGGAGCAGATGCTGGAGCAGAAAGTCAACCTGAAGCTCTGGGTCAAAGTCAAAAAAGACTGGCGCGACAGCGATTTCCTCGTGAAGAACTTCGGATATGATAAAAAGAAACTCGATTTATAATATTGCATTATAATAAGGAAGAAACATGCGAGAACCAATCAATGTAAGCGGAATGGTATTATCCGCCTCCCCGGTCGGAGAGTATGACAAGCGCGTCGTGATCCTGACCCGGGAGCTCGGCAAAATCACCGCCTTCGCGCGCGGCGCCCGCCGCATGAAAAGCCCGCTGATGGCCGTCTCCAATCCGTTCGTCTTCGGCGAGTTTCAGGTTTACGAGGGCCGTGACAGCTACACCCTCTCCGGCGCAAACATTAAAGAATACTTCCTCGACCTGGCGCAGATGCAGCCCGGCGTTTATTACGGCTTTTATTTTCTGGAACTGGCCGAATATTTCGGCCAGGAAGGAAACGATGAAACCCAGATGCTGAACCTTCTGTACGTGACGATGAACGCCATCCGCCGCGGAAAACAGGACCTCCGCCTGATCCGGTGCATCTTCGAACTGCGGACGATCACAATCAGCGGAGAAGCACCGCAGATGTTCTCCTGCATGGAGTGCGGCACGAAAGAGAATCTGATCGTTTTCTCCCTGCGCGACAGCGCCATCTACTGCCCAAACTGTGGAAAAACCATCAGAGATCCATGGCCGCTGCAGCCGGGCACCGTGCTGGCATGCCGCTATATCATTGCGGCACCGCTCGCGAAGCTGTATGGTTTTACCGTAAATGAAGAGATCCTGGACGAACTGGAACGATTGCTGCGTGCATATCTCCATCGCTATGTCGAAAAGAAGATGAAAACATTACAGATTCTGGATGTGATGAAATAATATAAAATGTAATAATTTGCAAAAATGTGAAATAATTATGTCCAAAAGTGTGTCCACACCTTTACAAATAAGTAGAAATGGGATAGAATATTTGGAATAAAGAAAAAAATGGTTCTGTATTCGTCACAGAAGATATTACAAATGCATAGTACCAGAAAAAATGAGAAGGTTTTAGTGAAAATGGTAATATAAAAGCTAGAAAAACTATGCGAAACAAGAGAATGTTACGAGTACGGCGAAAAAAATACGACAGGGGAGAAAGGTATGTACAAAAAATCATCCACAGGATGGCTGAAGCATCTGGATTTTATGGTTCTTGATATTATCTGTCTTCAGCTGGCTTTCGTCATGGGTTATTTCTTAAGACATCACAGTTTTAAGCCATATGGAAGCCCAATTTACCGAAATGAGGCTATCGTATTCGCTCTGATCCAGCTGATGATCATGTTTTTTGACGATTCCTTCAAAAACGTCATGAAGCGCGGATACCTCGTGGAAATCGGAATGACTGTAAAAAATATGGTATACATCATCGTTCTTGGTGTATTCTACCTGTTCCTGATTCAGGAGGGAGATCAGTTCTCCAGAGCAACCATTATGCTGACCGGTGCTCTGTACGGAATGCTTTCCTATCTGATGCGCATCGGATGGAAGGCTGTGGTAAAGAAACGCAGCAGCGGGGAACACAGCGGCCGTTCGCTTCTGATCATCACGACCGAAAAACAGTCACAGTCCGTTGTAAAGAGCATGCTGGATTTCGATTACATCGGCGTTCGTCCGACTGGCGTTGTTCTCGTAGACCAGGACAGAACCGGACACAAAATCCACGGCGTACCGGTGGTATCGAACCTTGCAGATGCAGCTGAGTATGTCTGCCGTGAGTGGTTCGACGAAGTGCTGATCGTTCTGCCGGAAGGCAGAGAAATCCCGCAGAAAGTATTCGACGCATTCGCCGAGATGGGCATTACGATCCACGTAAAAATTGCGGACGTGAACGAAATGCAGGGAAAAAATCAGACTGTAGAGCGCATGGGCAACTATACCGTGGTCACCACCTGCATCAATATGGCAAGCGCAGGACAGCTTGTGCTGAAACGAATCATGGACATCTGCGGCGGTCTTGCCGGATGTATTCTGACCGGAATCATCTTCCTGTTCGTTGCCCCTGCGATTTATATCAAGTCTCCGGGCCCGATCTTCTTCTCACAGTACCGTGTCGGAAAGAACGGAAGAAAATTCAAAATTTACAAGTTCCGTAGCATGTACATGGATGCGGAAGAGCGGAAAAAAGAACTGATGAAACAGAACCGCGTCAGCGATGGTCTGATGTTCAAAATGGAGAATGACCCGCGTGTCATCGGAAGCGAAAAAGGACCAGGCAAAGGAATCGGAAACTTTATCCGCAAAACCTCGCTGGATGAATTCCCGCAGTTCTTCAATGTGTTAAAAGGCGACATGAGCTTGTAGGAACCCGTCCGCCGACAGTGGATGAGTGGGAGAAATATGAGCTCCATCACAGAGCAAGACTGGCAATCAAGCCGGGACTGACTGGTATGTGCAGGTAAGCGGACGAAGCGAGATTACAGATTTTGAAGAGGTTGTAAAACTGGATACGAAGTACATTTCAGAATGGTCCTTTATGCTGGATATTAAGATTTTGTTTAAAACTGTACTGATTGTATTAGGCCAGAAAGGTTCTATGTAAAAAAATGAAAAATGGAGATATATTGTAGTTTTGGGAGTAGTGTGGTAAAATAAAGGTAAATTTTAAGAAAAATTTATGAATGGAAGCGCAAAGAAGTCCTGATGACGGCGAAAAGGAAAAAGGCTTCCTTTGACAGGTGGTCCAAATAATGTTAATTATTTGGACCTTTTATGTGAACTTCCTGAAATATTAACTCTCGTTTCGACATGTTCTTGCTTTAAGCCAGTTGTAGCATACTTTAAAAGGAATTTTATGAGAGTTAATTTTATAGGAAGTTCACATATATACTACCACAAAAGTAATTATCTTTCACTGACAACTATCCTAACACACAGGGGATTGAAAAAGTCATAAAGTTATGGTATAATCGAAAACAAAAGTTCATGAAAAATGAAAGAAGGAAGTATATGAACAATTCGAAACAAGATATATTGAACAACCTGATAAAAGAACCCTTCATCAATCAGCGTATCCTTGCCGCGCAGACCGGCCATTCGCTTGGTATTGTTAATCGTTCGCTTAAGGAGCTGATTTCAGAAGGTTACCTGGATGAAGAGATCCGTCCGACAGAAAAGGCACTGCGTGAAGCAAAAGAAAAAGCGCCGAAAAACGCCATTATTCTTGCCGCTGGATTTGGTATGCGGATGGTTCCGATTAATACAGAGACACCGAAAGGACTTCTGGAAATCAAAGGAGAGCGGCTGATTGAGTGCACAATCCGTCAGCTTCATGAAGTCGGCATTACAGAGATTTACATCGTTGTCGGATTTATGAAAGAGCAGTATGAATATCTGATCGATGAATACGGCGTAGACTGATCGTTGCTCCGGATTATACGTCGAAAAACAATCTGCATTCCCTGAAAACGGCGGCAGATCATTTATCAAACAGCTACATCATTCCCTGTGATATCTGGTGTGAAAAGAATCCATACAGCAGAAATGAATTATATTCCTGGTACATGGTCAGTGATATGGTAGATGATGACAGTACCGTTCGTGTAAACCGGAAGCAGGAGCTGGTTGTACAGAAAGAGCAGGCTGGCGGAAACGCATGATTGGTATCTGTTATCTATTGGAAGCGGAAGCAGCGATCGTGCGGGAGCGTCTGGAAGAACTGGGAAGAGATTCCCGATACGACGGAGCGTTCTGGGAGGAAACCTTATACCGGAAAGACAGAATGATTGTGACCGCCCGTGTTGTACATGCAGCAGATGCCGTAGAAATTAATACTTATGAGCAGCTGCGTGAGATTGACAGCGATTCCAGCCAGCTGCAGACGGATGCCATTCAGGTGATCTGTGAAGCACTTGGAGCACAGCAGGACGAAGTAACAAACATTACAGTTCTGAAAAAAGGAATGACAAACCGATCATTTTTATTCTCATGTAAAGATAAAAAATACATTATGCGAATTCCGGGAGAGGGAACCGATCAGTTGATCAACCGCAGGCAGGAAGCCGCTGTATATCAGACGATCGCCGGCCGCAGGATCTGTGATGAGATTGCTTATATTAACCCGGAGAACGGCTACAAAATCACAGAATATCTCGAAGGTGCGCGGGTCTGCGATGCAGAAAAGGAAGAAGATCTTCAGAAATGCATGAAGAAACTGCGGGAGTTTCACGGGCAGAAATTAAGAGTAGACCATTCCTTCGACCTGTTCGGACAGATGGAATACTATGAAAGCCTCTGGGAAGGAACTCCGTCAGCATATAAAGATTACGAAAAGACGAAAGCGCATGTGCTTCAGTTAAAGGATTACATCGAAGCAAATGCCGGAGAGTGGGTGCTCACTCATATTGATGCCGTGCCGGACAATTTTCTGTTTGTGGAAGAAAACGGAAAAGAGGAGATCCGCCTGATCGACTGGGAATACGCCGGAATGCAGGATCCGCATGTGGATATTGCGATGT